>Ga0255342_1003314_pt1 | contig 18201 bp, 18 predicted proteins | sample wastewater_treat_3_FD_192416 | JGI IMG/M metagenome (GOLD analysis project Ga0255342, IMG submission 192416) | Wastewater microbial communities from Lulu Island WWTP, Vancouver, Canada - plant14 | ecosystem: Engineered > WWTP > Wastewater > Unclassified | place: Canada: Vancouver, British...
TAAGAAAAATATCTCAGGATACCGAGGTCTTAGAAACAGCTAATAGTGCCACTGCCCATCTTTATATTTCCGATCCGGTAAGAGGAAAAAAGAAAAATAAATTATCAAGTTTTTTTGATACCCATCCACCTGTAGAGGAGCGTATAAGAAGATTAGAATCTATGTAACTTCTATGTCAGGAAAAACTATTTCTAAAGAAGAAATTAAAAAACTTAGTATCCTTGCAGAATTGGAGGTTTCCGGAGAGTTGGAAGATCTTTCTGAAGCTTTAAGCGAAACTTTGGATTATGTAAAAGTTTTGAATGAGCTTGATACCTCCGGAGTTGAAGAAACCTTTCAAATAACCGGTTTAACTAATGTTTTCCAGAGTGATGGTGGGAGTGATTCTTTATCAAAAGAAGAAGCTTTATTTAATGCGCATAAAAAAATTAATGGTCTATTTTCTACTAAGGCGGTATTTAAGAGATGAAAAAATTAAACGAACTTACAATTTTAGAAGCTGTAGAGAAACTGAAAATAGGAGAAATCTCCTCTGTTGAAATAGTCAAATCATGTTTGGATCAAATAAAAAAACATGATAAAAAAATTAAATCTTTAATAACTATTACCGAGGAAATTGCATTGAAGAAAGCTATTCAGGCTGATGAAGAGATAAAAAAACATGGGGCGGTAATTTTTGAATCCAAGCCTCTTTTAGGAATTCCTTATGTTTGTAAGGATAACTTTTCTACAAAAGGGATAAAAACTACGGCCGCTTCAAATGTCCTGAAAAATTATATCCCTCCTTATGAATCTACTGTTACGTTAAAACTTGAAAAAGCAGGAGCCGTACTATTGGGAAAAACCAATATGGATGCTTTTGCGCATGGTTCTTCTACCGAAAATTCCGATTTTTTCACTACTAAAAATCCTTGGGATTTAAGCAGAGTGCCCGGCGGATCTTCCGGTGGTTCTGCTGCCGCTGTGGCTTCAAACATGTGTATTTTTTCAATTGGTAGTGAGACAGGGGGCAGTATTAGAGGTCCGGCTTCTTGGTGTGGTGTTACGGGTTTAAAACCCTCTTACGGAAGAGTGAGTAGATATGGTGTTATTGCAATGGCATCTTCAACCGATTGTCCGGGTCCAATAACGAAAAATGTGGAAGATTCCGCTTACATCTTAAATATAATAGCCGGAAAAGATCCTAAGGACGCTACTTCTAACCCGGAAACTGATTTTGATTTTATGCCCGAAGAACATTTTGACTTAAAGGGTGTGAAAATTGGAAAACCTTCATCTTATTTTAATATTAATTTGGAAACGGATGTGAGAAGTAGAATCGAAGATGTTATTGAAAAATTAAGAGAATTTGGAGCTAATATTGTAGATGTGGATCTTTTGGATCCTAAATATTCCATAGCTGTTTATACTATTCTCCAGAGATCGGAAGTTTCATCTAATTTAGCCAGATTTGACGGCATAAGATATGGCAATGATAGAACCTATTTTGGTTTTGAAGCAAAAAAAAGAATTATGCTCGGTACTTACACTTTAAGTGCGGGATATTACGACGCCTATTATTCAAAAGCTCAAAAAGTAAGAACTTTGATAAAAGAGGACTTTGAAAAAGTTTTTAGGGATGTTGACGTTCTTATTGCTCCGTCAATGCCTTGTGTTGCTCCGAAAATAGGTGAGAGTAAAAAATCTTCAATGTTCGGAGAGTTGATGGATCTTTTGGCTGAACCGAGCGCTGTAGCGGGTTTGCCTGGAATTTCAATTCCTTGCGGATTTTCAAACGATTTGCCTGTAGGAGTCCAGTTCATAGGTAGATTTAATGACGAAAAACGTATATTAAATGTTGCGAATTTATTTCAAAGAGAGACTGATTTTCATTTATTCAAACCTGATCTATGATTTTTGATTTTTTATTTAAAAAAACCTTAAAACATAAGGTAATAGCCGCTGATACTAGGAATAAAATAGTTGATGATTGGAGGAATGTAGAAATGCTTTTGAATCAAAAAAGTCCTTCCCAGTTAAAACAAGCCTTGATTATAGCTGATAGAAGTTTGGATAATGCCCTAAAGGATATTGTTGATGGTAATTCAATGGGAGAGAGACTTAAAAATGCTCAAAATATGTTTAGTTATGATGTTTATAACGAAATATGGGAAGCTCACAAGGTAAGAAACAGTCTCGTTCATGAATCCGGATATGAACCTCCTTATTTTGTAGTTATACAATCCGTAGAAAGTTTAAAAAAAGGTTTACAATCCTTGGGGATAAATTTATAAGGACAACACAATGGAAAAAGTAACCAGAGAGAATTATAGATTGGTTTTAGGTCTTGAAATTCACTTACATCTCAGGACAGAAAAAAAGATGTTTTGTCAATGCAGTGCTGATATTTGGGAAAAAGAACCCAATTCTATTACTTGTCCCGTATGTCTCGGATTGCCCGGAGCTCTCCCGGTTCCCAACAAAGATGCTGTTAAAAAAACTCAGATTTTGGGATTAGCCCTTGGATGCACACTAAATCAAAACTCTAAATTTGATCGAAAGCACTATTTTTATCCCGACCTTCCAAAAGGTTACCAAATATCTCAATATAAAAGTCCTTTATGCCGGGAAGGTTCAATTGAGCTTAATTCCGGACATGTAGCTGAAATAGAGAGAATTCATCTGGAAGAAGATGTAGCCAAATCTTTTCATGAAAAAGATAGAACGTTGCTTGATTTTAACAAATCAGGAGTGCCCCTTGTTGAAATTGTAACGAAGCCTGTTTTCTCTGATGTTAAGGAAGCGGTGGATTTTTGTAAAAAAGTTCAACAGATAGTTAGATTTTTGGATATTGGTGATGTAGATATGGAAAAAGGGCAAATGAGACTGGAGGCAAATATTTCTTTAAGAACTTCAGAGATGGAGAAGAGGGGAGAGTTGTTTAATTATAAAGTAGAAGTTAAAAATATAAATTCTTTTAAATTTATGGAAAAAGCTGTTTTAGCGGAGATTGACAGGCAGTTGGATATTTTTGAAAAAGGAGAAATTCCTATACAGGAAAATCGTGGTTTTAATGAAAATACCGGAAAAACTGTACCCCAAAGGACTAAGGAAGACGCAAAAGATTACAGGTATTTTCCGGAGCCTGATATTCCTCCCATGGTTTTTAGTGATAAATATATCTCAGACTTAAAAAAATCTATACCGGAGCTTCCGCATCAAATCAAAAAAAGATTAGTTGAAGAATATAAAATTAAAGTTTCGGACGCTGTTACATTGGTTGATACTGTTGATCTAAATGTAGTAAAGAAGTTTGAAGAACTTGCGAAATCCGGATTTGATCCTCAAAAAGTTGCTTCAGCCCTGATAAACAGGAAAGAAACCCGCAATATGAGTGAAAAAGAGTTTAAAAATTTTATCGGCGAGAATAATACTGTTATGGACGAAAATTATTTGAGAGATTTAATTAAGAAAGTAGTTGCAGATAATCCAAAAGCAGTTGAGGATTATAAAAGGGGTAAAGAGAACTCTTTGCAGTTTATTTTTGGACAGGTTGTAAAGAGTCTGGGTAGGAAAGTAGATCCATCAATTACTATTCCCTTAATTAAGGAAAGTATAAGAGAAAAAAGCTAATATACTAATTTCCGTTTGTAATTCTTTAAATTTAAACTGCTATCATTGCTTTAATATGGAGTTAAAATTTGATCCTGAAAATCCGGTTTTTTTTCATATAACAAACCAAGATCAGGCGAACAAAGCTTTGGATGATCTTGAAAAAGAAAAAGTTATAGGTCTTGATGTTGAAGGAACTTCTTTAGACCCGTATGACAGCACTCTTTTAACGGTTCAAATCGGAACGCCGGAAAAATCTTATATTTTTGATGCACGTCAATTGAATCTTAGAGAAATTCCTAGATTTAAAGAATTTTTGGAAAACAATAAAATAATAAAAATATTGCATAACGGAAAGTTTGATTATAAGCACATAAAACAATGTTTAGGAATATCAATATCTAATATTTACGACACCATGCTCACAGAAGCTATACTTAATGCCGGTGTGGGCAGAAGTTTTTATAGTTTGAAAGATTTGGCTTTAAAATATGCTGGTATAGAGTTAAAAAAATCTGTCAGAGAGTCTTTTGAACATATGACTGCTTCTACACGTCTTAATGAATCCCAGCTTCGTTACAGCGCCGTTGATACTTTAATACTTTTTCCGATTTTTAAGGAACAATTAAAAAAATTGGATAAAGAAGGTTTGGTAGATATAGCCAAGCTTGAGTTTGCTACTACAAGGGTAGTCGGAGATATGGAGTTGAAAGGTGTTTATATTAACGTGAAAAAATGGAAACAGATAATTAACGACCTCTCAATTAGGAGAGATGAATTCGCCAAAAAATTTCAACAGGAAATACGACCTTTCTTTAAATCTAATACAATTGATCTTTTTGGCAATATTGGGGACTCAATAAATATAAACAGTCAGGTTCAGCTAATGGATCTTTTTAATAATAAAATGAATTTAAATCTCCCTTCTACAAGCGATAGAGTTCTTGAATCATGCGATAATTCTGTAGTTAAACTACTGAGAGAATACAGAGTTTATGAAAAGTTATTCTCAGCTTTTGGAGAAAATCTTCTCTCTAAAATAAACAAAAAAACTAATAGAATTCATCCGGAGTTTAATCAACTAGGAACAGCAACGGGAAGATTTTCTTGTAATAATCCAAATTTTCAGCAAATTCCCAAACAATCGGAAGTAGCACCTTTTAGATCTTGTTTTAACCCTGAGCCCGGATATAAGCTTGTAACTACGGATTATTCCACTTTTGAAATGAGAATAATGGCTGAACTTTCAGGAGATAATGGTCTTATAAGTGCCTTTCAAAAAGGAATAGATGTACACTCTCATACTGCCGCTTTAATGTTTGGTTTGGAATTTACTGATGATTTTGCAGAGAAATATCCTAAGGAAAGATTCGCTGCTAAATCGATAAACTTTGGTTTAATGTACGGAAGAGGACCTATAAGTTTGGCCCGACAGCTGGGAATTTCTCCCGAAAAAGGCAGAGAATATTTAGAAAGGTACTTTAAATTATATCCCGGGGTGAGAGATTACCTTGACAGAGTAGCAAAGGAAGCTGTTAAAAGAGGGTGGAGCACAACTCCTGCAGGGAGAAAAAGATGGTATGTTAAACCCGATAAAACTGATCCGGAGTATTCTAAAAAGATAGGTGAGATTGAAAGACAGGCAAAAAACCATCCTATTCAGGGTACTAACGCCGATGCCATAAAATACGCTTTGGTTTTCCTTTCTGAGAAAATAAAAGAGAAAAACTTTGACGCATCAATTATATTAACTGTTCACGACGAGGTTGTCTGTGAAGTTCGTGAAGACCAAGCGGAGGAATGGGCAAAAATACAATCGGAAGAATTACAAAGAGCGGGTAGATTGTTCATTAAAAAAGTGCCTGTAGAATCCAAACCTTTCATTGGAGATGTTTGGGAACACTAAATTTTTAAAATTTAAAATCTTTTTATATTTTTTATAAAATTAGTTCTTGCACTCATTTGTTATGAGTGCTAATATCTAAAATATGGTTTTATGTCATAGATGCGGGCAGAGGCCTGCTAAAATACCAATAACAAGAATAATTGACGGTAAACAGGTTTATATGGCCTTGTGTGAGGTTTGTTATGAAGAGGTAATGAGAGAGACTATTGAAACTGCTTCAAAATTAGAGAAGTTTGGGCGCGATTTAACTCAAATGGCCAGAGAAGGAAAACTTGACCCTGTGATAGGAAGAAAAGAGGAGATTGATAGGGTCATTCATATTTTATCCCGTAGAACAAAGAATAATCCGGTGTTAATAGGAGATCCGGGCGTAGGCAAAACCGCGATAGTTGAAGGTTTAGCTCAAAAAATAGTTGAAGGTTTGGTGCCAGAGCCGTTACGCGGAAAAAGAGTTTTTATGCTTGATATGGCTTCCATTGTTGCAGGAACATCGCATAGGGGAATGTTTGAGGAAAGGCTTAAAGATATTATTCAGGAAGTAATAAATGCTTCGGGTTCGATAATATTGTTTGTTGATGAACTTCATACTGTTGTAGGAGCAGGAAGTGCGGAAGGGTCTATGGATGCGGCCAACATTTTGAAACCCGCACTCGCTCGAGGAGAGCTACAAATGGTTGGTGCAACAACTATAGATGATTATAGAAGATATATTGAAAAGGACGCGGCTTTAGAAAGAAGATTTCAACCTATAATAGTTAACGAACCTACTACCGAAGAAACAATCAAAATTTTGGAAGGTTTAAGAGAAAGATACGAGAAGCATCACCACGTAAAAATATCTGATGAGGCTATTCAAGCGGCTGTGAAAATGAGTGATAGGTACATTAGTGATAGATTTTTGCCGGATAAAGCAATAGATCTTATAGACGAAGCTTGTGCTTCGGTAAGATTATCACAGGTTAAAGAACCGGAGAACTTAAAAACTCTTGAGAACGAAATTGAAGAAATTAATAAGAAATTGAAGAAAAAAGATATTTCTTCTGAGGAAAAAATTAAACTGACCGCAAAAGTAGAGGAGTTAGAGAAGGTAAAAGCAGAACTTTTAGAAATCTGGACAAAAACAAAGTTGGAGGAAACTCCGGAAGTAAAGGCAGAAGATGTTTATAAAGTTATTTCTAAAGCTACAGGCATCCCTCTGGAAAACTTAAATGTTGAGGAAAGGGAGAGACTTCTTAATCTTGAGAAAACTATTGGTAAGAGGATTGTAGGCCAAAAAAAGGCCGTTTCAGCGTTGTGCAATGCTATAAGGAGAGCAAGGGCAGGTTTAAAGGATCCTAAGAGACCCATTGGGGCGTTTCTATTTTTAGGGCCAACAGGAGTAGGAAAAACTGAGTTAGCTAAAGCCTTAGCAGAGGCTTTATATGGGGATGAGGATATGATGGTTAGGTTGGATATGAGCGAATACATGGAAAAATATTCGGTAAGTAAATTGATAGGGGCCCCTCCGGGATATATAGGTTATGATCAGGGAGGACAACTAACTGATATTGTAAGAAGAAAGCCCTTTTCGGTTATTCTTTTAGATGAAATAGAAAAAGCTCATCCTGATATGTTTAACGCTCTTTTGCAAATAATTGAGGACGGAAGACTTACTGACAGTAAAGGGAGAACTGTTGATTTCAAAAATACTATATTGATAATGACTTCTAATGTGGGGTCTGATATTTTAAGGAGACAGGAAATTGGTTTTGAAAAGGAACTACGAAAAAATGAAAAAGAGAAAAAAAATGCTGAGAAGGACATGCATCTAAGAATTATGGAGGTTTTGAAAGATTCCTTTAGACCGGAATTTCTCAACAGAATTGATGAGATTATAATATTTAGTAATTTAACCCCTGAAGATATAAAAGAAATTACTAGAAGATTAGTTGAAAGAACCAAGAAGCTTATTTCTGAACAAGGAATAGATTTAGAACTTGATTCTTCGGCTATATCGTATTTGGCAGAAAAAGGATATAACGAGGAGTATGGAGCTAGACCTTTAAGAAGATTGATACAACAGGAACTTGAGGATGTTCTGGCTGAAAAAATAATCAGACAAGATATTGAAAAAGGGGATAAAGTCTTAGTTAAAGCAGATAAAGACGGCTTGTTGGTTGACGTAAAAAAACAAGCTGAAGTTAAAGTTAGAAAAAAATAATTGAAATAGATTGCTGAATCTGGTACTCTCTTTAAGTCTATGTCTCAAGAAGAAGAAAATAAAGAAGAAAATAAAGAAGAAAAAGAGTCGGAAGATGTTGTTGACTCCGATGTTTCTAAGAAACCTCTGCCTGACTTTAGAGTTGGAGATACAATAAAAGTAAATTACAAAATAATTGAAGGTGAAAAAGTTAGAACACAACCTTATCAGGGTATTGTTATTGCTATAAAAGGATCAGGAGTTTCCAAAACTTTCACTGTTAGAAAAATAGGAGCAGACGGAGTAGGAGTGGAAAGAATATTTCCTTTTCATTCGCCAAACATAGAAAATATAAGAATTGTAAAAAAAGGAAAAGTGAGAAGAGCAAAACTTTATTATTTGAGAGATAGGGTAGGTAAAAAAGCTACCAGAATAAAAGAAAAAGTTTAATTAATAAATAAAAGCAAAAGCACGTATTTGTTAATTTGAAAATCTCCGAAAATCAATAGATAATTAGGCTATGAAAAAAATATTTTCCTCTTGGATTGGTTTGACCTTTTTTCTTGTGATATTTGCACTTTGCTCGTATTGGATCTACAAAAACATTAGTTTTAATGAGTTATTCGGGCAATATAATCTTAATTTAGTGGGAAAAGACGATGTTGTTTATACAGAGTAAAAATAATAATTCAATTGTTAATTTCCAACAGACTATGGATTTTACCAAACTAACTGATATAATCCAATTGTTCTCTTTTGAATGTTAGAAATCTTGCGGTAAAGAAACTTAAAGCATTTCCCATTTCCAGAGAGACTAAAAACTAAATATGTATTTTTTTTCGTGGAAGGTGGTGTATTAGTTTGACAAAATTATACGTAGGTAATCTTCCTTACAGTGTCAATGATGACAGTTTAAGGGAGTTGTTTTCCTCTTATGGAAATGTTTTATCTGCTTCTATTATATTTGATAGGATGAGCGGAAGAAGCAAAGGATTTGGTTTTGTGGAATTAGAAGACGATAAGGAAGCTCAGAAAGCAATTTCTGAAATGAATGAGAAAGAAATAGATGGTAGAAAAATTGTTGTTTCTGTTGCTAGACCAAAAGAACAGAGATAATTTTTTGATAAGTGTTTTAGATAACCACTGATCATCAAGAATCATAGAGGATTATTGATGAGGCCGCGCCTAAAGGCGCGGCCTCTGTTATTATTATCTCCTATAGTTTTATACATTTTATTCTGCATATCTTTTCGAGATTCTTGTTTTCATATTTTTTTATTTTACGTGTTTTATTTCATATCTTTTATCCCATTTTCTTTTTTCCTCCGGTTTTAATTTCGACGGAATTAATGTACGATAAGAATATGGCTATTGCTGACTATAACGATGAAACTTATGATTATCTTAAATATTGGGAAGGCAGAGAGTATGAAAACAACTCTGAATTTATGGCCTTAAAGAATCTTCTCCCCAAAAGTTTTTCTGAAGATAAAAGGGTTATAGATGTGGGAGGAGGATTTGGCAGATTTCTACCGATTTTAAGGGAAAAATACGGAGATATTACAATTTTTGATTACTCTTCAAAACTTTTAGAACTGGCTGAAAAAAGAGGCGTTGAGCTCGGGATAAACTTAAAAACAATTAAGGGAGACGTGAATAATATATCTAAAATTGTTAATGAAAAGTACGATTGTATAATAATGATTCGTGTATCTCACCACTTGGATAATTTGGAGCAGGTTTTGGAACAAATTAGAGAAATACTAAACGAAGACGGGATTTTTATTTTAGAAATAGCTAATAAAATTAATTTTAAATCGGTTGTAAGAAATTCTTTTAAAGGTAATTTTAAATTTTTTGATAAGAAACCTGTTAGTGTAGCGACAAAAAGTGTTACTTTTTTAAATTATCACCCAAAGTATGTTGAAGATATTCTTGATAAACTGGGGTATAAAATAGAAAAGAAGCTTTCTGTTTCTAATTTTAGACACCCTTTTTTTAAAAAGGTTTTTCCTATGAAGATGCTTCTTTTTAAGGAAAGTTTAATGCAAAAAATAGGGGCTGCTGTAAATTTTGGTCCTTCTATTTTTTATAAATTAACTATCAAAAAGTAGCTTTAATTGTTGTAATATTTTATTTTAAGGAGGTGTTAATAACTATGAAAGTACTAAAATTTGGTGCAGTTTGGTGTCCCGGATGCTTGGTTATGAGACCGAGATGGGCTGAAATAGAGAAAGAATTTCCGGAATTAAAAACGGAGTACTACGATTTTGATAAAGATAAGGATATGGTAAAAAAATATCTCATAACTCACAAACTTCCGGTCTTTGTATTTCTTGATAAAGAAGAAAAGGAACTTTTTAGGTTGACCGGGGAAGTGGATAAGAATAAACTTGTCAATTTAATAAAGGAAAATATTAATAAGTAAAAGATTCACATGTTGAAAATAGTAAAAAAAGTAAAAATTAAAGATGTTTTTACATTAGTGCTATTTGGAATTATAGGTTTATTTTCTATTTCCAAATCCATAGCGGCTGAAAAAGTAAATTTGTATCTCTTCTGGGGAGAGGGGTGTCCTCATTGCGCTAAAGAAAAAAATTATCTTGCAGAATTAATAAAACAAGACCCCGATATCGTTTTGCATGAGTTTGAGGTTTACAAAGATGTAGAGGGGAGATCTAAGTTTGTAGAAGCAACAGAAAAGTTAAATATTGAAACCAACGGTGTGCCTCTTTTGATTATAGGAGATAAATATCTTGTTGGTTTTATGGATGAAGAAACTACGGGTAAAGAAATTAAAAGATTAATTGAGGAAGATAGACAAAATGGTTGTTTTGATGTTTTTGCGGATGAAGATTTTGGTGCTGAAACGGAGATTGTAAATCCGATAGAAAAACCCGAGGAAGAGATAGAGATACCTGTAGAGGAGGTAGATTCTGATAATTCTAAAGAAGAGATATGCGAACCCTCCGAGGAAAACCCTAAAATTATTCTTCCGAAGATTGGAAATTTAAATATGGAATCATTATCCCTACCGGCTTTGACTATAGTGCTGGGACTTTTGGATGGGTTTAATCCCTGCGCTATGTGGGTTTTGCTTTTTTTAATAAGTTTATTGATAGGAATGAAGGATAAAAAGAAAATGTGGACTCTAGGGATTGCATTCATCGTTTCTTCTTCGTTTGTTTATTTTCTTTTTATGGTTGCATGGTTAAATTTTTTCAAATTTGTGGGGTTTATCATGTGGGTAAGAGTTTTGATTGCCATTATTGCGCTCGCCGGTGCCTATATCAGTGTAAAAAAGTTTTTTAGCGAAGATTCGTCAGGATGTGATGTTTCAAATAGTGAAAAAAAAGAAAAAGTATTTAAAAAAATCGGAAATATAATTTCAAATAAGTCATTTTTATTTTCTTTAATTGGCATTATTTGTTTAGCTTTTGTTGTAAATTTAGTTGAACTCGTTTGCTCTGCAGGTTTCCCTGTTATATACACTCAGGTTTTATCACTAAACAACATGGAAGGGGTGAAGTATTACTTATACATTCTTCTCTACATCACATTTTTCATGCTTGATGATTTGTTTGTATTTTTCGTTGCAATGATAACCCTTCAATTGACAGGAATCACAACAAAATATGTAAAATATACAAGATTAATAGGCGGGATAATTCTAGCTATAATAGGGATACTAATTCTTTTTAGACCCGATCTTTTGATGTTTGGTTAGAAATTGTTGTTTACCTACAGGTCCAACCGCCATCCACAGGAAGAATTATCCCCGTAACGTAATTGGAATCATCTGAAGCCAGGTATAAAGCGGCTTGTGCAATATCATTTGTGTTTCCTACATGTCCCAAAGGTGTGTTGGATATGACCATCTTATTAAAATTTTCTTCAGCCAGACCACTTTTTGTCATGTTAGTTTCTATAAAACCGGGGGCTATAGCATTTACTCTTATTTTTAACGGAGCCAGATCCTGGGCAGAAGCTCTTGTAAGATTTGACACTCCGCCTTTAGCGGCGCTGTAAGCAATTGTTCCCGGCATACCTACTAGTCCCAAAATTGACGACATGTTAATTATGGACCCCGCAGTATTAGTGGCTTTCATTGCTTTGGCGGCCGCACTTATTCCGTAGAAAACACCTGAAAGGTTTATGTCTATAACTTTTTTCCAACCATCTATTGTACAATCCAAAGTGCCTCCTGAACCCGCTATTCCAGCATTGTTAACCATTATGTCCAGTTTACCGTACTTAGAAACCGTGTCTTCGACTAAACCATATACTTCTTCCACATTTGATACATTACATTTGAAAAACGAGGCTTTTTCTCCTAATTGAGATACTATTTGTTTTCCTGATTCCTCGTCAATATCGGAAAACACTACAGTTGCACCTTCCTCAAGGAAAGTTTTTGCTATGGCTAATCCTATACCGTTGGATGCACCTGTTACTATGGCAGTTTTATTTTGTAATTTCATAATTAAAATATTAGCAGTGTAATTTTTAAGAAACAAGGGGTTTTAATCTTGCGGTAATGTAATATATAATCACGAATGTGACGAGAAAGATCGAAAAAAACAATATTGCATTGTTTATTTTAATATTTTTATGTGGTTTTGTTTTTGGTCAACTTCTTTTAAAATCTTTTACCAAACTCACACTTTCGGATTTTCACGTTTACTACTACATTACGAAAGTGGTTATGAAATATGGAATGCACCCATACTCAAATTTTACACCCATTTATCCTTACTATTTTCCTCCTGCCTCCCTGATAATTTTTTGGCCTCTTACATTAATGCCTTTTTACATGGCAAAAATTATTTTTACACTATTTAACGGGTTTCTATTAATTCTTTCTATTTTTTTAATAAATAAAATGCTAATCGGGAAGATAGATATTCGCTTCTGGTTGTTACTGCTTTTAAGTTTGTTGTTTTATCCGCTTAGATTTACCTTTACTGACGGTCAGTTTAATATCGTTATGTTGGCAATATTTACATTGGGATTATATTCACTTTATAAAAACAAGGATGTACTTGGGGGTGTTAGTTTGGGGGTAGGAGTTATTACTAAGATAAGCCCCGCTATTATTTTGTTGTACGGGATTCTCAGAAAAAAATTCAAATTGGTTTTAGTATCCGGACTAACGGTAATAGCACTATCTCTTTTAGCTGAACAGTTTGTTAAAAAAGATATAAATTATTACTACGCAAAGTTCATCGTAAAAGATGTTTCTTCTCAATCCAGTGGCTCGGATTCTACAGACCAGTCCCTGCTGGGATTGATAAAGAGAATTTCCTACGATAAAGGATTGAAGATCACTTCTACACAAAAAGGTTTGATTTCCTATTCAATAGTTGGTGTTTTGGGATTGTTATTTTTTATAATAGATCTGAAAACAAAAAAAGGTAAATATACTCTTTTTATTGATTATTTTATTCTGACCACGATTGGGGTGATAGGTACGGGATTAGCTTGGTATCATCAATATACTATTTTGCTTCTTCCTTTGATGGGAACCGCTGTTTTAATTTTTACTCATTTTGATAAAAAATTTAAAAAAGAAAGATTGATTTATATCGTTGGTATTACATTGGTTTATTTATCTTGGTTTGCAAATCTCAGGTCTAAAAATTATTTTCCTAAGAATTATTACCAATTTGTGATGTTCTACGGGGGAGTTTTACTTTTAGTAGGTTTGTATGTTTTAAAGTTAAATCAGAAATGGCTTTCGGATACGGATCAGGCTGAATTCTTTGATATTAAAATGGGAGAGAAATTTGTGATTATGGCATTCTTGGCTTCCATTTTAATTGGTTTGAAACCTTTTAGTTTTTCGGAAAATTTAAAAAAAGGCAGGGATGAGGCTAGAATTAGCGCTTTAGATTACATGTCCGAAGTTTTAATTAATAAAAAAGTTAATTTTAAATCCGAAGAGTCAAATAGTTTTTTATTGAGTAATAGGGTTGGTAAGGGATATATTAGATTTGATAAAGGGGAGGATAGCAAGGTTTTGGACAAGATGTATATTTTGTACGAAGATCCGATAAATAACAAAGACTATAATTTTATATTTAAATCTTCGGGAGGGAATAATTTTAGTCTTTCGGCAAAAATGGAAAGTAAAAGATATAAAGAAATGTACGGAGAGTTTTATGTGAGGAGTAACGAAAATATATCGAATACTGTCAACTAATTGTTGTAGATATATCGTTCTTTTTGCTTAATTTTACCCATTTTTTTGTCTTAAACTTATAATTTTGCTCTTTTAAACCGTTTAATACCCGGGGTAATACATCCGGATGATATTTTTCAATCTCATCTAAGGTGTCTTCTCCAAAATTAATTGTCCAGGCAACACCTCTTTGTATCACATCACTTTTATCAGAGGGTTGGACATTTGGAGGGTATATTGATCCGGTCTTGTTTTTATAGGCCAGGTCAAGAGCACCCTCGAATCTTTCGCATATAAATGGAACCCCGTTTTTATTGGAATATATCTGACAAATAAGATCATCGTTATCTCCCAAAAACATGGCCGCAGTTGCAATTTCCTTCGTAGCATAAACCCAGCATTTATTGTGAGTTCCGAAATGTGGCTCTATTACCCTTAGTCCCTGGATTTTTGAACTATGATATACAAAATTTTCTTCCATGTTCATTATAAAAAATTGAATAGATTGGTGAGGGCGGTGGGGATCGAACCCACGACACCCTGCTTAAAAGGCAGGTGCTCTAACCACTGAGCTACGCCCCCTCACGCTAAAATTAGTCTTTGATATTATAAACTATAAAACCGATTTTTAAAATCTATCACTAAATTTGCGGTTTATTTTGCAAAATCGGAATACTTTACATTATTTTACCGGCATATTATTAAACGTAATATCAAACCCGAAGTTTACACGAACACCCTTAAAGTGTAAAATTTAAAAAATGCCATTTGAGCCATTAGCAGAAAAACTAAGACCTTCAAGAATCGAAGATTTTGTCGGACAGGAAAAAATTATTGAAGTAATAAAATCCCTTTTAGAAAAAGCAAAAACTTCAGATTTTTTTCCATCATTAATATTTTGGGGGCCGCCGGGATCGGGAAAAACAACATTAGCAAGAATAATAGCATTAAATTTAGGCAGAACTTTTTTTGAATTTTCAGCAGTAAACACATCAATAAAAGATATTGAAAAAATAATTCCGAAAAAACGGGACTTTGCTGAAAAGGGTTTGGGAATACTTCCTGATTTTGATGAAGGTAAAAAACCTCCTGTTGTATTTATTGATGAAATACACAGATTTAATAAAGCTCAACAAGACGCTCTTCTTCCGTATGTGGAGAGGGGCGACATCATATTTATTGGCGCAACTACCGAAAATCCTTCCTTTGAAGTAATAAACCCGCTAATGTCCCGATGTAGAGTTTTGATACTACAACAGCACAAACCGGAGGACTTAAAAACGATAATAAAAAGAGGAGAAAAAATGCTGGGAATAAAAGTTTCTTCTAATGCGGTAGATTTTTTAGTCCTTTCTTCTAACGGAGATGCAAGAATATCCTTAAATGTTTTAGAAATAGCTGCACAACTTAGTAACTCAAAAGAAATATCATTAAAAAATATTGAAGATGCTTTGCAAAGAAGAAGTTTGGGGTTTGATTTAAAAGGCGAGGAGTTTTACAACACCATATCTGCTCTTCACAAATCAATGAGAGGTTCGGATCCGGATTCAGCTCTTTATTGGTTGGGTAGAATGTTGGAAGCAGGGCAGGATCCGTTATACATAGCCAGAAGAGTAATTAGATTTGCATCCGAAGATATTGGTTTAGAAGATCCTAATGCTCTCGTAGTTGCAGTGTCCGCTTTTAAAGCTTGTGAAGTAGTCGGAATGCCTGAGTGTGAGTTAGCATTGGCAGAAGCTGTTGCTTATATGGCAAAGTCTCCAAAATCTAATCAACTTTATGTTGCTTATGAAAAAGTTAAAGAAGATGTTCAAAAATATGGAAACTTACCGGTACCTTTAGAAATCAGAAATCCCGTTACAAAATTTATGAAAAATATTGGATATGGAAAAGGTTACAAATACGAGCACAGCAAAGAAGCCGAAAAAACTGATCAGGAATATATGCCAAAAGAACTTAAGGGAAAAAAGTATTTATAAATACTTAGGAAGATTTTTTTCCAATAAACCTATTAAATCCTCGTAATCTTCAAATTTAATTGTATTCTTTGAAAAAAAAGTGAAGGGTTTTGGAGGAACCCCATTCTTTACGGCTAAAATAATTTTTTTTCCAAATACTTTTGCGCATAAAGATTCAAACAAAAGACCGTTACTTTTCCCCTCACACTCAACTATTGCCAGGAAGGCATCGTTAATTTTCATATTTTGTATTATAGGAGACAAACTTTTAGAAGGACTTGTGTGGTGCGCCCATTGAAACTTATCTCTACCAAGAATAAACGTCTTGTGTCCCATGGAGATGAGCTTATCCGAAACCTTAGATAAATTTTCTTTGATTTTTTCCTTATCTTTAGAGTTTCGATATTTATACCCTACATATATGTTCATATCCATTTATTTTACCATTTTATAGATGTTGTTTTTTAATTATTGCTTTCTATAGTAAAATACAGCTAAGAGGTGATTTATATGAAAGATCAGGGGTTAAGACAATCAATCTGGAAACCTAATAAAGATAATTTTAAAAGAGATTTGCCTAATAAGTTCAAAAATGTGGTCTTTCTTCCCAAAGACGTAAAAAAGAAGTTTGAGGAAACTGTAGGAAAAGACGAGAGAAAAAAATAAAAACAGTAAAAATTTTGGTCGGGAGTTTATTTTTTAACTTTCTCATAAACGTATATATTTGACATTCCTAAAAGATCTGGATTTACTGTCTCAAATTTCTTAATTATTGCGAAACTATTTGGATTATTTATTTCATTCTCAAATGATAACCATGAATAATTATAATCAGGATAATTTTTAATAACGTAATCATTATTGTAATTTCTTTTCATATCGGAATAAGTTATCACTATATCGTATTCTGCTAAATTTTTAGGTTTGTACTCAGCGGCATTAGCAGATTCATAAACTTTGAACAACTCAACATCAGAGTTTTTTATTGAGGAAAACGGATCGTTCCCCTTATTTGTGTAAACTAAAATTTTATAATTTGATCTATCCTTATCTTTTAAATATTCCTTTACCCACAGATAGGCTGAAACTCTTGTATCTCCGATGTTTATTTGTTTGATAATTAAAATAGAAGTTATCAAATTAAAAGCTATCGTAACAATTGCCAGAGCGCATCTAAGAAGAGCAGTGATTTTCTTATTTTTTATTATCTTACTTATTTCGTTTAGTCCGAAAGGCACATACACAAAGAAGATAGGAATAATAGGAAGAACCCATCGTTGAACAAGTCTAGGATTTAAACTAAAAAATAAGAAATATATAAAAAGGTTACCAATCAGAAAAATATGAGTTAGAGAGGTGTCTGTCATTTCTTTTTGCTGTCTTTTATCTATTAAATCTTTAAAAATAAAAATTATTCCTAATAGACTTATTATTAAAGTTGGGGGCGATAATATATCCGAAAATGCCTTTATGTATTTAAGTGGGTTTTGATTAACTGAACTAAAAACCACACCTGCTTCTCTGGTTTTCATTGAAATTATTCTCGATAAAAATGATTGAAAATTAATTATTGAAAACGGATTAGATATAGAGAAAAACAAAACAATTCCAAATAAAAATAATATCGTATCTTTATATTTCTTTTTGTATAACAAACAAAAAAGGATGATCGGGAGGGATATCAAAGCCGTTATCTTAGTACCAACCGCAAATCCAAATAGCATCGAGGATAGAATTAGATAAAATGTACTTCTATTTGATTTTTTTTCGTTGATGTAACTAATAAAAAAATAGGTTGAAGATACAAACAATGTTGTTAAATATATATCTTGATTCAAATAACGGGAATAAGAAATCAGTTTCCAATTAAGTATTGTTAATAGAAATACTAAGATTGAATTCTGTTTTTTGTTAAAAATCTTTTTATGTATTTGGTATGTGAAAAATGGGATAAATAGAGAAAAAATAGCTGTTATAGTTCTTAAATAAACATGATAAAAATCAAAATTGATATGAAAATGAAAAATTGAGGTAATTTTATTCAATGTCATTGTGCATATCAAAAGAAAATACGTTGGAAACATACCATAAACATAGGAAGGAGGAGCAAAATCTTGTAGATTTTTCATAAATTTATAATTTAAGGAAATTTTTATTACGGTGTTATAAATGTCTGCTTCATCGGCTATGAAATTATATGGAAGACCGAGATTTATTTTATAGATTCTTAAGAAAATACCACTTCCAAGTAAAATGGTTATTAAAATAATTTTAATAATTGAACTGTGTTTTTTAGTAAATTTTGAAGCGTGATGAAAATTCATAGTTCCATACTATTTTACACTAACCATTTTAGTGGATAAAAATAATATGGTGGTGAGGTTTG
>Ga0255342_1003315_pt1 | contig 18198 bp, 21 predicted proteins | sample wastewater_treat_3_FD_192416 | JGI IMG/M metagenome (GOLD analysis project Ga0255342, IMG submission 192416) | Wastewater microbial communities from Lulu Island WWTP, Vancouver, Canada - plant14 | ecosystem: Engineered > WWTP > Wastewater > Unclassified | place: Canada: Vancouver, British...
TTTCTTTTCCGTCCAAATATTCCTGTACCGCTGACATTCTCTCTTCATCTGTTAATTTTGCATTTCTTGGCATACTATATCCTCCTTAGTGTTTTTTGTTCTGTCTACTCTAAGGGGATTATATCACTTGTCGGAGGATACCTATAAAGCCCCACACGGGCGAACGCGGCGCGTTTAGCGTTTGGTCAGGGATTCCTGCCGGGCCTGTTCCAGCACTGCTATGTCCAGTCCATTCATTTCATAGCCCTTGCGGATCACATCGTAATAATAGGGGCTGGGCGGTGCGGTGCCCTTGGGATTCATGATGTAGACCATCGCATCGGCAGTCCTGCCGTCCAGCTCGACCTGCACCGTCTCCCGGCGGTAGAGCCGAGGGTAGCCCTCGTAGCGGTCGAGCGGGATCTCATCAGCGGGCTTGATGTCCCAGAGCAAGACGGGGACGCTGCGGTCAGGGTCAGGCTCGATAGTCGCCACGCCGTTGAACACCAGTCGGTAGCCGTGAAGCGTGCTTGTGCCGAGAACCTCGGCAGTGGGGCAGCGCCGCTGCATCTGTTCGATGTGAAGATTTGAGCCGTATGCTAAGTAGATCATGTTTTTTCTGCCTCCTTTATAATGGTGAAACTGTCTGCGCCTTCGATCAGCGAAAGCGTCCTGCCGTTCTTCCAGACCATGTGGATGTTGCCTGCGTCGTCAACATACTGAACCTCGCCGACCGTTCCGTTCGGAACTGGTGCAAAGGGATCGTCCATGTGGTTCAGACGGATGCGTGTGCCTGTGGGATAACGCTCCCGCAGGGATTGGAGCTGTCTGTCATTCGGAAACTGCATCGTCGTTGTCCTCCTCGTTCTGCTCGGCTTTAGCGGCTTCACGCTTTGCCTTCTGCTTTGCTTCCCAACGCTCACGCTCCGCATCGTTGCGGAAAGCCGAATGACCGGAAAGGTTCTCCATCAGACGCTTGCGGTCTGCCTTGCAGTCTGCTCCGTTCAGTCCAAGGCGGATCAGCCAGACCCGGAGCGAATACTTCTCATTGATGTCGTCCACATCCTTTGCCTGCACACGCTTCTGCGTCAGCGCCATGCGGTTCATCGCTCCGGCGAGCTTCATGAAGGTCTGCACATGGTCAGCATCCTGCGCCTCACCGAAGCCGTCAAAGGTGAGCTTGTCTCTGTCAAAGAAAATGCCGTTCAGAGGCGGGTTCGTCTCGCCCCATTCTCTGATAAAAGCGATCAGCTCGTGGACACTGCGGAACTCGTGCTTGCCGATCTCATCTGCAAGGCTCTTGTCTGCGGAGAAGTTACCGCCGGTCGCCTTGCTGAGGAGTGTGCCGCGGGAGTGGATCATGCAGATGAGGTTGGTAAGGCTCTGCACCGTGTGGTCGGCAAGCGGAAAGCTGATGCTTGCGCCTACCGGAAATCCGCTGTTCGGTTCCGGCTCTGCATCGGCTTCCTCCGGCTCATCCGCCGCATCCGTACCCTCCGGCGGGGTTACCGTTTCACCGATGTAGCCCGCATCGGCAAGCCCATCCAGCACCTTCTCCACGATCTCGGTGTCGCTGCGATCGGTGAAGCTGAGAACTGCGTCCTTGCTCAGTGTGAAGATGTCGATCTCGTAGGCACAGCTCGGAACGCCTGCGTATCTCACATCCGCTCCAGTCAACTCACCGATTTTCTGCGCCAGTGCCTTGCGCTGGCTCTTTTCGATATTGTACTTGATTTCCATATGATTACCTCCGTTTTTTCACCGCCCCTCCGCCTTGTGCATTGGGCTGCGGCGTTTTCGTAGTCACATATTACCGTCTTTTGCCCCGGAATGCAAGACTGTAAAACGGAGAATGTACAGGGCGTATCCGCCCATGAGATTGTGCATAGTACAGAATAGAAAGAAGCCCTGCGGCAGAACAACTGATTTAGTATCAGAACGTTCACAATTTGCTGCAAGGCTTCTTTTATTATTGCTTTCTTGGAGCGAACACCCTTACCGGAACACCCATCTCCCGGCAGTGGTCGATCACGTATTTTGTTCCGCGGGACTGCCCATCCCAGAATGCAAGCACCACATCGGCGTATTCAATAATAAGCAGATTTCGCTTCAGCGGAGCACTCCTGCCATACTTTTCGTATTCCGGCAGAAACTCTTTCAGTGGGATGCCGTGTGCCTGTGCGTAGGCTCTTGCATCTGAATCGATGCCCCGCGCTCCTCCGCTGACGATTTCCGTGACATTCTCCGGCAGATACTTTTCAAGGTCATTCACATGAAGTCCTCTCGATCCGATGATTGCAATTTTCATAACGCATCGCTCCTTGTAGATATGTTTTAGATATACTTTGTATCTATTTCAAACATTATACCACAAAATGCGTCTAAAATAAAGTCATAGTAAGTTTGAAAGGAAGTCTTATTATGGCTATTAAGAGTTTATCCATCCGAATCGAGCAGGAGATGCTTGACAAATTACACGTTGTTGCTGACTATGAAGGGCGTTCTGCCAACAGTCAGATCCTTATATTGATCCGTGACTGCATCGAGCAGTACGAGGAAAAGCACGGCAAGATCGAGCTTGGCGGGGACAAGAAATCATAATAAGTGTATCTCTGCGAATCTGAAGTAACGCAGAATCGGACTTATTCGCTATCGCATTTCAAAACGGGCACGTTATGCGTTCACTTTTGTGTATCTCTCTGCGCCGCCCATGCGATGCCGGAAAGCACGAAATATGTGCAAGGAAGTGCCACACCATTTCCCCAGAGCTTGTACTCTGCGGAGTCGGTGTACGGATCAGCCAGCCATTTGCGGATCTGCTTTTCCGTTTTCGGCTTGCCCTTGGGATTGGTGACCTGCCGCCATGTCTCCCAGACCTCAGACCAGAATGCAATATCCGCATCGGTCGGATCGGGGATCGCAAGGTCGGCGCACCACCAGTCCGGAAATCCCTGCAGGCGGGCGCACTCCACCGGAGTCAAGCGGCGGACGATATACACCGGCTCATCGTTCGGAAGGTCGTTCACGAGCGGCGGATCCTTCCAGTCGGATGCGACCAGCGTGTTTGCCTGTTCATGTGCCGCCACGGTATGGTGGGAGTTTTTGCTGGTACAGTAGTGGTCGGCGGACGGTGCTGCGACAGTCGCAGGGCCTCTCGCCACAGCCGTAACGGATACATCCTCCGAAACGGCGAAGTGATTGTCCCTTGAAATTGTGTAGGAAGGATCAGGTGCGGCGACTGCGTGTCGGTCTGTCGTATTCAGTGTGAAACACACATCTTCATTGATGCCGTCACCCTGAGGTCCGTTCTGGTCTGTACGACCGATCATTGAGCCTTGCAGTGAAAATGTTTCGGGCATCACGACAGCCTGCTGATTATCTCCTGCATTCGCTCGGAGCGTGCCGCTTTTTCCGTCACTATACACATGACCGCCGACACGGGATGCAGCACCCGGTTCGAGAGCGACCACCGCAACTCCGCCGTGATTGCTGTCCGGGTTTGCTTCACTTGTATCAAGACAGCGGGAGATCCCGGTCTGATAACAATGCCCACGAGCATTTTTCGTACCGTCCGATGTGAAACGTACATCGAAGGTCTCCGGCGCAGGTGCTACTACGCAGATGCCGCCCTGATTGGATGTCACGGAATTTCCGCCGCTCTGATCGAGCGTTCTGCTTGTTGTCGCTTCGTAAAAGCCGCTGTGCGGGTTGTCCGACATCATCGCATTGGAATGCTTGCTGCATACACCATAAGCCCTGACCTCCGGCTGAAAAAGCGTCTGGTCATTATGGGTTCCGAGTGTCGCTGACATATCCCTCTGCCAAAGAGCACCCTTGCCGCCGCCCTCACAGCCTGACCTGATTTTCAGTGTAACTGGCTCTGCCACAAGCGGAACATTATTGCCACCTGTTCCGGCTCTGCTGCAAAGCGTCTGGCAAGTGTCATCCTCTCGGATACGGATTCTTCCGTCTGTCGGATGATTCTCCACGGAGAGCGCCGCTGGAACGACACCGGCTCGAAGTGTGGGAGATATCTCTTCCTCGTAGCCGATGCTTCGTGCCATTGCGCTGTGTTCCGTTGAAAAGCCTGCCGCCTGCAGGACACCGTTTCTTCCGGTAGACATCCCGCAGTTCACACCGAGCGTTGCCGCAGTGTCATCGGTGACCGCTGCGTTGTAGCCGTCAATGCCGACTGCATGAAGTACAGCCGGGTGATTGCCGTGATCCTGCGCAACCAGTGCGAGTGCCATTTCCTCTGTGATGCCGACACCCGAAGTGCCCTGACAGTTTACGCAGAGGGTTTCACCTCCAGCGTCAGACCGCCCGCCTGTCTCTCCAGCGCCTTCTTCAGCACCTCCGGCAGCTCCTTGCCACGAACGGAAGCCCTGCGGAGTATACCCAGACACGCCTTCGGACTTAAATAATACTTCTCCGGCACTTCCGCCAGCAAGATCTGCGACAAGGTAGATTCTTGCCCTTCGCTGGGGGACACCCCAGTATTGAGCGTCGAAAACTCGGTAAGCCACGCTCCATCCGTTTCCCAGATATACGTCTGATTTTGGCCATCGGTGATTTTCAGGCGAAGGCACCTCGATCCCTTCTTCTTTAACTCCGATAACTGCTTCGAGGACAGCTTTGAAATCGTCTCCTCCGTTGGAGGAGAAAGCGCCGGGTACATTCTCCCAGACGCAGTATCGTGGGTATCGTCCATTTGTTGCATCCCTCATTTCTTTGATGATACGGATCGCCTGAAAGAACAGGTTCGACCGATCACCGTCATGGATTCCGGCACGTTTTCCGGCGATCGACAGGTCCTGACACGGACTGCCGAATGTGATGATATCCACAGGTGGCAGCTCTGCACCACTGAGTCTGGATACATCGCCGTAGTGCTTCACCTGTGGCAGTCTTTTGTGCGTAACCAGAATTGGAAAAGGTTCAATTTCGCTTGAAAACACCGGCTCGATCCCTGCGAGGATGCCGCCAAGCGGAAAGCCCCCGGAGCCGTCAAACAGACTGCCGAGCGTCATTTTTGTATTATCCATCATCCGCCTCCTTTGCGTTCCTGCACAGGGCAAGAAAATCTTCTCGTATTTGTTCCTTGCAGGCTTCTGCTACCGCAGGAATCTCGTGTGAATACACCGGTCTGCCGATGAAACCGGAGAGATAATTATACAGATATTTCAGGTCGCTGCCTTTCAGCATAGCGAACCCTGTGTATGCTGTCACGATGGCGCATTCTTGTTTTGTCATTCCGCACCTCCGAGCATCTGCTCACAGGCTTTTGTGTAAAAATCCCGGCTGACCTCAAAGCCGTAGCTGTGTCTGCCAAGCTCCCGTGCCGCACGGAGTGTTGAGCCGGAACCTGCGCAGGGGTCGATGACCACGTCGCCCTCATCGGTAAATATCCCGATCAGGCGTTTCAGCAGATTCACCGGCTTCTGGCTCGGATGTATTTTTGGGATGTCTTTACCGTCCCGCACCCAGTCAAAATGGTCGAAGATCATGTGCCGCTTGCCGTCCACATCGGTATTACGAAATTTCGGCAGCTTGCCGCGATACAGCACCAGTGCATATTCGGTGGCACCCACGATCCTCATGTTTGCCTTCAGCACCTGCGGACTGTAGTTCTTCATAAAGCACAAAAACTGGTAATGCTTGAAGCCGTATTTCTCCGCCTGCCGGATGACCTCCGGGATCTGCTGAAAGGCACAGAACACGATCATGCACGGAGCATCCTTTTCGCCCTTGGACGGCTCTTTTTTGAGTAGCCGATTACAGAAAGCGAAATACTCAGCGATGTTAAAGCTGTAATCCGTGTGGAAGGCAGCCTTGTGCGCCTTGCTGCTTTCGCCGTTCTGGTTGTCACCGTCCACATACCAGTCGGGGCGGCTGGCATAGAAGTCGCCGCCGATGTTGTACGGGATGTCTGCTATGACGAGCTGCGCCCTCGGAATGCTGTAGCCTTTGTAGTTCTGGAAATTGTCGTGTATGAGAACACACTTTACATCACTCAACAGCATCACCGTCCTGCGGCATTGCTGCGACCGTTTCCTCGTATGACAGCTTCTGTCCGTCACGGAGAACATAAGCGACCTCTGCGGTCTGCTTGTCCTGACACCATGCGAGGTATCGCTTCACGATGACGTCCACGAATTTCGGATCAAGCTCGATGCCGCGGCAGACACGGTCTGTTTCGCAGCAGGCGATCAGCGTAGAGCCGGAGCCGAGAAATGGATCGAGGACGATGCCGTTTGTCATGGTGCTGTTCTTGATCGGATATGCCATCAGCGGGATCGGCTTTGTGGTCGGATGGTCTGGACTGCTCTTGGGCTTGTCATATTCCCAGACAGTCGTCTGCTTGCGGTCGGCGTACCACTGATGCTTGCCCTTCTGCTTCCAGCCGAACAGGCACGGCTCATGGATCCACTGATACGGACTGCGTCCCAGCACCAGCGAATTCTTCTTCCAGATACAGCAGCCGGAAAGCTGGAATCCTGCGTCCTTGAATGCCTTACGGAAGTTCAGTCCTTCCGTATCGGCGTGCCATACATAGATGCTGCCGTCATCAGCAAGGCTGTCATACATACACTTATAGGCAGAGAGCAGAAAGTTGTAGAAATCGCTGTCGCTCATGTTGTCGTTCATGATCTTGCCGGCGGTCTCCTCAACGTCCACATTGTAAGGCGGATCCGTCAGGACGAGGTTTGCTTTCTGTCCTTCCATCAGCTTTGTGTATGTCTCTGCAACCGTGCTGTCGCCGCAGATCACACGATGCCTGCCGAGGATCCAGATATCTCCCGGCTTGGAAAAGGTCGGTTTCTGAAGCTCCTCCTCTACATCGAAGCTGTCCTCTTTGACCTGCTTATCGTGTACCTGATTGAAAAGCTGCTCGATCTCCGGCGGGTCAAAGCCGGTCTTGCCGAGGTCGAAATCGCTGCTCTGAATATCCTCCAGAAGTTCAGCGAGAAGGTTCTCGTCCCATGCGCCCGTGATCTTGTTGAGCGCGATGTTCAACGCCTTCTCACGCACCTTGTCGATGTCCACCACCGCACACGGCACTTTTGTGTAACCGAGCGCCGTCGCTACGGTCAGTCTCTGGTGTCCGCCGATGATCGTCATATCGGCATTGACAACAAGCGGATCGGCAAAGCCGAATTCCTCGATGCTGTTTTTGATCTTCTCGTATTCCTTGTCGCCGGGCTTCAGCTTTTTACGCGGGTTGTATTCCGCAGGCTTCAACTCAGAAACAGGGATCATGCGAAGTTCTGCTGTTTTCATCTCATTCCTCCCGTATATACATCTGCCGCAGCTCTGCGGCTCTTTTTGTGTTCGCATCCTTCAGCGCCGTGACCTCACGGAGCGTATCTTCACTCAACGACTTGCCCTTCAGCTTTTCGGCAAGCGTGCGGTATTTGCGGATGCTCCGGCGGAGTGCGGCATCGGTCACAGACACGATATACGCTTTGCCGCAGTAGTCACAGTTGAAGAAGCTGTATTCGATCTCGCCTTCACGCTGCGTTTTCGGCTCCGGCACAAAGGCACAGCCGCAGGCATCGCACCGCACTGCATTTTTCAGCACCATGCGCGGTTTGCTATTCTTCTTTTTCTTCTTGCCCATACGACTCCTTTCCCAGTCATGATCTGCACAAAGAATGTGCTTTATCTGCGTCCGATGTTCTGTACATTTAGCCGCTTGCTATTACCCCGATAACGTGGTAATATGGGTACAACGGAACGAGGGGGAACCCCGCCGAATACAGAACACGGAGGATACAGATATGAAGTACGAGGTTATCATCAACAACTACCAGAAGGGCGCACAGCTCAAGACCGCCATGCGCGACCACGTCATCCTGCTGGAGCAGATCGACCGGAACCACCACCGGGTGGTCTACGAGCTGGAGAGCGATCGCCAGCGGCAGTTCATCGAGAAGGTGTACGCCCGGAAGCTCCGCCCCCTCGACTGAGGGCTGGGTATCCGACTGCCTCTCCGCCGCGCAGACGGAGGATACGCTGATTCCGACTGCCTCGGAACGGCAGGGAGATGTCCCTCTGCTCCAGTAGGAACGGACCGTCCACAAGCACATCGACATAGCGGAGGATCTCCTCGTTCTGAAGCATCTCGTAGGTGTATCCGCTGTACAGCCAGATATCTTTTTCCGGCATCTCCCACCAGATTTTCTTAAGCAGCGGCAGCAGCACACGCTCGTTCTCTCCCTCGCACGGCTCACCGCCGAGTATGGAAATACCCTGTATCCACGGAGGACGCAGGGCTTCGATGATCTCATTTTCTGTTTCTTTTGTAAACGGTTTCCCGTACTCGAAATCCAATGCCTCCGGGTTGTGACAGCCTTTACAGTGATTCCGGCATCCGCTGACGAATAGCGACACACGCACACCGTCACCGTTGGCGATATCGTTTTTGTTCAAACCGCAGTAATTCACAGGTGCATCACCCGATCCTTGATCTCAGCGGTGCGCCCCTGATTCCAGAACTGCGTTCCGAGGTAGCCGCATGTGCGGCGGCAGACATTCAGTGTCCGCTGATCGCGGTTGCCGCAGTTCGGGCATTCCCAGATGAGCTTGCCGTCCTCCTCAGTGATCTGTATCTCTCCGTCAAAGCCGCAGGCCTGACAGTAATCGGATTTCGTGTTCAGCTCCGCATACAGGATCGTTTCATAGATATGCCGCATCAGCGCCAGCACCGCAGGGATGTTGTTCTGCAAATTCGGCACCTCGACATAGCTGATTGCACCGCCCGGAGAAAGTGCCTGGAATTCAGCCTCAAAGGTCAGCTTACTGAAAGCATCGATCGGCTCAGTGACATGAACATGATAGCTGTTTGTGATATAGCTTTTGTCCGTCACATGAGGAATGATGCCGTGCCGCCTTTGCAGACATTGTGCAAATTTGTATGTGACGCTCTCCATCGGTGTGCCGTACAGCGAGAAGCTGATATTAGTCTCGGCTCTCCATTTGCTGCACTTGTCATTGAGAAATCTCATGACCGCAAGAGCGAAGGTCTTACCGTCCGGCTCTGTATGTGAACAGCCTGCCATGCGGTATGTCATCTCTGCGATGCCTGCATAGCCGAGGGAGATGGTGCTGTAATTGTTATACAGCAGATCATCAATGATCTCGCCGTCCTTCAGTCTTGCCAGCGCACCGTTCTGCCAGAGGATGGGTGCAACATCGGACGGCGTTCCTTTGAGCCGTTCGTGCCTGCACATGAGAGCCTTACGGCACAGTTCGCAGCGTTCATTCAGAAGCTGCCAGAACTTATCCTCGTCACCAACTGCGCTGCAAGCAACATCCACAAGGTTAATGGTCACAACACCCTGATTGAAACGCCCGTAATACTTGTGATCGTCCGAAGGCGTGAGAAAACTTCGGCAGCCCATGCAGGCATACACATCGCCCTTCAGCCGTTTCATCACCTTGGCGGAGATATAGTCGGGAACCATGCGCTTTGCCGTACACTTGGCGGCAAGCTCAGTCAGGTAGTAATAATTTGTTCCGGGCTGAATGTTGTCCTCATCGAGAACGTAGATCAGCTTCGGGAATGCCGGCGTGATCCAGACACCCTTCTCATTTTTCACACCTTCGATACGCTGAAGCAGCGTTTCTTCGATGATGAGTGCAAGGTCATCTCTGGTCTGTCCCTCCGGCACCTCGTCCAGATACATGAAAACCGTCACGAATGAGGTTTGTCCGTTGGTTGTGAGCAGTGTATTGATCTGGTACTGAATGGTCTGCACGCCGCGTTTGACTTCCCGGCGCACACGCTTTTCAACAATGTGGTCGAGTTGCGCTTCGGATAGCTTTGCACCGCAGTCACAGTTCACATCCTCGAATACTTCAGCTCGTATCTTCTGCCTGCTGACATCCACAAAAGGTGCAAGATGTGCAAGACTGATCGTCTGTCCGCCGTACTGGTTCGAGGCGACCTGCGCAATGATCTGTGTTGCGATATTGCAGGCAGTGGAAAAGCTGTGCGGCTTTTCGATCATTGTACCGGATACCACCGTGCCGTTCTGCATCATATCCTCCAGATTGACAAGGCAGCAGTTGTACATCGGCTCCGCAATATAGTCCAGATCGTGTACATGGATGATACCCTCATCATGGGCGGCGATCACATCCTCCGGGAACAGGAAGCGGCGGCAGATATCCTTGCTGACCTCACCCGCCATATAGTCACGGAGTGTGCTGTTGATGATCGGGTTTTTGTTGGCGTTCTCCTGTTTTGCCTCCTCGTTGTTGCGTTCAAGGAGACTCAGGATCTTGCCGTCCGTTGTATTCATCTTGCGCTGCTGCTCGTGGCGCAGGCGATACTCGCTGTAGTGGCGTGCAAGTTTGTACGCCTCGGCGTGATTCAGTTCATCAATGACCATGTCCTGAATTTCCTCGACATGGACAGGTCTTGCAAGGGATTCACATCTCTGCTCGACACGCCCAGTGATGAAGCCAATCACTGTATCGGTGATCTTATCGTCAACCTCATCATTCGCCGCCTTAATCGCGGCTCTGATCTTTTCACAGTCATACGGCACTTCCGTGCCGTTTCGCTTGATTATTCTCATGCTGTATCCATCATCTCCTTTTCAGCCTCGGCAAGCAGCATACTACAGTCCTTCCCGTGATACCGTCTGCACTGGCGGTTCAGTATCTCATACACATACTCGGCTTCGGAAGCGGTCAGGTCAATGCTGTACATATCCTCGTTATCATCGGAATCCGAATTGACAACCACAAAGCTGATACTGCTGTCAAGTTTGCATTCCTTATGATCGCCGGGGAGCTTGCTGATCCCAATATAAAAGTCGTACCAGCCGTCATTGTCAACATCATCGGTTCTGCCGTCCCTCGGATGCATCGGGAGATATCCCTTCTCCATGCGGATACGGTCTGCGACCTCCACAAGAGCATCTGTTGCTGAGAGCATGAATTCCACAGTTGGAAAGCGGCAGGGATAAGTGTCATACACCTGATCGCTGCCGTACATGACCTCGGCACCGCTGTCAAGCTGTATCGCATTACGAATGAAGTTCTCTGTCAGCGTCATGTTGCTTCTCCTCCTGCATCGGGCACCACCCGTCATAGGGGCAGTGACCGCAGTCGTGGTAGTGGCACTTGCCATCGTGCTTGATGATGGAACTGATCCAGATCGCGTGGATCAGGATAATGACCATCATGTAAGTAAGGCATAGAACTGTCACAAGCATTTTCATTCCTCCAAATCTCTTTTCATACGGTAATATCTTGTTCGGCAGCGTCCGGAGCAGAACCGCTTCCGTCTGCCGGTTTCTGGCTGCGTGACTTTTGTGCCGCACACCGGACAGCGGTTGTTCTGCTGACACCAGATCGGATAGTTGAGTCGTGCGATTTCACCGTTTCCGGCGAGACCGTGTGCCTTGCAGAAAAGCTGCACCTGATTGATCTTTAAGCCCAGTGACTTTGCAATCAACCGGTATCCGATGCCCTGCATCCGCATTGCCCGCACCTGCTCTTTCTGTGCGTCTGTCATCTGCTTGCCACCTCAAATCCTCCGAAGTTTTGCGGTTTTCGGTATCCACACGGGCTACGCCAAGACCGCAATCTCAAAATTCGGTAAAATGATAAAAACGAGCTGTTTTTACATCTTTTTGCGTGAAAAATCGCCGTTTTACGATGCGGTTTGTGACGAAACGCCGTATGTACACCGCTGCCGACAAAACCGACGGCAGCCTTTGAAAAGCACGATAAATCAGCACTTTCGTTTCAGCGTGCGTTCCATATTTCAATTTCTGTCAGGGTCCCGACTGACCGGGGGCCCTGCAAATTCGCGTTTTTTCACACGAGAGGGGCCGACGGTCTTCTGTTCGGTATCCCGCAGAGATTCCGACCCGCCCCCAGGGCAGCCCCAGCCCCCAGCCCCGCCCCATAGGTACACCCCTGAGCCGCAGTCAATACTTGTACTCAGGGGTGTGATCCTCGTTTCGGGTCTTGATGCTGTGGTGACGGTGGCAGAGGCTCTGCCAGTTGCTCTGATCCCAGAAGAGAACACTGTCTCCTCGGTGCGGCTTGATGTGATCGACATCGGTCGCCTTGACGTAGCGGCCTTGCTTCATGCACTCCACACACAACGGATGTGTTTCAAGGTAACGCTTGCGTGCTCTGTTCCATGCAGTGCCGTAGCCTCGTCTGCCTGCTGACCGTGTGTCCTCCGGGTGGAGGGAACGGTGCTTGTCACAGTACTTCGTACCGTATGGAACGAGTGCCGCACAGCCGGGATGCCGACATGGTGTGTTCGGTCTGCTTGGCATTGTCTCTGCCTCCTCACTGTCTTTGTGTTTGGTAAAGGGCGGTCAGTCCCGCAAGGTGAAAGTGTGTTTGTGGTCGGTCTGAACAACGCCCCTCATATACTGTCGTGGGAGAGGCGAAAATATAACTACTTCCTGGAAATTTTTTTCTTGTTTTTTTATTTCTCCCACGGAAGCCCCGATTTTCCGAAGTGTCCGTAGGCGGAAACCTTGTTATAATCCACATCGAGCAGCCCGAGGTTGTCGATGATTCCTCTCGGTGTGAGATCGTAGTTCTCACGGACGTACTGGCTGATGAATTCCGTATCCTGATGCTCTGTGCCGAAGGTCTCCACATACACGGATACAGGCTTTGCCACGCCGATGGCATAGGCGATCTGCACCTCTGCCTTGTCTGCATATCCGGCACTGACGATATCCCTTGCAATCTTGCGTGCAGCATACGCACCGCTGCGGTCAACCTTGGACGGATCCTTGCCGGACATTGCACCGCCGCCGATATGCCCGATGCCGCCGTAGGTGTCACAGGCGAGCTTGCGTCCTGTTACACCGCAGTCGGCAAAACTGCTGCCGAGTACAAATCTGCCGGTCGGGTTCACAAATTTCTCAAAGTCAGTATTCAGTCCGTATTCGGTTGCTGTTCTCACCATCAGCTTTTCGATGATGGGCCTGAAGTCCTCTACATCCACATCGCGGATATGCTGCACCGAGCAGAGGAAGGTCGTGATCCTGCCGCTGTCATAATCGTAGCTGACCTGTGCCTTTGCATCGGCTTTCAGCATACGGCAGGGATAGGCTTTCAGCAGTTCCAGAAATCTGGTAGCCACCACAAACGGAATAGGGAGCAGTTCCGGCGTTTCATTGGTAGCATAGCCGTACATCATACCCTGATCGCCTGCACCGCCGCTGTTCACACCGAGTGCGATGTCATTGCTCTGGTGATCGACCAGGATCGCAATGTCCAGATCATCGGCGGTGAAATCCAGCTTGTAGTCGAGTCCGGCATCACTGTTCTCTGCACCACCGTTGTTGATGCGGTCGAACACCTGCTGCACCAGTGCCTTGTAGTCGGGCTCGTGGGTGCTTGTCAGCTCACCGGCAATGACAAGACAGCGGTTCTTGAAAAGACACTCAATTGCGACACGGCTGCTGCGGTCATGCTGAAGGCAGTCGGCCACGATAGCGTCTGCGATCTGGTCACAGATCTTGTCGGGATGTCCTGCGGATACCTGTTCTGAAGTGATGATTCTCATGTTAGTTTTCCTCCTGATTTTTCTTTTCAAATACGCACAAGAGTGTGCAGAATACATCCGAGCTTTCCAGTACCGTAGTCTGTATCAGCTTGAATTCCGGATTCTTGTCCAGCTTTTCGTTGATTGCTTCTGCGATTGTCTTACCGTACTGCTTGTTGACGGTACCACGCAGAATCGCTGTTCTCTGCATAGTGTTTACCTCCATATCTTGACACCTGTTGCACCTGCCGCCTTTGTAGATTCCCACAATGTTGGCAAGTGCAAAGAGATGTCTTTGTTTTTGAAGCTATATCGTTGTTTTTATGTCCTTTGTAGCTTTCGTAGATTTCCAATATATAACTTTTCTATATTCTTCTTTATTGTAATATTTATATATTACATATCTACATATTCTACATATAAAGATAATAAAGAGAAGATATAGAAGGATAAGGACATAAAAACATGACAGCTTACGTTCTTTTACGCTGATACCGGGATGTTGGGCTCAATCATCATCACCGAGAGGGATAAGATCGGTCTCCGGCTCTTCACCAAGTACCCATGCGATATCGTTGACAAGGATGGCGGCATTGGTATTGCCGGTCGTATCCGCTTTCCAAGGACGGCGCTTGACAATGGTGTATTCCATGCCCAGACGAGCGTAAAAATGCTGGGATCCTTCGTACTTATAACCATTATCACGGCACCAGTCCTTGTAACGGCTGTACACATTCGCTGCCTTGATCTCCGAGCCCTTTTCCTTTTTCAGGCACTGACGCATGAACTGCGCAATGCGGTCGGACTCCACACGATATTCCTCGGTCGCCGCCTTCACTTCCTCCGGTTCGTCGAGACCCTCCGCTTTGTACAGGCGATAACCTTCGATACACCAGTTCAGGATGCCGGACAGATTTTCCGGCTGCATCAGCGTTGTTTTCAGAGTCTTGTCCTGTTCATGATCCTCGAAATGTCGGGTAAACGGAATGATCTTCAATCTGCCGGATTCAAACAGCGTGCGGTCAGTGACATTGGGCAGATGGTTGGTGTCGATGAATATCTTTGCCTGCATATGAAACTCAAAATAGCCCTCGTACAGGAAACGAGCCGTAATGCTGCCATTACCGGTGAGCTGCTTTGTCAGAGAGGCATTGATCGTCAGCTTCTGCTCCATCTCGGAAATGCCGACAAATCTCGCACCGGCAAGACGGGCAACATCATCCGAGGAGCCGTTGGACTGCCCGCGGAAATAGTTGGTGGCAAGCATATCCGGCTTGGCAGAACGGCCATATTCTCCCATGACACGCAGGATCGTTTCGATAGTCGTGGTCTTGCCGTTTCTTGTCGTAGGTCCGAACATGATAAACAGACATTCCAGAGAGGTGTCGCCGGAGAGCGAGTATCCGATGGCTTTCTGAAGATAGCGTGCGACATTCTTTCTACCGACCATAACCTCATCCACGAACTGAATCCAGCGCGGGCAGACAGCATTCGGATCATAGTTGATGTGACTGATCTTTGTAATGAGGTCTTTCGGGTCATGTTCATGAAATTCCAGTGTCCGCAGATCGAGGGTGCCGTTCTCAAGGTTCAGCAGATAGACATTCGCATCAAAAGCGGACATCCTGATCGGATACACAGACTTTGCGTCCTCCACCATCGTCTTGCGGTTCTTTCGCATCTGGAGCTTCTGAACCCGCTTGATATACCTGTTGCGGGTGTCTTCATCCCTGATCTGCAGTGCAAATGTATACAGCAGATCGGCGAGGTGCTTTGCAAGTTCGGCTACGGCGAGAGCATTTTCGTCCGGCTGCCAGACCTTGCCGTCATAGACATACCAGACATTGCGGTCACCGTTAAAGCGAGCTATCGGCTTGAAATAATCGGCGAATGCATTGCCGATGCCGATCTCGTCACGCTGGTAGCGCGGGTTCGTATGCGGCTGCATTTCATCCAGTGTCAGCGTAATGCGTGACATATCAGGACGGAAACTTGCGTGTTCTTCCGTGCCTTCATCGTCCAGTGCTTCAAAATCATCCTCCGCCGATGTGTCGAAAAGAGGCGTATAGATCTCAGATGTCGATGCGATGGCATTGCGGATCGTGATCTGTCCGTAGGTCCTGTCACCGGTCATACGATCCCACTTATCACGCATCAGTCCCGACGAACGAAAGATACGGTCGATCTGCTCCTCCACATTGCCGCACCAGAAGCAGAGCATAGACACAAACGCCATGTCTGCATCTGACTGAGAGTCGTATCCTTCCTCCCAGTGTCCCTCATAGAGTGCTTTGAACTTGTCACCGGAAGCAGAGGCGGATGCGTGTGCGATAACGCCCTCGTCATCCAGATAGGAAGCTGGCTCGATCGTCTTATTGGATACACGGGTGCTGCGCTTCATGAAGGTGTCGAGCAGATTGCGGAGTGCATTATCATCACGCTCAACGGTACCGGGACGGAACATATCTCCGGTTACCGTCACAAAGCGGTTGGTCGTTCCCGGAAGATAGACCTCCAGACCGTGCTTGCGGTTGTTAATGTAGTACACGGTCTTATCGTAGGCAAAATCAGGGCTGAGTTTGAAGAAGCCGCGCAGTCCGGTACCGGAGGGAGATCGTTCAAAATATGCTGTGCTGAAGATACCGAGTATTGAAGCAGCAACATCGTTGAGTGAGCCATCCTCCCGGATACAGTGGTCAATATCAATGGCACCGATGCCCTCGCTGACACGATAACCGATGCCGTCCCAGCCGCCGATTGCATACGCTTTCATAGCGGTCTTGAAGTCGGTGAAGGTGTCGGGCTCATTCGTTTTTGCCATCTGTCTTGTTCTCGGGTCATACGGCACCTTGGTTGGTCTGCCGCTGCGTTTTCCTGCTTCCAGACACAGAATGATGCCGACTGCTTCAGTGCGTCCGGAATATTTACAAAATTTACAGGCATTCGGAATGTCTCCTTTCAAGGAAAAGCTGTGCAATGACAGCGGTTTCAATACGGTTCATCGCATCTGCATCCGAAATATGCCCGGCGTAGCTGCGGAGAGCATGCTTGCTGACCGTCGTGAGCTGCTCCGCAAGGATCATGGACGGATCCAGATGCTGATGAATGTCGGAAATACTGTCGGGGAACAGATGCGTATGGCACGGCAGCTCCGGCTTTTTCAGGTGCCGCGTCATGGGAACGATATTGACCGTGTCGGCATGTGCATTGCCCATATCATTCGAGAGAATGATCACAGGACGGATGCCGCCCTGCACGCTGGAATCCGGATGACTGCCGAGATCCGCAAACCAGATGTCGCCGCGCTGCGGTTTGTGTTCAGTTGTGTGATGCTGCACCGGTGCAGTGATATATTTTCTCGGATCGAAGCCGAGCCCTCTGTGGTATTCTGTTTTCAGGCGTTTATTCTTACGCGCCATAGTTTTCACCTCCGTGGTCTGCGGCGTAACCGAATTGTCGCCGCTTTGCCGTCTTTCTGTCGTCAAATAGAGATAGATCGTACTGAGAGTATAATCATAGCCGTGCCTTGACTGCTGCGATCAGTTTCTCCTGCGTCACATCCTTGTTAGCGAGAGCAGCAAGCACATCCTCGTCCACAGTATCTTTGGTTATGATGTGGTGGATCGTGACGGTGTTCTGCTGTCCCTGCCGCCAGAGTCGGGCGTTGGTCTGCTGATACAGTTCCAGACTCCACGTCAGTCCGAACCAGATCAGGATATGACCGCCGGATTGAATATTCAGTCCGTGTCCTGCCGATGCAGGGTGTATGAGAGCGACCGGGATGTTTCCTGCATTCCAGTCTGTGATGTCTGCTGAATCCTTGATGTCACGAGGACTGTAACCGCAGGCAGTCAGATGTTCTATAATTCGGGTACGGTCATGCTTGAACCAGTAACCGATCAGCACAGGCTGTCCGTTGGCGGATTCTATCAGGTCTTCCAGCATTTCCAGCTTTCTGCTGTGAATGGTACGCGCTTCCTTGTTTTCGTCATAGACAGCACCGTTCGCCATCTGGAGCAGTTTGTTGGAAAGCGATGCAGCATTTGCCGCATCAATGTCGCCATCTTCCAATGGGATGATGAGATCGTGCTTTAGCTGATCGTACAGCTTTCGCTCGTCAGCATTCATCTCTACCTCATGGTTGACATACACACACTCCGGCATATCCAAGTAGTCAAGGGCTTTCATGGATATCGTAATATCTGAGATCTTCTGATATATCTGCTCCTCTGCGCCGGGACGGGGTGTATATGAGAACACCACACCTGTACTCGGATTCATGCTGCCGGGCTTGAAGTAGCTTTCACGAAATCTGCCTATAAACCGACCGAGCCGTTCGCCGCCGTCAAGGATACCGATTTCTGCCCACAGATCCATGAGACCGTTGGATGTCGGCGTTCCTGTCAGTCCGACCCATCGTTTCACGAACGGACGCACCTTCCGCAGCCATTTGAATCGCTGTGACTGATAGTTCTTGAAGGAACTCAGCTCGTCAATAACGATCATATCAAAATCCCAGCGGAGACCGTTTTTCTCATAATACTCTACAAGCCATTTCACGTTCTCACGGTTGATAATGTAGATAAATGCGTTGTGATTCACCGCCGCTGTGCGTTCTTTTACAGAGCCGACAATGACAGAGAGCTCAATATTCTGCAAGTGATCCCACTTCTTCACTTCGG
>Ga0255342_1003326_pt1 | contig 18152 bp, 20 predicted proteins | sample wastewater_treat_3_FD_192416 | JGI IMG/M metagenome (GOLD analysis project Ga0255342, IMG submission 192416) | Wastewater microbial communities from Lulu Island WWTP, Vancouver, Canada - plant14 | ecosystem: Engineered > WWTP > Wastewater > Unclassified | place: Canada: Vancouver, British...
TTAGGCCTAGCTGTTGCTCCCTCAAGCATACCGCCGCCAACCGCGGCCTCACCTATCACACGTGGCCACTGTTGCATAAAAGTCTGTCCGGCCCTCGGGAGAATGGTGCGGCCAGTCAGCGTTTCTGCTGCTCCCAATGGAACGCGAGCGGCTCCCATAGCTCCCATAATCATAGGCAAATCTGCGAACAGTTGCCCACCCATCTCCGCTAATGCTCCGCCAATTCCAGGAGCATGCTGTTTGCTCTGCCATACGTCAGGAGCATCAAGCATAGCACTAGAAAACTCCTGAGCAGTCGCGGCCTGCCCTGGAAGCCCCATACGTTCCAGGACGTTAGCAGCTTTCTCCCCATAGCCGGCGAGGCCTTGATAAACTCCCGCGGCGGCCCGCGTCATTCCGCCGGGAGGGGTTAGCTTTCTCTCCTGCTCATCCAAGTAGTCGAGTGCAGCCTGCCCTTCCAGTTCATCTGGAACACTAACGATCTGCCCTGAAGGAAGCTGAACTTTAGGCATTTTCGTCTCCTTAGCGCGTAGGATTCTTAGCCCTAGCAGCGTCTAGCATTTTTTGATACTCTTGTCCTAACTCAGGATGTCTCTCTAACAAGAGGCGAATTGCGTCCTCTCCTCTTCGCTCTGGAAAGTCACCTAAATAAAGCCCGCCAAAGCCCTCGTAAGAAGGCACATTCGGGATCAGATTCCCGTACTTCTGGAGAAAGTCGCTTTGCGCTCTTAGCTCTGCTTGTCTCTTCTCTCCCTCTTTCAACCTCATACGATGGGCAAATGCTTCTTTCGATTCTGCAGTACTTCCCAGAACGTTCTGCATTCTGACTCTTCTCTCGAACCCAGGCGGGAGACCTAATTTATTTGCCAGCGCGTCGAGAGTCTTATTAGCCATTTCGTACTGATGCACTTCCTCCGCAGTCATAATTGGGTTCGTGCCCTTTAGGTTATTAGCCTGCATAAACGCCTGCGCCCTCGCGGGGTCGGCCTTCTGCAGCTCGGAAAACTCCTCTGGTGTAAGCTTGTCAGAGAAAGAGCCAGCATACCTGAGGGTGTTACTAAACAATTGCCAGTTATGCTGATCCAGTCGGGTCTTAGCACTTTCAGCAACCTGTGCCATATGAGCGTCATATGAGAGCATACTACTATACGCTTGCACCATTTGCGGATTCGCCCTCATTAGCTGTCCCCAAGTCTGCATCCCGAACTTTCTCTGCAAAGAAGGATTCAGAGGAAGGCTATCATACTCTCTAGAACGAGCTTCAATCCTCGCCCTATCATTCGAGGCCAAGTCATCCAGAACTTGCCCCTTCTTAACTTCCTGCTCCAACTGCATTTGCCCAGAAATAAGCTGAGGGCCGAGAAGGCGAGTGGCTCCTGACACCTGCAGGGGTTGCATCTGATTGGCCGCCTGTGCCAGATTGTGCGTTGCCGCCGCTTCTCCTTGCCGCGCCGCGGAGATGGCCGCATAGTTCTTTCTAAACTCCTCAGGATTTCCTAAGGCAAACGTGAGGAGATTAGAGTCCAAACCTTGGGCCCCCGCGCCTTGACCAATAGCTGAGGGTACCTGCCCCTCCAAAGATGGGAGAGACGTGGGGGCCTCCTGAAAATTTGCGGTAGGTGCTTGCGGCTGCTGTCCCACCGGGGCCGCCGGGGCCGCCGGCGCAGCGCCAGGAGTAACAGCTTGCAAGGCTTCAGGAACACGACCAACTGGCGCCGTAACCGTTCTAGATAAATTAGCACTTTGCGAAGCGCCGGGCTGTGCTCCAAGGCGCGGAGCCGCCCCAGCCATTCCGCTAACAGTACCAGCGATATCTCCGGTCGTCTTAAGAGTCTCCCCCACAGGAGCTACAGGTGCTTGCCTTGCCGCGGCCGCAGCAGCCTCCGTTGTCTGCGGCAGTGTCCCTAACGCTCCTTTAGTCTGTTGCTGTGCGCCTCTTGTGGCCGCAAGGTTCGTTCCCACCTTACCAAGCTTCTGTTGCCACGATCCTTCCGGCGCGATAGCCTGCCCAACATTACCAAGCAAGCCAGCCAGAGCGGCATTCCCTTGGTCGGTGCCAGAGAAAAGCGGTCCTACATTCTGCTTCAGCTGTTGTCCCTGCCTAGCGAGAAACTCGCTAAAGTCGAACGGCAGCGTGCCGCCGGTCGCAGGAATCAAAGCCCCTGTTTGATCGAAAAATTCCCCAGGCATATTCTACCTCCTTACATTAAGAGTCCTGCAACACCGCCGATGGCGGCACCTATTGCCGCGCCGGGAACGCCTCCAGCTAGTGCACCTACCGATGCGCCGGCCATAGCACCAGAGAGGGCCGATTGCGTCTTACTCGCCTTCGCGGCATTAGGTGAAACCGTGCCGCTCCCGATAGAAGCAAGAGCATTACCAGCATACTGGAACACTTCCAGATCCCACTTAGCATTAGAAACGTCGATTTCCTTATCTTCTTCTGCTTGTTCCTTCTTCGCTATAATTTTCATCTTCTTCATATCTACCACTAGTTTAGCATAAGCTTCTTGAAAGGCGGCTTCAGTTCTTAAGATAATCTCCCCAATAGTCAGCATAAATTGAATCTTGCCTTTATGGTAGACCTCCATATAAAGATCGGATCCAAACTTGGCGGCATCCGCGATGCCCTTTCTATAAAGCATTGCCTCGCCAGTTGCGAAAGCGCTAGTATGAACAGCGTTGATATCGCGAAGCGAGCCCTTGAAAGCCGGCACCACATAAGCTCCAATATCGGCTGCGATTTGAGAAGACAACGCCGCAATAGCATTATTGAGATAAGTCGTACTACCCAGCGTATTTGTGTGGATAGTAGAAACCTCACCTAGCAAGGTAGAGTACGTCGAATTTGTAGAAAGCCCTGCCATAAACGAGTTGAAGCTGGCGAGGGCGGCCTCCATATCAGAAATAGGCGTATCGGGATTGTACGCGCTCAGCGAGGAAAAGGGGCTCGCCCCCAACGCGGCATTACACGCGTCAACCACACTACTCTCGAACGTATCAGCTCCGGAATTATTAAGCATATCACTGTGGAAAGACTTCATATAGTCGGGATAGTCAACCTTCCCGCTCGAACCTCCACCACCTCCACTACTGCCGCCCATAACGCCTCCTTATAAATCGAATGCAATCTGAACGTGTTTAATTTTCCCACCTAATCTAACCAGCCGATTTACCAAAGGCTTTATAATAGTGTTTGTATTTAGTTCTATACAGCCCTTACTTTTAGCATAAGTGCTAAGAGTCTGCAGGCATGCATAGAACATCTCATCAGTAAAACCCGAAGGTGTCCAAAGACCCAAAACGTGGAAGGTCCGCACACCAGCGTCATTTCGAAAAATAGTGGTAAAGACGAAGCCCGCAAACTTCTCGTCTTCGTAACCCACCCACGCTTCATAGCCTCCTACGAGAAACATCTGCAGAAGGTTATTAGCCTGCTCATCCTCAGGAAGGCGCGGATCTATCATCGCACATTCTATGCACGACTTCCTAATCAGCGCCCACCGCTCCGCCACCTGCGTTGGTAGCAGCTTGGTTAGCGAACGCATATGCTCCTCGAATCTGTGACCTGTCTGACTGCTTCCAGGACACCGAAATATAGTCTACCTTAAGTCCATCGAAAGGCCTGACCCTAACACATAAACGGAGTTCGGAGCCAGTCACTATAGGATTCCCAACCCCTTTTGGGTTCACTCTTCGCCACTCGGTTCTACGCCATTGATCCCTTCGATCATTCCTCCAATCAGCGCAGACTTCAACAAGAGCGTTATACGGAAGGGACCCACCAAGCTCTACTGACTCGATCGTCTTCAACATATTATTGTTCATGTCGAGGATGTCGGTAGTAAAATAAGCCCACTTCTCTCCAGTATCTTTGTAAATTCCTAAAGAATGACTATCAATGGTTTGGTAATTTTCTACAAAAGTGTTTCTTACATCAATTAGAGACAGAACACATCTGCTGGTCTCCGTCAGCATAAAGTCGCTGCTCAAGAGGAATGACCGGTAACCATCAGAAAGATACCACTCATCTTCTATTGGATTGTAAACTGTATGTACCATGCCGCGACTGGGCTGGACACCTTCAAGATAGTTAGCTCTATGGCCAGTAATGTCTGCCAAGATATTCCCGTAGCCTATCCTCTTGTACGAAAGGTCATTGAAGACGAGCCAGAGGTCTCCAGTTCGATCTATCACCATATGTTTATCTTCATTACCGGAGGCGGCATAAACACCCGCAACGCCCGGAATAGAAAGCGGCGTACTCTTGAAGGTGGGAATCTGTCCTGCCATAGCAGGTGTAAGAGCTACGACACCATAAGAACAGTAGGCGATTACGTGATCTCGAAGCGGAAGAAGCCTATACACCCTATTCTCCCGCGGCCCGGGCACAAATAGTTGTCCAGCATCTGGAATAACCCGGCGGTCGTAAGTTCCACTCCCATCCTTTGTACCTAAGAACTTAAACTCTCCAATAGCGGACCACCGAATACTGCGGCACTCGTTGTCATTACTCCCGAAAATGTCAAAGGCTCTATTACCGCCTAGAAGAATCTGCCCACGAAACGAGCAGACAGACAGAGGATTTCCCCAGTACTCTGCTCCATCTGCCACCCACTCGCCACCGCCATCTACCAGATTGTCATTAACTGCATACTGCACTACGACCGAGCCAGCACCGCCAGAACCAGCATCTGGTAGGTAGAAAAACAAGCAGTCTCCGGAGCAAAAGACCCAGAAGAAGCCCGAATGGTCGATAAAGGTATAAGGCCATCTCCAGGGCATAAGGCCTTCGAAGATTTTAGACCCTCCCCAGTAGCCATGAGGGCCGCCGATAGAGGTCCAGTAGCAAGCCCAGAAACCTGTCCTAGTAGCGATAAATAGGTAAGAAGGCCCAAGATGCATTTGCGGAAAGGGCCATGAAACAGAAGTATCAATGTAGCCGCCTATCCCATCGCTAATAGGCATTAACTGGTGAATGGCAGGAATATATCCTTCCAAGCCTTCTTTTGTAACGCGGATGTTCATCGACTCGGAAAGAGCGGCAGTGTTCCGCATTGGCATCTTGCTCGGATTCAGTCCAATGCGTAACTCCTTCTTGTAGTAGTCACGAAAGCCTCTCATTTCCTTTTCCTCCGCCTTGCAGCAGCGCGCTCTTTTGCCGGACGCCATCCCATCTTCCTAAGCGTCCCGTATACGTAGGCGTCTGCTTGCTCGCCAGTAAGACCTTGAGCAGCTGCTTGTTTACGAAGTTTTCTTTCTTCACGTATCGGCATTTTCTTCACCACGCATGGGTGTATAGTATTCTTTCGATGGTTCGAAGAGAAATGAAACCCAGACATCTTTAACAGCAGCTTTTGTCTTAATAGACGCCTGCATTCCTTCAACGACTTCGTATTCAGTAATAAGAGTCCTTCGCTTCTTCACCTCGATAATGTCTGTAATCTTCTTCTCCTTGGCGGTAAGGGAGATTTCAAAGATGGCTTCTTTTCCTTCTTCTTGCTCTCCTATAGCGATGAGAAGCCGCCGCACCTTCCCAGAAAGAGGAAACATAAAAGAGAAGCATTCCCCTTCTTCAGAAGGCTGTGTTACTTTCCCAGAAATAGGTAGCCACGGAATGAGGCCAATAATGCGTTTCTCAGGTCTCGGAGCTAGTCTCCTAACCATTCTTTCTAGACTTACTAAACGCTCCTCGATGGTATGCTCAGCCATGACTATCCCTCCATCTGATTTATTTCTGAAGCCTCTTGCTCTGCGGTATTAAAGTCTATACCCGTCAGTCTCAACTGAAGAGCCTTTAGCCAGTCATTAGCACCTTCTGTGTTCCTATAAAATGTCTCTAGAGTATAAAGGCCAGCATAGAGAACAGCTAGCGGATGCACCTCAGTCCACCAGCTCTTCGTCTGCGTCCAAGTACTGCCATTAAAAGAAGCAGAAAGAGCAGGAGAATAAAAAGCACCTACAATCGCAACAGTCATCGCCTCCGAACAAGGCGGGAGTAGTAGAATTCCATTATAAGTATAATGAGAATCAGACAGGACGAGATCAGCAAAATCAAGAACAGTAGGCGAGGTACCCGATAGTGTGTCAGGATAAGGACGTAAAGCAACTGGAGCATAATAGACAGGATCTCCCTGCTGTATCACGCTTATCTCTTCCCCGTACTCACTCCGAAGTTCGGAAAGAGTTGCCTTCGTCAGCTGATAGCGTGAAAGATCAGAGTGCTTCGTGACCCATACTTCGTGAACAGATTTGATGCCAGCTGTCTTGACAAGATACGAACCGGCAGTCACCTTCTCAAGATACCTGGCAGTGCTCTTAGGAGCCGTAATCATATCATCGAGCAGCATCTGCCCAGCATTAAGGAAGAAGTCCGCACCGTTGTCATTCCAAACAGAATCGACCAAGTCGTATCGACCGCTCAGTTCGACGAACTTCTTTCTAATATCTGAGTAATTCATATAACACCTTCTGTGAATGAATCACAGGAGGTCGAGCCGAAACCCGACCCCCTGTGACCGCTGTGTAGGCTAAGTTGCCTTGAGAGGAGGAACAGCCTTACAGCGTATTGTTTTGGCCGACACCATTTAAGAAGCCGAAGGTGTAGCCATGATGAATCTCAAGACCGCATTCCGTGAGGAACTCCTCGTCAGTACCGTCCTTCCGGCTGGAGTTGGTTCCAGTTGCGGCGGTCTTCCCACCCTCTCCGAAGAACGACGTATCAGTAATGTACCGATACCTCAGATTCTCCGGCTCCATGATAAGCATGGAGTATTGAAGCGTAGACTCAATGTTAAACAGTGGGTGCGTCTTCAGGTAAATCGTCCCAAAGGGAGTGACCCACTCAATAACCTTAAGGCCATACGACTTCGTTTGCGCCGTCAAGGTGTAATGACCTCCGGCTTTCGCCAGCTTATTAATGCCCAGAAGAGCACCATTGCCGCAAAGGGCCAGCTTTTCCTGCCTTCCGTAAAGGAAGATGTCCTTGAGATAAGCATCAAGCCAATCTTCCCCGCCGCCGTCTTCGAGCCACTCCTTTCCAGCAAAAGAAGTATTCAGAGTATAGTCGTTGACAAGCGAGCTATTGTTGTTTCGGAGGAACGTAATGATGCCCTCCGTAGTACGTTCCGGCTTGCCGTTGGAGCCAGTCAGCTCCGTCTTGGTTCCAAACAGGAACGCCTTTTCCATCTCAATGGAGTGGAGTTCCAGAGCCTCCCGCTTCATCTCCTTGTACTTATCGCCAGTGCGATACTTCGTCTCACGGGCGGTACGAGTGATGCTGAGAGGAGTCCGGAAGATCTGCGTAAGGTTGTAGAACTTCGTAGGATCGTACGAAATGCCAGTAGGCATCGTCGCACCTTCCTCATTGATGTTACCGATGATGAGGACGCGATCGCAGTCACTCAAGTCGTGCGACGTGCTGTTGTCGTCCGCTTCGAGCAGCTTCACCTGAATGTAGCTGCTCGCACCGTTCAGGGTACGACCAATAACCTTAGCGTTCACGTCCACCGTGAAGTCAGAAGCATCACGCAGCAGCACCTGATGACCGACGCGGAACTGCTTTGCAGAGGCCTCCGCCATCTTAAGATAAAGCACGGTGCCGAGGACGCCACCAGACGTGTACGCGCTAGAGAGAAGCGAGTCAGTATACACGCCGGTGACCGTCGCCGCCTGATCAGGCAGCATCTTCGTCCACCAGTTAAACTCGGGATCGATCGTCTTTTCAGACTTCATCTTGCTAAGGATCGCCGTCAGAGGAGCGGTACCGTTAGGATACAGGAAGAGAACAGTTTCCCTCCAGTCCTTAGGTCTCTCATCAGCGGTCCAGTCACCCGTCCCTCTCATACCAAGAAATCCAGACATGGATTTACCTCCTGTTAAAATAGTGATTTGTTAAAAGCCACCCGACCGGATCTGGCACAGATACCAGAAATCGAAGTCGTTAGTCCCATTAGGAGAAGACGTCGGAATGATAGTTCCATACGTCTTACTAACAACACCAATCGCCTCGTCTGCGCCACCCACACAGGCCTTATAGACCTCGAGCAGATCGGCGGCAGGACCCATCGGAAGACCAATCTTCCCGCCATTGCCGACAGAAAGAGTCTCGTCACCGGCACCACCCAGAGTGGCGATGTCAGATCCAACAACGCTCTGCACATAGGCAAAAGGCTTGTTACCGGTGTAAGTGCCGGCGCCCGCGCTGATGTCGAATTCCTCAGAGATATCGTCACCAGAAGCATTCTTTCCGTACACCGTAACAGTGCCAGCCGTAATGCTACTAGTAGAATCCACAACAGTCAGCACCACGTTACGAGGCACGTCAGGCTGCCCGGTAACAGCGTGAGTCGAGTTTACCAGATTGACGGCGTTAACAATATCCGTTGTACCAGCCGCCGCAACATTGTCATAGTTGACATGGCGAGCCTCAACAATGCCATGCCCAAGTTTCGGAACTTCGCGTCCCATATGCTTTACCTCCTTACAGGAAGAAATGGTTAGGAGTTAGTAACCTCGTATGCCGCGTAGGCCTCCGTACCAGTACCAACGTTCTCCAGGATAATGAGGAACGTCTGGCTCTTGTTCTGAGCAATAGTAGAAGGAGCCGCAGGATGGAGGTCACAGTTCACACCAGCCGCAATCTGGATAGTCTCGGCGGCATCTGCATTGTTGTGGATGGTGATATAGAAAGCCATCCCAACGTACGCGCCAGTAATGGCCGCCACAAGATCATCCGCGTCAGGCAGAGTGTCGGTTCTATTACCGCCGTTAGGGTCTCTCAAAACGACCAGACCAAGAAGGTTAGCCGGACTATACTGCGCATCGCCGGCGGTAGTAACAGTCTGCTCAGAGCCATAAAGACCTACTGTGTTATGGAACAGCGGACTGATCTTAGAGCCGGCAATAGCTGCCGAAGCGTTAACGTCTGCGTCGACGATAGCCCCCGCAGAAAAAGCCGTCACGCCAGCATTGGTCAGAGTAATAACACCGCTAACCGATCGGCTGGTCATCGTCGTACCATTACCGATAAGAATCTTTCCATCACCTTTCCCATCGAGGGTCGTAACGTCAGACGCACCGCCGATGATGATGGAGCCCTCCGCAACCGACAGGGCCGCCAGAAGGCCGGTACCACTGTCAGTATACGGAATGGACTTCGCCGGAATGGAAAGACCGATAATATCGTCTGCATCAACAGTCACAATACTACCTGCCGCAATAGAGACTGCCTGGAGCTGAGTTGCTCCACCAGTCAGGAGGGTCTTTCGTCCAACAGCCAGGCCTGCGAGAGTCCCAGCTGCCGGCTTATAAAGAACCTCATTCGCAGCCAACGTCAAGGCAGAAGGAGTAGCCCCAGAATTACCAATAAGGAGGGCACCGTCACCCAGCGCCACGCCATCGATAACAGGGCCAGTCGCTCCAACCACCACTTCGCCCGCCGCGATACTAACTACGGCAATGTCAGAAGCATTAGCAGTAACGATGTCACCGGCCGCTACATTAAGAACAGTAATGTCCCCAGCGCCAGAGCCGTAGATCAAAAGCTGCTTTGCGGCAATGCTCTGCGTTACCGGAGTTGCACCAGTAACACCCTTCAGAATGGTACCAGTTGAGAGAGCAACTCCGTCAATAGCAGGACCGGTCGCACCGACCATCACTTCACCTGCTGCGATGGCGATGGGAACGAGGTCCGTCCCATCAGCAGACAGGATTTCGCCTGCGGCCAGGCTAACAACCGTAAGGGCCGTCGCACCGCCAGTAACCAACTGCTTCCTGCCGACGTTCACGACAGCCGGAATGCCTGCATCTAGAGTAAGAAGGTCATTCGCACTCAAGGCAAGGTCAGTAGGCACATTGCCGGTCGACCCGACCTTCACCGTACCTGCTGCCATATCTGCCAGTTTGGCGTTAGTAACCGCGTTGTTGGCGATCGTCAGAACACCAGAGGAGGCAATCGAAGCATCCCCACTCACTACGGCACTAACGATCGTCGTACCATTGCCGATGAGAACAGCACCGTTCGTCTTCGCACTCAGCAGAACTCCAACGCCGGTGTTGTTACCGACAAGAATGTTACCTTCAGTCATCGCAATCTCTGCCGGTACGATCGAGCCGACCAGCGAGAAAGAACAGGAACTAGTAGTGCCAATATTCTCATAAAGAGCCTGCACACCATTGCCGGCGTCGGTCTTAAAGAACATAGCACCCTTCGCATATCCGGCAGTGCCGGAAGGGACTGACGTTCCACGAGCCATCAGAATTTTTCCATCAGGATCGTAGATCAGCACAGTAACCGCGCCCACAGTCTTGCCGCGAGCAATAGTGAGCCACGGAATCTCGCCCTTTCGGGAGAGACGATAGAGGAACTTGTCCATCCAACCTGCGCTCATAATTGATTCCTCCTATTACTTGATGAGGTCTAAGATTTCCTGCTCCGTCGCAGACAATCCAGTCCCACCAACAGTCCCTCTGGCCCTGGAGTGTTGTCCGACAAAGGCAGGTCCCGTACCTCCGCCCTGCGGCGCTCTCGGCGCATTAGGCAGATTACCCAGGCCTGGCAAAGACCCGGTGTGCGGTTCCGGCCGCTTTAGGTTTAGCCGCTTTCTCACCTCCTTTTCAATTTCTTCGAATAATTTCGGAGCATCCCAATCAGGGTGCGCCGTTTGTAACTCTGCCGCGACATAGCCAACGAACGGTCTAAATGTTCGCAGGTCTTGATTAACATCGTAAAACTTCTCCACTGCGTTGACAAGAGAGGCCTGTTGGCGGGCCGTGTTTACAACCACCTGCGGAATAACCCTCATCGTTTGCTCAACGGCCTTGTTTACAAGGGAGGTCATAAACTTATTAACCTCTTGAGCCGAACCAAAGGCCTTGTCGACTTCTTCCTCGGTCTTGAAGAACTCGATTACGCCTTGAGCAGTAGAAGGTTCTTCAGCTGGAGGTGCCGGTGCCTGCGGCTGCATCTTGGCCGTCAACTCGACGAGCTGTTTTTGCAGCATCTCCACTTGCGCCTTCCACCCCTCCTCGGTAGTAGGCGGCTCCGTCTGTCCTTCAAGCGGCGGCGGAGTCGCAGAGGTGTCAGCAGGAGGCTTCGGGGGCTCCTCGCCAGGAGGCTGTTCTTTCCCTTCGGCCGGCTTCGTTTCAGAAGGGGCCTCAGGAGACGGCGGTTCCGCCGGAGGAGCCTCTCCGGACGGAGTTGGAGGGGAATCCTTCGAAGGCTCAGCCGGCGGCTCGCCACCCTCCTCCTTAGTCGGCAGAGTACCCGCCAACAGGTCCACAATCTCGTTCTCTACAGCAGCATTATTCGTCGTTTCGGGTTCCATCTTCTTTTTCCTCCTCTCTTATTGTTCGCGCGAAGAATTCTTCGACTTCTGCTTTCATCACTTCTATCTGGCCCTTAAACCAGTCTAGCTCATTCATTTGCCCTTGCTTCTGCGCCAGCTCATGCCCTTGCTCAGGGTTCATAGGGTTGAGCCTACGAATATCAGCCTGTAACATTGAGAGACGCTCGTCAATCGTTCGCATGATTTCTTGCCACGCCAGATTGCTCTCCAAGTGCTCAATGTCACTAAGATTGAACGGCAGGGACATTGGTTCCTCCTTCCAGCGGAATCAGATTACCCTTTTCCGCTTCTCGCATAACGTTCTCGTCAGGCATCACCTGCGCCTGCATTGCAGGCATTTGTTTTAACTCGAATTCGTCGACGTTCTTCGCTCCCATTCCCTTTGCAATCATCTTAAAAATCTTTACTATATCAAACCTCTGCAATAAAAGAGGCTGTTGTGCAATAGTTTGGAATAGGTTACTCCAAATCTGCGCGTTCTGTGCAATAGACATCGTACCATCTTTATTGACGACATCGTAATCGACTAAGATGTCAAAGGGGCTAACCTTTAGCCTACCGCCTTGTATCAGGTTCGGATATTCCTGCTGTAGGTATTCTGGCCACCGTCCAGTCATCTTGAGGTATAGATCCTGCGACATTAACTGCTGGGTATGGCTCGCAATCATATAAGATAAGTCAGCCAGGCCCATCATGCTACTTACCTTAGCCATTGTCGCTAAACGCGACAAAGCACCTTGCGCAGTCTGCTGTACCTCCTCGGCGGTAATGCGATCAGACGTCTTTCTTTGCACCCCCATAACTGCATCTTGGGAGCCTGATATCTGCTTTACTAACTCGACAATAGTCGAGGAATCCTGAATATGCCCCTTAGTGATATCCTGGATCTGTAGTTGGAAAACCGAAGCCCGAACATCCTTGCCCCATGCCGCCCTTCTCAAGCGAACCAGTTTGCCGGGCTCCGGCTCCTTTAAGTCAGACATATTAATCATAGAAGGGTCAACGATAAGCATATCATTGATCGCCTTCCGAACATTAGCTATATGAGAGGAAAAGAGCCAATCAAGGGTTTCTTGTAAGCCGTACACTACCTCCACTTTCGAAATTGGCGCGACACTATGCCCATCAAACGTCGGCGCGTTAAGTGCTACAGGAAACATGTTATGATCCAGACCGAGGGGCTTCGCTCGCACGATGATCTTGTCTCCGACGAGGGTAAAAAGCCACTTCTCCGGATACTTACGGCTTCCAAGTCGCCACTCACTTGGAATAAGATTCATATAAATATGGATAGCGTCCATCGGCTTAAACACCGATGAGCCGTATGTACGATCAGTTCCGCCGCCGAATCTGTCATCGCGGCCCGTATTGCTACGAGAAGAAACATACTGGCTCTTTCCAGAGCCTATATCATTGCAATAGCGAACATTAAAGAGGTCGCCATTATTCCTCTCCTGCTCTAGCAGCTTTGCGTAATTAGTCTCCTCGCCCCAGCCAAAGAACTCTCCTTTCTGATGTTCGTGGATAGGGACGTTCGGATCAGGAAGCATCATATAAGGATCGAGGGTGTTTAGAACATTGCCTTCATACTTCACGATTTCTTCTTGCCGCTTTCCTTCGCCAAAAGAGAACCACTTCCCAAGAAGTGACGACATAAAACCAAGAGGCTCCTTGACGGTCTTAAAGCCCATCTCCTGTGTCCAGATAGGAGCACAGCCACCGATTCCATACGCCAAGCCGTCACGGAAGAAGGTGTAAAGAGAAAGAGCCATCTTCGCTCTGCGCGCTTGCACGTCTACCGCTCGTTCAAGGAGGGCGGCACCAAGAATATCCTCCGGTGACACTCCTTCGTACTGGAAGATAGGATCGTCGAGAAACACCGTAACGAAGTATGTTAAGAGCGTCTCCAGAGTAGCGTATGAATAAGGAACTACAATACTAATAGGCCTCCGCTCATCAGCCGCCTTGATTTTGCTCTCCTTTTCATCTGGCTGGACATAGGCGGTAAGAGTCCGATCTATCTTCTTCCAGACACCATGCCGCCGGCTAATCTGTGTATATGATTCCTGAATCCGCTTCTTCAACTCGCCAACCAGGTATTTGTGAAGCTCTCCGTCAGGACTCAAATCAAGGCCGTTAGGGTACGAATAGTCGTACTTCGCCCCCGGATGCATTCCAGAAGAACCACCAACAGGATTTTCGAGAATGAACGGCATGATGCCTCCTACGTCTTCAAAAGTCCGTTTGCTCTCAAGAGAGTCAAGATGCTATTTATTGTCGTACCTAACGCATTCAACGCCGACTCTACATCTGACCACGACCCTACCGAATGGGAAGTAGAGGCATCAGCAATAGCAGTCGCAGAGAACAACTTGATAACATCGCCGGCCTCGGAACGAAAGTGCATAGCACAATTGCCTGCCACGACATCAGCTGCGTAAATCCAAGCCCCATTGGCGTAAGAAGAAGGAGCAGTAGCCGCATTTGTAAAGAGCACTCGCCCCTCCATCATTCCGTCGCCATCGGTCCTGAAGGCCTTTGCACTTACTCCGTCGTCGTAGACATCAGAGTCGGAGTAAAGAAATTCTCCCATTAAGCCAGTATGCCAAATATACCTGTCAGCCATTATACCACCCGCCAGTCACCTATAGGCTTAACATCTTCCGGGTCGTAAAGCTCCTCATACTCCGACTCGTCCACCTCATCATCACTCTTGTCAGACACGAAGAATCTGTCCCCCATCTCTAACATCTCGACGATGTAAGCGAGTGCGTCAATAGCGTCCCACCTCTTGCATTTGGGAAAAGTTAAAAGCTGCTCTTCCAGTTGAGTGATACCAGTCGAACGGCTATGAAAAACGTAGCCAGCGCGATAAAAAGGAACAAGTGCTTTGATTCTATTTTCCTTCTTTTCACGAGGCTTCAGCTCGACGAGTTCATAGAAGCGCCCTCTCTTAATCATCTCATTCTTAAAAGGGTATGTAATAAACTCGTTCAGAGAAGTCACCTCGAGGCCGATAACTCTGGCGCCGTATCTATCAGCCATATTAAAGGCTTCTTCATAAAGCTGGTTGGGATGGAGCTTTTCCGCCAGTACTTCTCGAACATACACGTGATGCTTTACGACGTCGATACCAACAGCGATAATAGCACTCTCAGCACTCCATAGCTTAACCGTCTTGGCAGGATCAATAATGATGACCGTTTCGATCTTCCTATTCATGTCCCGCGAATCGTCATAAGGCTTAAACATCTCCTGCCGGAATGCCGCATCTTCTTTACTAATAGGCAAGTTTTTATACTCGCGGAACAAAGTATCGAGCAGTCCCCTCCTTCGAAAATCCTCCACCATCGCCAACACTTTGTTGTCGGGGAGGAACTCCGGCCAATTCGACTTATAGTTATCATCGAATAGTTCCAAGCGCACAGAGGCCCACGCCGGATCCTCCAACAAGTTGATAAGAAGAGAATCCTGGTGCAAAACGGTTCCTATGAAGATGATCTTCCATTTATCACTCGATCTATTAACAGCATTACAGAGGTCAGCAAAGAACCACTCTTTTGTTTTAGTACGATAATCCTCGGAATCAATATGTTCCGGATCTTCCAAATCATCCACGATGATAAGATCAGGACGACTATTCCCAACAATAATCCCGCGTACCTGTTGACCAGAACCTCGAGGAAGGACCGTTGTTCCATAAGAAGTCTCCCACATCTCCTTTGAAAAGGCAGTTTCGTAGTCGAGATTTCGAGCCTTAACCGGGCCAAAGATCTTCTTGATTGCTCGGTTTGCTTGAAGCTCCCTTTTTAAGTTCTCCGCCTGCATGATGGCGTGCGTCGCCGTGGAGGAGACCGGAACGATAAACTTCTTCTCGCGGAACAGCATCCTTTTAGCAGGGTACGCTAGTTGGATAATGGACGTCTTACCAAAACCACGTGGCGCCGCGATCGCCACCTGCTGTTTGCCATCGTCATCGAGCAGATCGAAAATCAGTTCATGCATTGGAGAAAATGGCAGATAGAAACGATCTGGAAAGAGAGAAATGGCTGTCATCTTAGTAGAAAGACAGCACTGCGCCATTATCTCCTTTATATCATCAGTAATCATGACGGCCCCATCACACCGTAGAATTCCCACACAACTAGGTTTGTCGTAATAGGAACCGACTGATGTTCGTCGCACATAATGAGAGTGCCCTCATAGTCCTCACAGCAATATACCCTACCAGGCACAGGACTTTCCGCGATGAACTTTGATCCCCAAATAACTACGAAATGCGGATCGTTCATAACAACCTTCCGTGAATTATTCACATAAGATCAGGTAACGCCCTTATTCAGGGTAATCGTTCCTTCCACCAGCCTCTGCTTTTCGCCAGTACTAACCTCCGTCAAGACGAGGTCATAGTACATTAAGTCGTAAAGCAGAGAGGCAGTCTGCGCAGTCGTAATAGAAATAGTTACCAAGCCGGAGCTGGCCTCAATAGTAAGGCCAGCCGCCGGGCTTGATGTTAAGGAGAGAAGAGCAATTGTATCGTCCTTCGACTTCTTAATTTTCATGGCAGCAGTATAGCCGGTCAGATTGATCGCCGTCTTCGAACTGTCAAGCCAATACACATCCAGGGTCAAAGGCGAGCCCTGCATGATTTCGAAGTCGTAACGTGCCGCCTTATTCATCACCTAACCCTCTTCACTCCAGTTTTCGCTTCATACGTTCTCATTCCTGCCAGCCCCAGCATGCCGAACAGCAGATTGACAAGCAGGGCCGCGTCGATCTCCGGCGGAACCTCCAATCCTTTAAGCCTCGAAAACCAACAGACAAAAGGATAAAGAAGGAAGGTGTACGCGAACCCGACGACACAGGTCCATCCCGCCGCCGGCCGCCATCCAGAAACAAATAGGTTCGAGCTGGCAGCCTCTATCTTATTAATTTCCGTCTGTGCCTTTAGATAAGCATTCTCAATCTCCAGGAGTTTCATCTCGATCTCGGCCTTCTTCGCCGGGTCGATGACGGCTTCTCCAGTGATGGCGGCCCTAATATCCTTTGCCAGTTGGCCGATACCAGACAGGACAGAGCCTACATCAACATTGAGATCTACAATGCCAGCCACTACTCTCCCTCCAGCATAATGTAGGCCTGCCCCACAACCAGAGGCAGGTAGGCGTCGCCGATCAGTTTCTTGAGCAGGGCGATTTCTTCGGCCTTAATATCACACACCCCACCAGGCGCGTCCCAAATCTTTCTAGCCAGTTCGTACCGCTTCATCTTCTCTTCACCAGTCGCCTTCTCATTCTGCTGCTGGCTCAACAGAACAGTAGCGCAAACACCTTTCAAGGTGAAGACGTTGCCTTCTGCATCCTTCAGCGTCTCTCCTCCAAACGTCTTGAACTCCTTAGAAAAATCGATCTTCATAAAACGCTTCCTCCTCTCTTCTGAGATTTGTAATATTGCAGCACGCACAATACGCGCGTGAAGCTCCTCTGCCTCGCGTTGGAGTTTCCGATCCCTTCTCTTGAATTGCCGAACGCTACCCATGTTATTCCGTATAAGCCTTGTCGATGACGTATTTCGCCCAGCCTTCCAGAAGAATGACCTGTCCGCTGATCGCCGGGCTGTCCGAGGCGACGCGGCGGATGCGGAAAGCAACGATGCTCCTCGGTACCACGGGTGCTAACAGGGACTCGTGGTTGTAAACGAGCGTGTATTCGAGGTCGTAGATGTCATACTGCGCCGCCCTGCCTGTCGATACTGCCTGCTGCACTTCGACGTTCACCGTCGAGGAAGGAAGGATGCCGGTGCTGGGCTGCGTATTCCACGATAGCTGGAACTTGAACTTGTCACCGACATCTTCCGCGGCCGCAAGGCAGGTGCGAAGATAAACCGTGATGTCCGACGAGCCGTTCCAGCGTCCCGGCACGAACATCTTCCCGAAAACTTCCTGATCGTCGTTGTTGAAAACCGGAAACGACCAGCCGTGGAACGCTCCGCGCTCTACGGAAGTGGGCTTGGTCATGGCACCCACGCGCCCCTCATGAAACAGGAAGATAAGCTATAACAAACATGGCGTTTGGAGAAAATCCAAGTCCCGAATAAGAAACATCTCCAGACGCCGCTTGGTTGTTCCGGCTAAACTGCGCTATAGTCTGCTTTACAGGTGTTACCCCGGCGATCTTCATATTACACCTCCACCACCACAAGCTGCGGTTCGAAGTACCAGATGTCCGCCGTATATGCCCAGCCGAGCACCTGCACCTGATCCCCGGTTCCGGACGGGGCGGTCTGCGTCACCGCGCCTGCGTCGGTGGACAGGTAGATGAGGCCCGAAGCGCCGGGACCCTTCGTGAAGTTGTAGGCGGAATCATCGCGAATCCAGCCGCGTTTGAGGAATTCGCCCGACGCATCGGCGCTGATCGTGGCGGTGCAGAAGGCCACGGCGGGAGCGGTTGAGGAGGAGTCGGCGTCGGCCTTGTAGAACTTCCCGTCGGCCGCCATGTAGACGACATCGCCCCACGCGAGGTCCTCCCCGGCCGTGCCGACGAAGGTCTCGCCGGACACCGAATCGTCGGCCATCGTATCAGGCCGCAGCAGGACGTTGCCCGCGCCGAGGGTCAGGGTATTGGTGTTCTTCTCGCCCATGATGGAGAGGCGGGCGTCACCTGCGGCGTAGTCGGCGCACCAGAGGGAAGTCATATCAACAGGAACAGCCGTCGGAGCCACACCGCCGTTGACAACGAACAGATTCTTGTTCGCCGTTGCGGGGATCGTAGTATCCGTCGGACCCCAGAAAACGATGTTTTGTTT
>Ga0255342_1003329_pt1 | contig 18138 bp, 18 predicted proteins | sample wastewater_treat_3_FD_192416 | JGI IMG/M metagenome (GOLD analysis project Ga0255342, IMG submission 192416) | Wastewater microbial communities from Lulu Island WWTP, Vancouver, Canada - plant14 | ecosystem: Engineered > WWTP > Wastewater > Unclassified | place: Canada: Vancouver, British...
TGGTGGAAAAGAGCACGTTTGAAAGTTGGGCAATCGTCGAAGTGATGGGCCACCGTCAGTTCGCGGGACTCGTTACCGAGCAGACGATTGGCGGCGCGTCCTTCGTCCGCGTTGACGTGCCGGAGGTATGCACCGTTTCATGGGATCGGCACCATCTCCCGAAAAGCGTAGCGGAGACACTCGCCCAAGAAGTTGCGGCAGACCATCAGCCGCTGCTCTGGCCAGTGGGAGAAGCGACGGTAGACGTGATGGTTGATCGGCCACAGCACGGCGGCGGCTGGGTCCAGGCCACGGCCGCGGCAGGTCATCATCGTGGAGATCTGGCGGTACAGAAACGGATAGTACGGCTTGTCGGGCAAGGTGACCGACGTGGCGCCGACATCGGGGTTGGCAATCCACTGGCGCAATCCCGGATCGTTGGGGAAAGCGACGTGTGCCCGTAGCAGGCGTTGCAACGCGGTGTGCTTGTGGTATCGGCGCATCACCTCGGCATATCGCTTGTAAGTCTCCGCGAACACCGGACTGCCCGCCCGGCCGCCGATGGGCGTCTCCCGCGCCGCGAAACCGGGATTGTTCACGGCGACGAGATCGTAGTCGGCAGCCAGTGCGACCAACTCGATCGGCGCGGTACAGATCGTGTCCGCGTCCACCCAGACGCCGCCGAACTTCAAGATGAGCCAGACGCGGAGCAGGTTGCTCCGAAAAGCGGGACTGAGCCGGCGTGTGATGGATCGGACTTCGCCGCTTTCCGGCATGGCGGCTACGTCGGGCGGGCCGATGAGCCGGGCCGATGGGTTGTGCCGCTGGATCGACCGGATGCACAGATCGACCAGCGGCGGACGCGGCCCTTCCCAGTACAGCCAGAGGGTGGGCAATCGGTGATCGGTAATCGGTGATCGGTGATCGGTGGTCATGCGGCGGCCAGGGCGAATTGTTGGGAGTTATGGGAATGATGGGAGTCATGTGACGAAGGGGACGTAATGTGTCGTTTCGCTGGGTCGATGGCGGCGACGGCCGCCGCCAGCTGGTCGGCGGTCGGCTGCAGGTCCAGCCAGTCGGCGATGCGGCTCAACTGGCCGGCGGGATCTCCAAGCAGCTGGTCGTAGGCAACGCGGCAGACCTGATCCGGGATCTCGGCGGCGAGAGCATCGCGGCCGGCAGCGAGCCAGCGTTGGTGGGCGGCGATCTGTTCGGCGTGATCGCCCGTGGCCTTGGTGCGACGGACCAGGCTGGCGATGGACTCGTCAACGGGGCGGTCGCACACGATCAGCCGCAGTCCTCGGCCGCAAAGGTTACGCAACTGGCGGCCCGCCTGACAGAGTTGCGGATACTTGGCGGCGGGCACCGGGGGGCTTACGCCGCCCCGTTCGCCAACAGTTGCGGCTTCGGCCTGACGGGCGGCGATGAACTTCTTCAGCTTCCGCCACAACCACTGCCGTTTCTTCCGCGGTTGTACGACCGGCAGCGGCATGGCCGTGTCCATGATCTGGGCCAACTCGCGGTGCTCGCCGCCCTTGGCCGGCGAATCCTTGCCCCAGTAGCCCTGCAGGTCCCGATGGTCACCGAACCACAGGCCGAGGTGCCAGAGGGCTTGGCACAGGGCGGAACTGCCAGACGAGTGCAGGCCGACGATCGCGACGAAGGACGGCGGCGGCAGGGTCGCGCGGTGCTCTGCGGCGATCTCGACCGCCGCCGGCCAGAACCGATCGGGAGGATCTCGGCCGCTGATGTTGCTTTTGCCGGTCGCCTGGCCGACCAGCCATTCCGGCGGGCAGTAGATCCGGTGCTTGCGCTGTTGATGCAGCCGGCCGAGATGGTGGTCGATGTGGTTGGCCCGGTACCAGTCGCGGCGCATGAGATGCTGATAGACGATCTGCAGCATGCCACCCTGCAGCGCCCAGGCGTGGGTCCGGTTCACGTTGTACGGCTGCCACAACTGCGGCGCGAGTTGCTTCGGTGGGTGGGCCTTGGCGAACAAATGTTGCCCGCCCAGGTAGAGCATCTGCCAGCCGGCAGGCACGTGGCGCAGCCAGTCGGTCACGCGGGCGGTGAAATCGGGCGGAAACAGGGCGTCGTCTTCCAACAGCAAGACGGATCGGACACCTTCGTTGAGACAGGTCTCGATCAGCCGCAGGTGAGACAAGTAACAACCCCAGGCCCCGCCGCCGGCGGTCCAGTAGTCGGGATGCTTGACGAGCTTGCCGTCGATCGCCCGGACGCGGACCGGTTGCGGGAAAGGCCAATCCGCTGGGAGCCCCTCCGCGAATCGCCGCCAGCGATCGGGGCGGCGGTCCAGGTTCAGGCAGTAGACCCGCTCAAAGGTCTGAGTCGGATCCGTAATCGTCGCGTTGGCGGTCATCGGGCGCTTCCTCCGGTTACGCCTCTTGCGGCAGTGGTGGCAGGTCATGGGTGGCTGTCATCGGTGATCGGTGGTCGGTGATCGGTAATTCGGCGCGACGGATTGCTTCATCCACCAAGCTGCCGTAGGGGTCCATTGGGTTTAACCACGGGCGCTGGCCGGTAGCCAGGTCGCGGGCGGCTTGGGCGGCAGCGCGAGCGGCAGCTTGGATCGAGCGTACCCAACCGTATTGCTTCCTTGCGTCCTGCAAGTGCTCGATGATTTCTGCGCGGGCCAAGCGGCAACCAGCGACTCCCCACTCATTCAGCCGCTCAGCCCAACTCAGACAATCGCAGTCGGGATCGTGGTGGACGCCGATCTCGCTCAGCAGTCGCCAGATTTGCGAGCCGACGCCTGTTCCTGCTGAGATGGTTCGCAGCCTGTCATGATCGACTTTGGGTGCGGTGAGGTTATAAATGCGCATTGCCTCGGCCTTGCGTCCCAAACGCAACAGGGCATACGCGGCAAGATCGTTAGTCACTTTGTTGACGGCCTGTGGCGGAGTCGTTTCGCGACAGACGTTACACGCTTGGTCAGTGACAACCTGGATGCGATCGAGACCTGCAATCCTGCAAGCTATTGCGCAGCTGCGGCCGTCGCGATGCTCACACTTGTCATTTGTCATTATCGGACACATATATAGCCAGTCAGCTCTCCCTCGTATCTCGGACTTATGGGAGGTTCGGCGCAATGGCATCCACCCTCACATCCGTCAAGCAGTACTTCCCAATGAAACGTAGGCGGCCATTGGCCATCGCTGACGGAAATCCAACCACACCCCGTGCCGAGACAGGGTTCGACAACCGATCCATTCGATTGTGATGGTCCGCTGTGTGATGGTCCGCTGTGAGATGGTCCGCTGCTGGATGGTCCGCTGCTGTCCTCACACGGGCCGCAGCACGTTCCCATGCGTTGCTCGCCGCTGTACCCGCCTACGCCCTCCGGCGGGCGACAGTGGCACGGTGATTGACACGTGACGAAGGGCTCGTGCAGCACCCAGTGGCCCGGCGGTCCTTCTGCCCAGAAATACGGGCAGTCTCCGTCGCAAGGGCAACACTCGTCGCTGCCCTGCGAGACATCGCTGCTCTGCGAGACGTCGCTGCCCTGCGAGACGTCGCTGCCCTGCGAGACGTCGCTGCCCTGCGAAGGCTCACTTCCTTGCGACGCCTCACTGTCTTGCGACAACTCACTGCCCTCGGATGCGTCGCTGGCTTCGGATAGCTCGCTCGTCTCCGATCCTTCGCTACCTTCCGATGCCTCGCTGCCTGATTGGCCGCTGGCTGATTGGCCGCTGTCCGACTGTTGGCTGCTGGATCGTTCGCTATCAGACCATTCGCTGTCCGACTGCTCGCTGCTGGATCGTTCGCTGCTGGACGGCTCGCTGCTGGATCGTTTGCTGCTGGACGGTTGACTGCTAGATTCCTCGCTGCTCGATGATCCGCTGCTCGATGATCCGCTGCTCGACGGCTCGCTGCTCGAGGAGCACTCTTCCCAGTTGAGGACATACCTGGTACCAGACTTCAGCAGTGCTGTAGGGACGAGCAGACCGCCCGGGACGTCGTCGCAATAGATGTTGTAGACCGGCAGCTGATACGGGTTGCCGTATCCGTCGACGATCCGCGTCATAGTTTTGGCGGCGCCCCGCGTGGCCGGCGCGGTCTCGACCTCCTTGTACACGTTGCACCAGGCGGAGAAGATCCGCCGCTTCCGGCGGCGCGGGATGCCGGCCGCCGGCGTCAGGACGACGTAATCGTCGGGCGCCTTGGGCGGCTCGGGCGGCCCGTCGCGCAGATCGCCGCCGGCCATCCGCTTGACGCGGTCGATGGTCCAGCGGATTTCGCGGAGCAGCTCGGGGCCGATCGTGGTGATTTTGGGCGGCATTGGATTTGGCGAACGGTGGGCGTTAGCCCACCGGTGATCGGTAATCAAAGCAAGCTCTCGGCCAGCCGGGCGGCGCGGTCGGCCCATTGATCCAGCACGCTGCGGTCGGTGGCAGACCACGTCGGTTGATCGTCGGGGTCGTACAGCAGCCGCTGGGACTCTGCGCACCAGGCCACGGCGATCGTGTCGGCCAGCGTGGCGGCCGGGACGTCGGTCGGCGCGACCAGGGGCCGCAAGGCGGCGGCCAGGGTGTCTTGCCAGCGCGCGTAGTATTCCGACGCCCAGTCGCGGAAGCTGGCCGGCTTGTCCATCGCGGCCGCCAGGCGTTGGCGCTCGACGCCCGCCAGGTCCTGCAGGCGGGCCGTGATCACGGCCTGCAGGCGGGCGGCAGAGGGGTCGGACGGGTCGGACGAGTCGGACTGGTCGGACGGGTCAGATTTGTCTGCCTGTCTTCGGACGTCGATCGCCGGATTCTGGAGTTCATCACCGCCGTCGATCGGGTCCAGGTCCAGGATCTCGCGGGCTTCGTTGGGCGTGATCAGGCGGCCGCGGACGCCCATCGTCAGCGTCTGGTACGTCGTGTACGTGTCCGATCGCAGCAAGGCGCCGGTGGACCATCGCCAGAAATGGCTGTCGGCTAGCTTCTCCCGCTCGCGCAAGAGTTTCCGCCAGCACTCTTCTTGCCACTTGACGAGCCAGGGGTTCAGGCAGTTGATCAGCTCCGCGAGCTGCTTCTGCTCGAGGCTGTTGTAGCTGACGGAGGATTCGATTCCGAGCATGGATTCCAGCAGGAACCACAGGCCGGCTTCCTCGCGCTGGAAGCCGCGGCTTTCGACGGATTGCATCTCCTGGCCGGTCTGGGCAATTTTGCTGGCCTTGATGCCCTCGCGTAACAGGCCGGTCTTGCCGCGGTTGTCGAGGCCCTCGTGCGCGTCGCGGAAGGCGTTCAAGAACTTCTTGGCCTCCTCATCATCGGCGAAGACACCCTGGGGAGCCTCGAGCAGCAGGCCCGGGATCCCGTAGTTGGCGTGCAGGCGGGAGGCGGCCTTTTCCTCGGCCAGGCCGAGGCCCCAGGAATTGCGGGCCAAATCGAACAGAGCAAAGCCGGCCAGGCCGTCGTAGCCGAGGCCGGCCACGTGCAGGACGTCCTCGTCGCGAAACTTGAACGTCTCCTTGTGGCCGGTTTCGTCGACGGCGATTTCGGACACGTGCCACTTGACGCCGTTGACCAGCACCGTGGTTGTGTCGTCGGGCAGCAGCGGTACCAGTTCGGCCGGATCGCCGCGGCGATCGCGGACGATCACGGCGCGGCCGTTGCCCCACAGCAGCGCGTGATACTGCAGCACCTCCTTGAAAATCGCCGGGGTCATCAACGCGTTGGGCTGGTTCTTGAGCAGCCGATAGGCCGGGTGCTTGACGGCGCGTTGTTTGGTGCGTGCGCTGGTCTGCTCGTACAGGACCAGGGGGAGTTGGGACAATCGGCCGCAGATCCGGTTGACAGCGTTCCAGACGGGAGCGTAGCGCAGGGCCGTCTTGCCGTCGACCGCAACTCCGGACTCAGATTCTCGCTCCTGGTGAATCCAGGACACGAACCAGCTGGCCGGCTTGGACGTGGTGGAAGCGAGCCAACGGCGGATGCGTGTCAAGATGCGCATGGTGTTTCCCTGTTTAACCGCAGGCCCAACGGGCCGCGCGGAGGTAATTCGAGCCTTGCCACCCGGACCTACTGATTTCGAGCCTTTTTTGACCCCATGTTTTGCATCCGTAGGCTAGGGTACGGGTGCAAAGTTTTTCGCGGCCGATCCGGCACGGCCAACAAAGTAGGCCGTGCCACAGCTAAACCAGGAACAACTCGCCTTTCGCCCGGCGCGGCATGCGTAGCGCTACGTCCAGAGCCATGATGGAGGCGACGATTCCGTCGATGGTCCGGTGATCGCCGTGCCTCTGTTTGACGGGCCGGATGTTGCCGCTGGGATCCGTCTTCACCCGCACGTGTCCGGCCTGCCACTGCAGGACCAGGTGCCCGTTGTTCCGCAAAGCCCGGGCCTTGATCAGCCGCTCGAACTCGGCCGTGGGGTGGGCGTAGCGGTTGATGGTCTGCCGGAACTCTTGCCGCTTGATCGCGTATTGCCGCTCGAGGTCTTGCGTCAGACTCTCCGCGTTCCACGGGTCGAAGGCCAGCTCGTGAATCCGGTACTTGCGCGAGGCCGCCCCAATGTGCAGCCGGATCGCGTCGTAATCGCACACGTCGCCCTCGGTCAGCGTGATCAGTCCCATGTCCGCCCAGGACCGATAAGGCACGATGTCCTTGCGCTTCTCCGCCGTCTCGGCCGGCAACCAAAACCACGGCAGCAGCCGGAACACGTCCTCCTCGGATTCGTCCGGAAACACCATGCAGAAGGACGCGGTGTCCAGGATCTTGGCCAAGTCGAGCCCGGCTCCGCAGCGTTTGCCCGCCAGTTCGTCCGGCGTGAATTCCTCCCGGCAGGCAATCCAGGCTCCCATGTCCAGCCAAGGATGTTCCGCGGTGGCCCAAATGTTGAAGCTGTAGCGGAGGAAGCTGGACCGGCTGGTGGGAGTCTTGACGGCCTCTTCCACGTCGCGGCCGAACTCCGCCTCGTCGATCGTGCTGCCGATCGACGGATTGCTCGAGCGCCAAACTTTGCGGTTGAAAATCTTGTCGGCCTCGACGTCGGCCGGCTGGGCCTCGTAGATCAGGGCGAAGAAGCGATCGTCTACAATCGAGCCGTCCAGCACGCCCTTGGCGTACTGGTACTGCTCGTAGCACACGCTGGTCAGATCGTCGCCGGCCGTGGTGATGACGAACAGCAGCGGCTGCCGGCGGGCCCGGCCGGCGTAGCGGAGTGCGTCCCACAGCTCGCGGCCCTGCCACACGTGCAGCTCGTCGATGATCAGCCCGTGGGCGTTCAGCCCCTCTTTGCCGGCCGCGGCCGAGCTGAGCGCTTTGTAGACGCTGTTCGAATCCGGATGCGTGATCACGTGCGTCGAGCGGTTGACCTTCAGGACCAGGCTGAGCGAATCGCTGGCGTCGACCATCCGGATCGCTTCGCCATGCACGATCGACGCCTGGTCCCGGTCGGCCGCGGCCGAGTAGACCTCGGCCCCTTGTTCGCCGTCTCCCACCAGCAGATACAGGCCGATGCCAGCGGCCAGCGTCGACTTGCCATTCTTTTTCGGGATCTCGACGAACGCCTTCCGATACCGGCGCGTCCCGTCCGGACGCAGCCAGCCGAACAGCGGTTGGACCAGCTCGTCCCGTTGCCAGTCGAGCAGCTCGAACGGCTTGCCGGCCCATTGGCCCTTGCTGTGCTGCAGCAAGGCGGGGAAGAACTCCGTCACGTAATCCGCGTGCCGCGGCGAGAAGTAGCAGCCGGCCTGCGCCGCTCGCTCGTCGGCCTCGGAGCGCAGCCATCGCAGCCAGCCTTCGCGTTTGGCGCGAGCTCGAACGGCGGTGAGGGATAGCTTGCGCACGCTGCAGCATGGGAATGAGGGGAAGAATAAGATTGATACGGATCAAGCAGGTTTCCGAGTTAGGAACTGTTGCAACGGATCGGTCTTGGCCGGGCGGTTCGCCGCGGCCAGGTTCGTCCGGGCGCGAGGCGTCAGGCCCAGCTGCTCGCCCAGCTTGCGGATCACGTCGATCGCCTTTCGCCGTTTGAGCACGGCCGGATGGAGGCCGACATAGCCCTTGTCCGTTTCGAAGTACTCGCCCTGCTTTTTGATCGTCGCGTTGGCGTCGGCCAGCTGCTGCCAGGCGTCGCAGTACAGCGCCACCGCGTCGCGGTCGCGATCGTCGATCAGCCGGCGGTCGGCCAGCAGGGCGTGGATCTCCGCCCACTTCGCCGCGGCCACGGGTCCCAGCCAGGCCGGCACGCCGGCCGGATCGTCGGCGGTTATTGCCGGGGCAATTACCGGTAATCGCTTGCGTTTGGCTTTCGGTCTGGGCTTGGGCTTGGCCTGCGGCTTTCGCTTCACCGGTTTTCCCGGGCTGTTTTTGCGTCGTGACACTTTTTGCATAACGCTTGCCAGTTGCGGCGGTCCCAAAATCTTGGATCGGCCTGGCCGGCGTGGCCGTGTATGTGGTCGACGACCGTGGCCGGCACCACGCGGCCGGCCTGGTCGCACAGCACGCACAGCGGATGCGCGGCCAAATACGTCTCCCGTTCCCGCCGCCAGTTGCGGTCGTACCCGCGCCGGGCGGCCGACTCGCGGCGCGGCCGCGGCCGCCGCGGTGGCAAGGCTCGAGTCGGCACCTTACTGCGTCCCCGCCGGTTTGAGCGTGCGGGCGATCGGCGCGTCCGGATCGGGGAGGATGTGCGACTGGCGGATCCGCTCCGCTGCCCGCTCCTCGCGATCGCGGAGGCACGGTCGCTCGTCCAGCAGGTCCCCGAGCCGGCTGTAGGCCGTCGTATTCTTGCTCACCAGGTCAACCAGTTCCGAGCGCACGAACCGCTGCAGCTCCCGGTGATCGATCCACAGCTGGCGGACGATGTACCCGAGGACTCCAAACCCGCTCAGCACCAGCAGCACCAGCAGCGCCGCCACCCAGCCCGACTCCGTTGCCGCAGTTTTGACGACTTCGTCCACGTCAGCTCTCCTTCGGTTCTTCCACGACCAAACGCAGCGACAGCGGCAGCTCGGACACCTTGCCTGAGAGAAAATCCATCAGCGTCGCGTCCCCGGTGCGCACCAGTTGCAGGGTCACCCCGTCCTGTAGATCCTCCAGCAGCCCTACGGCCGCCTCGCGGATCGCAGAGATGGTCGCCTGGGCCTGCCCCATCGTCGCGTGGGCGTTGCCCTCGAGCCTGTCCAGCCGGCCGCGTAATCCGCCGTTGCGTCGTCGTGCCATTGGGTTGCTCCTTTGCCCCGTTCGCCACCAGTCACCGGGGGGCTAACGCCGCCCCGTTCGCCGTCAGACGCTGCTGGCTTCGTCGATGGCTTCTTGCCAGATCGACGGGCCGGCGGCCGTCGCGGCTCTGGCGTCCAGCTCGGCCAACACGGCCGTCTGCAGGGCGTCGGTTGCCGCGGCAACTCGGAAGATGCCGCGCACGCCTTGCTCCTGGACCACGCGCCGGCAGCGGAGCCGCAGGCCGGCCAGTTGCAACTGCGTGCGCCTGCCGCCGGCGAATGCTTCCAAATCGGCGGCCGAATTGAAACAGCTTTGGATCAGCTCCAACACGACGGGCAGCAGCGTGGTGATCAGCGTCAACCAATCGAAGCCCGCGCGTTTCATGCGCCCTTGCACCGCGCCGCAGAAGTCTTGCAACAGATTCACAGACGTATCCTTTCGAAAGGGTTTACCCCGCCGGCTGCAGCCAGTCGTCCGGGGTGGTCATCGACTCGATCGCATACGCGCTTCCCACTGCGGCCCGCACGGTGCGGGTGCTGTCCCAGCGGACCACGTCGTAGGAATCGACGTAGCCCAGCAGCTGCTGGGTGGGATTCCAAATTGCGTAAGGAATCGCGTGGCCGTTGCGGCCCGCCCCGACGGCTCGGCCGCGTAAGACCAGGCAGACCATTTGCTCCCAGGTCACCGGGATGATGATCTCCAACGGCCGAAAGTGCCGCGCCGTCGCTTCCCACCCCGGCGGGAACTTGGACAGCGGCACCCAGTCCCCAGAGGCCTGGTTGACGCCGCCTTTGCCCTGGGTGCCGACGATCGCGTGACGGAAGCCGTAATCGCGAGGCTGGATCGTCTCCGGCAGGAAGCCGCGCCGTTGGGCGATCTCGAGCACGCCCCGCGTCGAGGCCCCGCCGCGAATGCGCGGATTGGCCTCCGCGTAGATCGACAGCGGCGACAGCCAGACGCTGCCCGTGGTGGCACTCAGCGGCAGCCGCTGGCCGGCCACGGGTGGCCCGAGCATCACGCTGCGTTGGCGATTGCGGCACGCCTCCGCGACGGCTCGCAGCGCGTGACAGGTGCATTCGTGCGTGGGGCTCTGGTTCGTGAATCGGTCCAGCCAGTTGATCGGCCAGGTTTTGTACTCGTCGTTTTGGCGGGCGGCGTCTGCCCAGTCCCGAGGCTCGATCCAGAGGTGCTGTGGGAACTCCCTGGCCGCATCGCCGGCGGCGTCCCAAAGCGTGTCCGCCGAGTCCTCTGCCGCGCACAGTTCGGGATACCCGTCGTGCTCCGGCAGGTGGACGTCGATCAGTCTGGGATCTACGGGAGCGAAGCTGCTCACTTCAGCGCCTCCAACACCTCGTCCGCAGTCTTGGGGTCTTTTACGACCCGCAACACCTGGTCCCCAGCCACGACGACCAGACACGGCAGCCCTGCAGATTTCGCAGCCTGCAACTGCGCGCGGTACTGGGCGGGCACCTGGCCGGTCCCGGACGTGGTGTCCTGCTCAAACACGCTAGCGACGATGCCAGAGCCGGCCGCGTTCAGGCGGTCGAGGGCTGCTTGGACGGCTCGCGGCGGGTTGTGCTGGTCCTTTTCGTAGATGTAGGTCACCGCCGTCGCTTGGGGTTGCGGCGGCGGCTTGGTAGGGTCCGTTGGCTCGTCAGGCGGCGGTGGCGGCGGAACCTCTGCGCCGCGCAGGACCACCGTGTGTGTGGCCATGTCAGCCGCCGGCCCGCCGGCGGAGTCGGTGCCGCTGACAATCAGGACGAAGCGATAGGCGCCAGGCGTCGGGCTGGCCATGATGCACTTGAGGGCCTGCTCGACGGGCAGGAAGCTGGTCTCCTCGGGAGACGCCGCCAGCAGCCACAGCCGACCCATGCCAATCGACTCGCTGGCGTCCAGCACGACCAGGGCGCCGCAACGAGCCTCCCTGGGCCCGGTAATCACGGCTTTGGGAGCCTGTGCCGCGGCGACTGCGCACGCCAAGACAATCGGCAGGACCCCAAGGATTGCGAGTGTGCGGCGTGTCATGGTGTTGGTCCCCGTGGCAGGGTCTCCAGTCTCCTCCGGAAGCGTTTACAATTCCGCACCAGGCAGCGGCAGGTGGGGTAATAATAGGTGACCGCTCCGCGCGTCGAGCCGGCGCGATAGGGGGCGGCGCAATGCGGGCACAGCGGCCGGTCGGCTGGCCGGCGGCGCGCGTACCGGATGCGTCCCTGCTCAGGTCCGCGCATCAAAGATGGCCTCCATGCCCCCGCCGGCCAAGTTGCGGCTGACCATAGCCGATCCCTCTCTTGCGGACACCGGCGGATTTACAATCGAAGTCCCCGTGCCACTCAGCGGCGGCAGCCGCCGCGACGCTTGCGCTTCCGCGGCTTGGCCAGGTGTGCCTCGCGCAGAATCCGCTGCAGGGTGCTGGTCCGCTGAGGATTCGGCATCCGCGCGGCACGCTCGACGCGGGCCAGCTGGTCCTCGCTCAGTTGGCCGCGAGCGATCAGTGCGTCGCGGACCGAGTAGCCGAGCTTCTCCATCAGGATCGCGGCGACGTTCAGTAGCTGCAGCCGGCGGCGGCGGGCCTCTTCGTCGGCGATGGCTTGGGCGTCGAAGGCGTTCATGGGATCACCGGTGGGCTCACGTCCACCGTTCGCCAAGTACGTCGATCACTTCTTGCGTTTCCGGTCGCGCATCCGGACGACCGACCCGTTGGCGTCCTGGATCTGGAGTTCCCAGCGTTTCATGGCCACGGGCTTGAACACTTTGTCCTGGTCCTCGAACAGGTCGACCAGCACGGCATAGAGGCCGTCGCCGAGGGGGAAGCGGCGATTGGCTTTCAGTTTCTTGCGGATCTCGTTCAGCAGCTCGTCGGCGGCGCCGTAACAGGCGGCTCCGATGGCCAGCTTTTGGCGGTACTGTTTGATCAGGCCGTGGAGTTGTTCGCGCGGCGTTTGCCGGACGATCGGGAGGATCTGCTGTTTCGTCTTCGTGACGGCGCGTCGGGGCATCCTTGCCTCCTGGCGAACGGTGGGCGTTAGCCCACCGGTGGGCTAACGCCCACCGTTCGCCCGTTGTGTAAAAGCCGGGCTCGCGTCCAGCGATTTGGTGTCGCGTCCTGCAACTCCCGGCATTCGGCAGGGCGGCCGAATTTGTGGGGCAAAAAAAAAGCAGGGCGACGCGAGATCCGATTCGCGTAGCCCTGCCGATGGGAATACTGTAGACTCAGACAGCGTTAACCGCAAGACGAATCGCGCGGAATTGCAGGGAGGACTGATAGCATGTCCGGAGTGTTTTACGTGCGGGTCTCGCCCGCGGAGCATGAGCGGACGGCCGCCGCGGCGCAGGCGGCGCGGGTATCGCTGCAGGAGTTTTGCGCGGCCGCGATCCAGGAGGCGACCGATCGCTGGTCCCCGTTGCGCCCGCCCGTGGCCGAGGCGTGTACGGACGCCGACGAGCTGGCCGAGCCGGTTATTGCCGGGGCAATGGCCGGCGAGGCCGCGTAACGCGTGGCACGGCTTACTTTGTTAGCCGTGCCGGAGCAGGCACGGCCAACACAGTAGGCCGTGCGACTCAGCGCTGACGGGCCCTGGCCGCGCGCACGCGGGCCGCGATCGCGGGCAGGTCGGACACCACGTGGCCGGGCTCTTGAATCCGGGAGGTCGACGGCGGGGGCGGCGGATCGGCGGCCAGCAGCCCCGCCGGCGTGTGCTTGAAGCGGCCGGCGCGGACTTGGGCGGCGACGCCCGTCTTGAGGTCCCCGACTCTGTCGGCAAAGCCCCGCTCGACCGCCTCGGCCGGGCCCATCCAGGTCTCGGCCTTGACCCATTCTTGGATCTGGGAGCGCGTGCTCTTGTCGCCTACGCGGGCCTCGTAGGTGTTGAGAATCGTTTCGTCGACCTCCGCCAGCGTGCGGGCCACGGTCTCGAAATCGTCGGAGTTGCCCTCGGCGATCGTCCAGGCCTGGTGAATCATCAGCATGGCGTTGCCGGCGATCACGATCTCGTCGCCCGCCATCGCGATCACGCTGGCGATCGACGCGGCCAGGGCGTCCACGTGGACCTCGACGCGGGCCCCGCGGCGGGCCAGGGCGTTGTAGATCGCGACGCCCTCGAACACGTCCCCGCCTTCGGAGTTGATGCGGACCAGCAGCTCGGAGCCGGGGTCGAGCTGGGCGAGCAGCTGCAAGACGCCCTCGGCCGAGATGACGTCGTCGCCGGCCCACCAGCTGGGCCGGGCGACCAGGCCGTAGAGGTACAGTTGCGGCACGTCGCCGGAGAGGTCGAGTTTGAGCATGGGAGGTTCCTTTGGGCGTTCGGTGGGCGTTAGCCCACCGGTGGGCTAACGCCCACCGTTCGCTTGCTTGGGCACCGGTGGGCTAACGCCCACCGTTCGCCGGGTTGGGTCCGGGGATCACCAGGACGCGGACGGTGACCGTGGTACCAGGATTCGCAGGGCGCAGGATCACGCGGGCCTCGGGAGCGAGCCACAGGATGGTTGCGCCGGGCAGTCCGCTGCCGGGCTGGGCAGGTCGGATCTCTTGCCAGGCTGTTGGCAGCGGCGGATCGTCGCCGGCGGTCAGGCCCACGTGGAGCACGGCCGCGGCGATCGCCGCGGCCTCTTCCGGCGTGGGGCGGACCTGCAGGCCCTCGCCGGAGACGTTCCAGACGATCACGGCGCGCGGGTTGACCAGCGCGCCGTAGCTGACGAGCACGGGACCGGAGACGCGGAGGATCTGCTTGTGCGGCAGGTCGACGCTGTCGATCAGCTCGCCGTAGCGGCAGTCGATCGGCGTCTGGTCGCCCAGCGGGTGGAAGAACGCGCCGGTGGCGGCGATGGACAGGCGGCAGTGATCAGTGTGCATGGTAATCGGTGATCGGTAATCGGTAATCGGTAATCGGCGAACGGTGGGAGTTAGCCCACCGGTGGGCAGCTTCGCAGCGCCCACCCGTGGGCTAACGCCCACGGTTCGCCTACAGTAGCGACGCCGGCCAGCCGGCGGCGGCGAAGTTGCGCTGTTTCGGCCGTTGGAACGTCTTGGTCACCAGGGCGGCGCCGGGGGCCAGCGCGTTGCCCGAGCCGTCAAGGAAGGTGCGGGCGTTTTCTTCCCGCTCGTCTTTGTATTGGACGTAGCGCGCCGGGGAACTGCCGGCGACTTTCACGCGCGTGCCCTCGTCCGGGACGACGATGTCCCAGTTGGGCAACCGCAGCTCGAACGTGAATCGCACGACGAAGTAGAAATAGCACGTGCCGAACAGCACTCGCTCCCAGGGCCCCGTGGTGCATTTGATCGACCGCGCCGGCATACTCCACCAGGTCGCGTTGTTGTAGCTGTCGGCGTAATCCGCCAGCCAGTTGAGGTTGATCCAGCTGACGTTCATCTCCAGCTCGACAACCGGCGTGGATTCGGTGTCTTGCACAATCGGCCCGGTGTACCGTTGCTCGGCCGAGTTCTTGATCGCCGCGCCGGCGTTGTCGTACAGCAGCTCTTTGGTCTGCTGTTGGAATGTCCCCTTCACACGGTGCGGCTCGAGCAACGGATCCTCCACGGCGGACGTGGTACACCGCTTGGCCGGCCGCGTGGTGAACACACACTGGACGTCCCAGAGCTTGCGGAGCGCCTCGACCTTCTTGAGCTTGGCCGAGCCCTTGCGATTGTAGAACGCCCAGGCGTTGCCGCCCCAGGCTCCGAGCGATGCCCCTGGTACCGGGAGCCCGCTGGCTGTCATCGCCACGTCCGGCCCGTCCGTTGCGCTGGTGGTCTCGACGGGGAAGGTCAGCGTGTACGTCGCGTTGCCCTCGTCGTCGAAATCGGCCGACCAGTCGCTCACGCCTTTGGTTGCGTTGGCGGTCATGCCCTGACCTCCTCGATCACGATGCCCTCCTTGCTGACCAGTGCCTCTATCCCTTTGGCGATCTTGACAAGCCACGGCAGCTGCTCGTCCTTGCGTGGCTGGCCTAAATCCACGGCCTGAAACGCGCGGGCCGCCTCCTCGGCCGTAATGCCCTGCCGCTGGGCCGTCGCGGCGATCGGCGGCACGTCCGGAGCCGGCGGCGTGGGCTCCCAGCCAGGCTGGATGCCCGCAGCGATCGGCGGCACGTCCGGAGCCGACGGCGTGGGCTCCCAGCCAGGCTGGACCGTCGCGGCGATCGGCGGCACGTCCGGAGCCGGCGGCGTGGGCTCCCAGCCAGGCTGGACCGTCGCGGCGATCGGCGGCACGTCCGGAGCCGGCGGCGTGGGCTCCCAGCCAGGCTGGATGCTTGCGGCGATCGCCGGCACGTCCGGGCCGCCCAGGATGTCCGCCCAGGCCGTCTGGATCTCGGCCGGTACGGGCGGCAGGTCCGGCGCAGCTGGCGTCGGCTGCCACGTCGGCTGGATGCCGGCGGCGATCGGCGGCACGTCCGGAGCGGCCGGGGTGACCGACGCGCGGCGAAACGGGTCCACGGCCGCGTCGGCCAGGGCGGCAGCCGACTCGGCGGCCGTCGCCGGCGAGGCCGCGGCCTCTTGTCGGCGTTGCCACGCGTCGGCCAGGTCGGCGCCCGTGCTGGCGGCGATCGACACGTCGGTAGCCCGCCGGTCCGAGGCCCGCATGGATTCCTTCTGTCGTTGCAGATCGGCCAGCTGGTCCTGGAGGTCCTCCACGGCCGCCAGCTCGGCAGCGCTCGCCCCCTGCGCAGCCAGCTTGTAAAGAGTCGCCTCGTCGGCGGTCATGCCCCAGGTGTCAATCTGCTCTTGCAGCCGGCTAGTCGTCTGTTCGATCGACGTGGCCAGCTGCTGCGCCTGCTGCCGCTTCGCTTCGTCCGCCTGGCGAGCGGCCTCGGCCGCGTCGCGTGCGGCAGCGGCCTGCTGTTGCAGGGCCGCCACGCCGGCCAGTTGCTCGCTTGTGACGCCGGCTTGTGCCAGTCGCCAGCGCTCGACCTCGTCGGCGGTCATGCCGGCCGTGGCGATCTGCTCTTGCAGCGCGGCCTGCATCTGTTCGAGCTTCTGGTTCGCGGCCTCCAACTGCTGGCCGGCCGTGACTTCGGTTTGCAGCGTCTCGATCAGCTGCAGCCACTCCGGACTAAGCCCACGGGCGGCCAGCCGCATTCGCTGGACCTCCGCCTCGCTGCGGCCCATCTCGGCCGCTTGCTGGCGCAGGCTGTCCACCAGGGCGTTGGTGTCGTCGCGTAGGCTGGCGTTGGCTTGCGCGGCTGCCGTCTGTTGTTGCAGGGCTTGCACGGCCCGCAACTGCTCGGCGGTGGCTCCCTCCTGCGCCAGCTTCCACAGCTGGATCTCTTGCTCAGTGTGGCCGATCGTCTGGATTTGCTCCCGAAGACTTAGCGTCAGCTTGTCCACGGCCGTAGTGGCGGCGGCCGTGTCCGGTCCGGCGGGCGTGGCCGTCGCGGCCTGCTCTTTCCGAGCGCGATTCAACGCGTCATTCAGGACGTCGATCTGATCGGTATTGCTCTGGATCAAATCCTTGTTGCTCTGCCAGAAATTCCACCAGGCTTGGGACTCGCCCAGCTCCGCGTTGTGCTGCTTGATCTTCTCGATTTGCCGCTCGGTGCTGGCGATGTACTGGTCGAGCGACTCTTGCGACGCGCCGGCAAAATCGACGGTGGCAATCCCGCCCATTTCAGATTTCAGATTGCCAAGCACCTCGGCGTTCTTTTCGGCCGTGGCCGTCAGCTCGTACAACGACTGCCCCAGCGCGTACCCCGCGCCGACGGCCGCCGCGGCCGCCGCCACGTAGCCCGCCCCGATCGCCGTGTTGAGGCTGATCTGCGCGATCCGCGCCCCGGTAGCCGTGGCGGTCAGCGTGCCGTACCAGGTCACCAGCTGACCCGTGACCGCGATCGCCCCGCCGGCGGCCGTCGCCAGGCCAGCCATGCCCGTGACGGCCAGGCCGGTGTAGGTAATCACGCTCTTGGTGCTGGCGTCCAGCTCGTTGAAGCCGACGACCATGTCGCGGGCGCCCTGCATCAGCGGCGTCAGACCCTGGGCCAGGACCTCGCCGAAAGATTCTTGCAGATCGCCGACCGCGTTGCCCAGCTGGGCCGACGCCCCGGCGTAGGTCTGGGACTCGGCTTCCGCTACGCCGAACATTTTGGCCAGGGCAGCCTGGGCGGCAGCCGCCTTGTCGGCGGGATCCTTGATGCCGCGCAGTGCCGGCAGGTAGCGGCTCAGCAGCGTCGTATTGCCCTGCTCGAGGGCGGCTGTCATCTTGATTGCGGCGTCCCGGTCCACGCCCAGAGCGGCCTCCATCGCGATCGCGTTGCGGGCCGCCCGCTCGGCCGCGTCGCCGCTGACGCCGTAGGATTCCGCCACCTGCAGCAGCCCGGCCGCGGCATCGTCGTCCGTCTTGGTCAGCCGCTGCATCTCCGTGCCGAAAGCCTTGTAGCTGCCGAGCGTCGCTTGAGTCAGCGTGCCATTGGCTCGCATGGCGGCCTGCAGGCCGGCTTGCGCGTCCTGGGCGCCGGCGTAGGCGTCGAGCATCCCCTGTCCCATTACGACCATCCCGGCCGTGATCCCGCCGGCCACGGCCGCCGTGGTCAATCCCACGTTGCGGATCCCGGTCCCCAGCTCGATCCACCGCTCCGACGAAATCTGCCGCTGGGCCCGGTCGTAGGTCTCTTGCGAAATGGCGGCCTGGTCAAGCAGTTGCTTGGCCTCAGTCAGCCGCTGGGCCCGGCGCTCTTCGGCCGTGGCCAGGGAATCGGTCAGGGCCTTGCCTTCCGCCCGCGCGGCTGCCAGGTCCCGCTCGGCCTGGATCGCGGCTTGCTCGTCCGCCGTGGCTCGGGCGGCGGCCAGCTCCCGCTCGGCTCTGACCGTGGGGTCCAGTTCGGCCCGGACGGCGGCCACAGCGCGGGCGTATTCCGCCTCGTCGCGGAAAGCGCCCTTGTCCCTAGCGGATTCCAGCGTGCGGAGGGCGGCCTCCATCTTCTCGACGTCGGTCGTCGAATCGATGAACGCCTGCCGCGTCAACTTCATCTCGGCGCGCGTCAGCCCAAGCCCGGCTTTCAC
>Ga0255342_1003330_pt1 | contig 18128 bp, 14 predicted proteins | sample wastewater_treat_3_FD_192416 | JGI IMG/M metagenome (GOLD analysis project Ga0255342, IMG submission 192416) | Wastewater microbial communities from Lulu Island WWTP, Vancouver, Canada - plant14 | ecosystem: Engineered > WWTP > Wastewater > Unclassified | place: Canada: Vancouver, British...
TATCCAAGGATACCTTTGAAAGAGGTGCAGGAAATAGTTATGATTGGTTTTATGATGTAACAGAACTGGGTTTTAAATATCATATGAATGACATTATGGCTGCTATAGGTCTGGCACAATTAGAAAAAATTGAATGGATGAATGATAAAAGGAGATACTGGTCTTCCAGATACAGAGAATCTTTAAAAGATATTTCAGTAATAAATTGTCCACCGGTAAAAGATTATATGTTTCCTGCCTGTCATAATTTTGTTATAAAAGCCGAAGGAAGAGATGAATTAAGAAAGGTGTTAATGGAAAAAGGTATAACCACAGGTGTTCATTATTACCCAAATCATTTATTTGATATGTATAAAGATTACTATAGAAAATTACCCGTCACCGAAAGTGTATGGAAGAATTTAGTGACTCTTCCACTTTATCCAGATTTAGAAGAAGAAGATTTCCAGCTTATTATTAAAACTATCAGAGATTTTTATTCAAAATGACCGATAATCCGTTTGTGGCTGTGGTAACTTTAAATTATAACGGTTCGTCTTTTTTACAGGAATGTATTGATTCTATTCTTGATTCAGATTATTCCAATTTTAAAGTTATAGTCGTAGACAATGGTTCTAAAGATAATTCTCTTGAATTATTAGAAAGATTATATGGTTCAAATGATAAGGTTATTATTTTAAAAAATAAGAAAAATCTTGGTTATTCAAAAGGGATGAATGTTGGTCTTGATTATGGTTTTAATAATCTTGAAGCTGATTTCTGTCTTGTAATGAATAATGATACTTTTCTGGATAAGCATGCTATAAATGCATTAGTTGAGGTTGCCCAAAAAGATGAAAAAATTGGTTTTGTTACAGGTAAAGTATATTATGCTGATAAACCTAATATCTTTCAAACTATCGGGAAATCCTCCGATCCAGGACTTTTATGTATTATCTATACCGGAAAAGGAGAAGTTGATAAAGGACAATATGATAGAGATTGTGAACTGGATTTTTGTGATGATATCTTCTGGTTAGTATCTAAGGATTTATATCAAAAAACAGGTGGTTATGATCCGGAATTTTTCCTTGAAGCTGAAGATTTTGATTGGCAATTAAGAGCAAAAAAAGCTGGTTTCAAAATTATGTTTGCTTATAAAGCTAAAATCTGGCATAAAGTTAGTATGGTTATTGGCAAAGATTCTCCTCAAAAAGCCTATTATGATGCTCGTAATCCACTAATTGCGGTAATGAAAAATTGTGAAGCTGACATCGTTAAAACTTACATACAAACAAGAATATATAAAATTTACTTACCAGCTATATTGAAAACTGCACTTAAAGGTAAAATTCAGAAAGCAATATATATGTTTGCTGGAGTGTGCAGTGCTCTAATATGGAAAGCTAATAATAGAATCTTAATTAAACAAAAAAGATAATGAATTTTAACAATAATTATTTAATATTTATTACTATACGGAAATAAATATGATAACATCAAAAGCTATATCTAAATTAACAGATTCAGACTTAGAATTATGTCATAACTTATTAATGAATTCCCCTGATAAGCATATATTTAATGATTTAAGATTACATCTTAGAATTCAGGATTATTTTAAGGATACAATTGAAGGAAATGTCCTTTTCTTTGCAGAAAAAGAGAATATTTTTGGTTATATTATTTTATACAATGAAATTGCGAAGAAATTGATAACTTATTTTTCTCCCTATCAAAAATCTTTGATTACTTATGGTGGGATTGTTTGTCCTGATAATCCTGATAATAAAGAAATAAGAAAAAAATTTCTCAAAGAGATTATTAAATTTTTAGGGATAAATAGTTCTATTTATATCAAATCCTTACCTGGCATTGATATAGATGTCTATAATTCATTGGGATACAATATAGTTGAGAATAAAACCCTGTTCATTAATACTCAATCTAAGGAAGATGAATTATGGGAAGATATCAAAAATAGGATAAAATGGAATATTAATAAAGCATATCAATCAAATATTAAAGTAAAAATAGTAATTCCTGAAAAAACTCAAGATATAGATCCGTTATTCAATATTTATACTGAAGTTTGTGAAAGAACTGGTTTATATCTTCATAACCAAAATTATTATTTTTCTATTTTGGATAATAATAGTTTTAATCACTCTTTAATTTTTTATGCTTACTATAATGAAAAAATTATTTCTACAATGGCTGTATTATATTTTGATAATATAATAATATCTTGGTTTGGCGGAACTTATTACGAATATAGAAACTATAATGCCAGTTCTTTAATTTATTGGGAAATTATTAAATATGCTTCTCAGAATAATTTCAAAATTTTTGATTTATTAGGTTTAGATATTCCCAATATAGCTTTTTACAAAAAAGGTTTTGGTGGTTATGAAGTACCTGTATATCACATTACTTATAGGCCTTTGGGATATAAAGTGAAGAATAAATTTAATAAAATGCTGGAACAGCGAAAATAATTATTAGACATTTTTTATCTATATTAATTAGAAAATCTATTATTAAATCTTATATAATAGAGAAAATTTTGTAATTAAAAAATAATAGTATTGGGAAATATTCTACAAGTAATGAAAGTAATGAAGCAGTTATTATTGGGAAGCATTCTATAGTTCTACCCAATTCTACTGCAACTAGAAATATACCCCACTATTCAATGTGTATAGGTATTCTTGGTAAATTTATTAAGTCAACCTATGATATTATAATTAACCATACATAATTGCAAAAAATAAGTGAATAAATAAAATTATATTATAAATATTGTATTAACTTACTAAATAAATTTATTGAGCTTATAAATGAATATTACTAATTCTAATAAATTATCTATCTGGTCTAAAGAAAATACCTTATTTTTACTTACATTTGTATTGTCAGTTGTAGTTGTTTATATATTTCCTCATCTTGGTATACCTCAGCTATTAATTAAAGTTATTTTCTTATTGTTATTATTAGCAATTTTTCGTTCTAAAAATGATGTTTTCTGGCTTGCCTGGTTTTTTGTAGTTATAAACGCACCAGGCAGATTATTCACTGTAGGTTATAGAACCACTGTATATAGGCTACCATTATATAGTTTAGGTCCAGGTATATCTACTGGGTTTGAAGAATTGTTCCTCATTGTTTACTTAATTAAGTTCTTATTAAAGAAAGATAAAAATATAAACATCTTTAAAAGATACTGGACTTTTATACTTATTTACGGTTTTATAACTCTTTTTTATTCTTTTGGAATAGGTTTAAGTTCGGGAAATATTGTAACTGCTATAAGAACCATTGTTCCTTGGTTCTGGGTTTTGATTTTACCCGAGTTTATCTCAGATTCTGATACATTAGCTAAAGCATTTAAACTTTTAGCTCCTTTTGTTTTTATTAATTTTTTTATTCAGATATATACCCAGATAACTGGTCAGTATCTTAATGATATTCTATCCAGAGAAATATGGTACGGTTTCTTAGGTTCCCCAGAAGAGCGACTGGTCAGAATTACTGAAGGTTTTGGTTTTACTCTTTTTTGTATGATAATGTCTTTATTCTATTTATGTTCAGAAGATAAACGTTTTAATAAAACTTATTTAAATTTTATTATTGTAACTTCTTTTATAGTAATTTTTATATCTGCCACAAGAGGATGGATTGTTGCTACTTTGATTTTACTCTTTTCTATATTTTTTATGCGTGGTTTTAATTTTATAAAACAATTTTCAATTACAGTATTAATACTTATTTTATTTGTTTTCTTACTTAGAATTATTTATCCTTCATTTGTTTTACAGGTTTCCTTAGCCCTGCAAAGATTTGGAACTTTAAAATTTTTAGTATCAGGCGATCCTACCGCAGGGGGCACACTTGCTCGTATATCTGAACGTGGTCCAAGAGTTATGGCTGTATTCAGAGAAAGCCCTATAATTGGGTGGGGTTTATCTGATCGTTACCTTAGATCCTGGGATGGGCATGTGGGTAATCAAACTTTGCTTATGCAAGGAGGAATAATTGGTTACGCTATCTGGATAATTTGTTATATTCTTACTCTTCTTAACATATATTTTCTAAACCGCAATTCTATAATTAGATCAGATATTAAGAATGGAGGTATTGTTTTTTTAATGGGGATGATAGCAATATTTGTAATTCACAGCAGTTCCAGCCAAATTCTCGGTTTTAATGGAAATGTTCTTTTTTTCCGTTATTTATTAGCTTTTACTATAGCTGCAGCTAATGCTATATTTTTTTCTTCGCTAAATAATAAAAATTATAATTTAATAATAAATAAATAGACGATGCTGAAACAGAAATTCATTGTTCAATATGGAACTATGGCAATAACTCAGATAGTAGGTATGGTTGCTGGAATTATTGTTGCCAGATTAGCAGGTCCTGGTGTTATGGGTATGGTTGCCTATGGAACCTCTTATGTTTCCTTGCTCGGATTTATAAATGGGATTTTTGGTTCTGCTCATATTAAACTGGTTTCTGAAGGCAGAGAGCATAGTGAATGTATGGGTGTTTTCACCAGATTGCAAGGAATATGTGCTTTGATTTATTTTATAGCTGTTCTTGCTTTATTTTTGGGTCGTAAATATCTTCTTCATTATCCTTTTGAAAGTAAAGAATTAGAATTAATAATTATTATTGCCTTATTAACTCATACTTTTGAGTTATATGGTCAATATGCAAATGTCGTATTTACAGCTAATTTACAGCAAGCAAAGGCAAATCTTCCCCAATTTTTCAAGACCATCATTTTTCATATAGGTAGAATATTGATTGTAATATTCTGTGTTAAGAATTTAGCCCTAAAATTATATTCCTGGAATTTAATATTAGCAATTCTTTTTATTCCTATCATACATAGATTGTTGAAAGGATACCCAATTGGTAAATATAATCATAACTTAGCTAAAGAATATGTTAGATATGGGAAATTTATTTTTGCTATGGTTATAATTGGTTCTATAACACAATATAGTGATAAATTAATGCTGGCACATTTTACTAATACAACTCAACTTGGTTACTATTCTGCAGCACATTCCATAGGAGGGTTAATTTTGCTTTTAGCAAGTTCTGTAGGATTAATTTTTTTCCCTCTTTTTTCTGGATATATTAGTAATGGTGACTGGGATAGTGTAAATGGCAAGATATATCAATATCATGAATTTATTATTCTTTTCCTATTCCCCTTAATTTGTCTGTTAGCCATTATTGGAGGACCTGTAATGTTATTGATCCTTGGTACCAAGTACAAACCAAGTATCATTCCCTTTCAGATATTAATATTTGCATCCTATCTATCTGTTCTGGGTATGCCCTATGGAAATATAATTTCAGGAATGGGTAAATTTAATTATGATGTTTTTATAAATCTTATTTGTTTGGTAGTATTTATTATTTCTATATTTGTATTTATTGCACCTATGATGTTAAATTTGGGTGCAGTTGGTTTGGCAGCTAATCAAGTAGTTATGAATTTCACCAAGAATGGTCTATATCTACATTTTGCAAAGAAGCTTGGACAAGTTCATATAAAAAGTAATAATAATATCCGTCATATAATTATAATTGGCTGGACTATCCTTGCTTTTCTTATATCTTTTTATTTAAAAAAGTTTATAGAGATATGGTGGTTACTTATGATTCCTATTTATTTTATACCCCTATATTTGATATTAAATATAACAGGTTTTATGAAAAAGGAACACTGGAAATTGTTATTAAATATATTAAATGTAAAAAAGACCTTGAAATATGCCTTTAATGAAATTAAAAAGTAAAAATTGAGTGATGAAATAATAAAAAAAAGTTAAGAATAGGTTACAAATAATTATTATTGCATAATCAAAAATGAATAATATTTTTAATATAATCAAAAAAAATCTTTACGACGGATATAAAATATTAGACTATTCTTTAAATCCAACTTACAGCAATAAATCTTTAGCGTCAAAAAGTAAATTTGGAATATGTAGTGAACTGATAAAATGGTATTATAAGTATAGTGAACGTAATCAAATGTATTTTGCTTGGGGTTTAAATGAACGGGGCAAGTCCTTATCTGATTATATGAGTAGAAAGGAATTCTTGAAAATTAAGTTTAAGGCTGAAAGACATTTATTAAAAATAAACAATATTTCATTATTAAATTATGATGTAGTAACAAAGGATAAATTTGTAGCGAATTCTTTCCTATCAGCCAATAATATTCAATGTATTCCCCATTATGGAGTTGTTATAAGGGGAGAATTTATTTCTACAGATAATAGCGATATAGATAATTTGGAATTATTGCTGGATAAGGAAGAAGGTTTAGTTTTCAAAAATATTACTTTAGAATTCAGCGAGGGTTTTATACTTTATCAAAAGAGAGATAATGATATTTTTATGAACGGCAAGGGAAATTCATTATCTGAGCTAAAGAAAATATTAGGTAATGGAGTATGGTTAGTTCAAAAAAAGATAACATCTCATAAAGCTCTAAGAATGGTTAATAATTCAGCTTTAAATACAACCAGGATTGTAACTATCAGAGATAAAAAAGGTCCTATTTATCTTACGGGTTTTCAGGCATTTGCCCGAGGTACTGCGGTGACAGATTCAGGAAGCGATGGTTCTATATATGTAGGTGTTGATATTGAAAAAGAATGCTTAAAGGAATATGGTTTATACAATACAGGAGACCCGGTTTGTACCTTTCTTAATAAACATCCAGATTCTGGTATCACATTTAAAGATTATAAAATTCCTTTTTTAAAAGAAGCAATTCAATTATGTATCAAGGCTCATAATTTGCTATATAATAATTTTATAATTGGATGGGATGTTGCCATTACTGATGATGGACCTATTATTGTAGAAGCAAATGAGAAACCAGGTTTGAATGTGGTTCAATCTTTAGATGGAGGATGTCGTAAAAAAATTCTCAGTTGTTATCAAAATATTGTCAGTGAAGGAGAAAATTTACCATAATGACTATTTCAATTTTTGGTTTAGGTTATGTGGGATGTGTAAGTTTAGGCTGTTTAGCAAAAAATGGGTTTCAGGTTATTGGAGTAGATGTAAATAAAACAAAAGTTCATCTTATTAACCAGGGCTTACCTACTATTATTGAAAAGGATATTGATACAATAATTAAAGAACAATATAAAGCTGGCAAGATTAAAGCTACTCAAGATTACCATCAAGCAGTGATGGAAAGTGATATGTCCATAATGTGTGTAGGCACACCTCTTGGAGAAGATGGTAACCTAAATCTTGATTATATATACCAAACGGCAAAACAGATAGGAGATGTTTTAAAAAATAAAAATACTTTTCATATTATTGTTATAAGAAGTACAGTAATACCAGGGACCAATCAAAAAGTAAGTGAAATAATTAGTGAGAAATCTGGCAAAAAAGTAAATATTGATTTTGCCGTGGTATCCAATCCCGAATTTCTTCGTGAGGGTTCGGCAGTTCAGGATTATTATAATCCACCTTTTACCTTGATCGGAACTGATAATGATGAAGCTGCTGAAAGGATGAAACAAATTTACGAAAAAGTTAATGGTGAATTTATTCGCACTGAGATTAAAATTGCTGAACTGATAAAGTATGTTAATAATAGTTTTCATGCCCTAAAAGTTACTTTTGCTAATGAAGTGGGCACAATTTGCAAAAAATTGGATATTGATGCTTATGAGCTTATGAATATTTTCTGCAAGGACAAACAACTAAATATTTCTTCTTATTATTTAAAACCTGGATTTGCTTATGGAGGTTCTTGTTTACCCAAAGACCTTAATGCCTTGAAAACAATAGCGAGGGATTTAAACATTAATGCATTAGTACTTAATTCTATTGAATTAAGCAATCAAAACCATATCCAAAATGCAGTTCAAATAATAAAAAAATCAGGTAAAACAAAAATAGGTATATTTGGAATTGCTTTCAAAGAGGGTACTGATGATTTACGCTATAGCCCTGTTATAAATGTAATTGAAGAACTTTTAGCAAAAGACTATCAAGTTAAAGTCTATGACGATTATGTTCAGACAGCTTTATTGATTGGTTCTAATAAGGAATATCTTGAGGTAAATCTTCCTTATCTGGAAAACTTAATGGTCAATAATGAAAAAGATTTACTGGAATGGGCAGAACTGATTGTTTTTAATAGGAAAAAAGAATATTATAGTGAGCTTATTTCTCAATATCCAGATAAATGCTTTTTAGACCTTATTAGGATAAATGGCAAAATTAAAAGTTCTAATTATGAAGGAATTTGTTGGTAGGATGAAGATTCTAATATTATTTAGTAATTCACTGGAACCTATGATAGGTATGAACCAAGTTAGAGTATACAATCAAATTAAATATTTATCTCTTCATAATGTGGTAGATTTTGCCAGTATAAATAATTCCATAGCTTCTATAGAAGATACAAATAGAAGAGTTTCACCCTATGTTAATGCTTATTATCCTATCAAAGGAAATTATCTGGAGAAGAATAAAATTGAAAGATTTATCCTTAAATCACTAAAATTTATTAAATATTATTTATCCTTTAGGCCTAGGGAAGATATTAGTATATCAACAGGTCATATAAAAAAATGTGTTAGAGATATAATTTCTGAAGGAGATTATGATGTTATAATATTACACTACTGGTACTGGGGTTATTTATTAAAGAATCTTCCAGATAATATAATTAAAGTTATTGATACTCATTACGCTGTAGAAGAAAACATTGAATTATTTAAAAAAGGTTTTTATAAAATAAGAAATAGATATAGATTGAAGAAAGAATTAGAATATAGCCTGAAAAAACAATTAGATTATTTTAAATATTGCGACTTTATAGTGGTTAATTCTTCAAAGCAAGCAGAAATATTTAAAACTTCAGTACCAGAAGAAAAAATTGTTATAGCTGAAAATGGACAGGATTTATCAGAATATTTAGAATATAAATGTCCCATTGATGACGATTCTCTATTATTTTATGGAAGTTTATCTAATCAATTTAACAGATTAGCATTAAAAAGAATACTTAATAACATTTATCCCGGAATACTTAAATTGCATCCCAGAGTAAAGTTAATTATCGCAGGTAATAATCCTCCTTTTGCACTCTTGAATAAATATAATTATCCAGATATGGTAGTAACTGGTTTCATAGAGGATATTAAACCAATCATTGGTAAATGTGCGGTTATGCTATTACCTCTTGAAACAGGCTCTGGATTTAGAGGTAGATTAGTTGAAGTAATGGCTTTGGGAGTTCCTGTAATAGGAACCCAAAATGGACTTCAAAGTGTTGGAATTCAAGATGGAGTCCAGGGTTATTATGCTGAATCGGATGAAGAGATAATTCAAAAAGCAATTATGGTAATTAATAATCCAGAATTAAGACAAAAATTATCCGAACAATGCAGAAAATTTGTTCAGGAAAAATACACTTTAGAGGCTACTTTTGGTAAGATGGAAGCTTCAATTGAATCCGTTTTAGCTAAAAGAAATAAACCTTCAAATTTATAAATTATTAAAATGATTAATATATCAATGGATTATCCTGATTATGACTTTATATTTCTTGGGGATTTTTGTCCTATTGATTCAAATGAAAATGAGAAAGTAACAATAGGACCTAAATTACAGAATTTATTATTTAAATCAAAATACATTGTAGTTAACTTGGAATGCCCTTTAACAAATTCAAAATCAAAAATTGCTAAAACAGGACCTAATTTGAAAGCTGATCCAAATAATGTAGATTTATTAAAAAAATTTAATATAAATATTTGTAATTTAGCTAATAATCATATAAAGGACTATGGAATTCAAGGAATAATTGATACCTGTTCAATTTTAGAATCATCTAATATTAAATATTTTGGCTTAATGGGTTATAATGAAAATAACCTATTATTAATTGATATAGATGGCATTCAAGTAGCTCTTGTCAGTTTTACGGAAAATGAATTTTCAACAGATCCTTCAGATGGCATAGCGGCCATAGGACTATGTCCTGGAGAACAATTTAAGCAGATATCAGAAGCTAAAAAAAATGCGGACCTAGTTATAGTTCAATATCATGGAGGAGTAGAATTATATTCTTATCCTGTACCAGGACAACAAAAATATTGTCATTTTCTGATTGATGCAGGAGCTGATATTATTTTATCCCATCATAGTCATACTATTTCTGGATGGGAAACTTATAATGATAAAATAATTCAATATGGTCTGGGCAATTTTTATTTTCCTGAATTGTCTAATGGTGAATTTTGGTTTATAGGGCTCGCAGCAGCAGTAAAAGGTTTAAAAAAGGATGAGTTAGATTTTTATTTATTTAAATATGACTTAACTTCTCATCAAATTGAACTAATGGAAGATGTAGAAATCAGCCAAAAATTGGAGAAAATGAACTATATAATTTCTGATAAAAAAAGAATTCAAAATATATGGAATCAATATTGCTCAGAAACATATCTATCAACTCTGAAGTCTTTGTTTAGACCTTCAAAATTTATCAGATTTGGTCTTAAATTTGGGTTATTCACAAAATATATGAAGAAAAAAGCGGATATTTATTTTCTTAATTTAATCAGGTGTGAATCACATCGGGAAAAAATCATAACTACTATTGAATATATAAACAAGGATAAAAAATGTTAGTGGGAATACTCAAACCTTTCAGGAATATGTATTATTCTGCTCTTGATGTTTATAAACAGATACTGGATTATAATGGTATTGATTATATTGAGCTTGATATAAATAGTGATTCTTTTTGGTCAGAGATAAAAAATTTAGACTTATTTCTTGCGAGAATAGGACAGTACGACAATGACCTTGCACTGTCAGCTCAAATTATACCTATAATAAACCTGTTCTTAAATATTCCCTGTTTTCCTAATTATAATACAATCTGGCATTATGATGATAAAGTTAAACAATATTATTTATTAAAAAGTATGGGATTTCCTGTTATAGATTCTTATATATTCTGGGATAAGATAGAAGCGCTTGATTGGGCTAAAAATACAGATTATCCTGTAGTATTTAAACTTAAAGGAGGAGCAGGTTCAGCCAATGTTAAGCTCGTTAAATCATATAAACAGGCAAAATCCCTTATAAAAAAGTCTTTTGGAAAAGGCATTCATCCTTATTTATTTGATCTTCCTGGTAAGTTTAAAGCTTTTAATTACGATAGAAGGACCATTATTAAATATTTTTTAAGACCAATATATTATAAATTGACTAATAAAGCTGCTCCCTTTATAAATTATAATCGCCATAAAAATTATGTCTATTTTCAAAAATTTTTACCAGGCAATAAATATGATACCCGGGTTTGGATAATAGGAAATAGAGCTTATGCTTTTAAAAGATTTATAAGAAAAAATGATTTCCGTGCAAGTGGAAGTAATAACTATGATATGGACCGTGAATCACTTGACATGAAAATGATAGAAATTGCTTTCAATATCTCTGAAGAATTGAGTTTTCAGTCTATGAACTATGACTTTATCTATGATGAGAACAAAAATCCTGTGCTTGCAGAAATAAGTTATGCTTCCGGTGATTTTCCAGATTTTTCCAATGGTTACTGGGATAAAAATCTTATCTGGCACAGCGGTCATTATTTCCCAGAGTATTTTGAATTGGTTGATGCTCTTCATATGCCAGAACTTAAATTACCAGATATAGAACTTAATTCACCATATAAAAAAGCTAAATTGCTAAATTATGATTAAAGTGCTCCATTTTACTTCAGGAATTGGACGAGGTGGCACAGAAAGACAGGTTTCAGAGATAATACAAAACTGTAATAAGTTCAAGCAATATATAGTAACATTATCCTATGTAGAAGATAACTATTTTAATAATGAAAGCGTAATTTTAATTAATAGCAAAAATTTTATAATAAGATTATTAAAATTTAATAAAATTATTGAAGCCATAAACCCCAATATCATAATAGGATGGGGTACTGTTCCTTTTATTATAGCTGTTTTAGATAAAGGTCTTAAAAATATAAAAGTAATAAATGCAAGTATCCGTCATGGGGTATTTTTAAAAACAAAGGGAGGGTATCTGAGGATGCTTGTAGCCCGCATATCTAAATATGTTTTGGCAAATTCGCAAGCTGGTCTAAAAGTTAATAAAATAAAAAAAGGAATAGTTCTATATAATGGTGTTAATGAAAAGTTCAATCGTGAAAATTATCCTGAATCTGAGAGCAATAAAAAATCAGATGCCTTTATTTTTGTATCTATAATGAATTTACTTCCCTATAAAGATTATTTTACTATTTTTGAAGCTCTTGAATTACTCAAACAAAAAGGAATTAATTTTACATATTATATAATTGGAGATGGACCACTCCGTGCAAATTATGAATCATATTTATCTAAAAGTATAATAAAAAATAATGTAATTTTATTGGGTTCTATTAATAACATAGAAGAATATTTAGCTCAAGCTGATATATTCATTCATTCCTCTAAAGGGGAAGGAATTTCTAACGCAATACTGGAAGCTATGTATATGGGGTTACCTATAATTACTACCGATAAAGGCGGAACTTTAGAAATACTTGAAGATAATGCCATTACATTTTCATATCAAGATTATCAAGCTTTATATGAAGGTCTTAATATCTTAATAAATGATGAGAAATTAAGAAAAAGAATGGGAAAAAAATCTCATTCTATTGTAACAGAAAAATTTACTACAGAGCAAATGGTGAGAAATTATGAACGGATTATTAATGCAGTGATTAATAACAATATGGAAAGTATTTCAGATTTAATTTATATTCAAAAAGGATAAATTAATAATCTTCTTTAACATATTAAATTAATGAGAGCCTTAATTCTATGAAGATATATTTTTTTACAATTTTTAGGTTTCTAATAAGCCTGTGATCATGGGAAAGATTCCTGTTATTTATTATCATTCTGTAGCGCCTCAAAAGCATCCTACCTGGGCAAAAAATTATATTACTACTAAACTGAAGGATTTTGAAGCTCATTTGAAGTTTTTGAAATCCGCTGGTTTTCAAACTTTATCAATGGATGAATATTTAGAAATCAGAGAAAGTAATTTTTCCAAGAAGAAATATTGCGTTCTTAATTTTGATGATGGTTATTTGGATAATTATATATATGCTTATCCGATACTAAAAAGATATGGATTTAAGGGAACTATATTTATTAATCCAGAATCAGTTCCAAAAGAAAATGAAATAGGACCATCTCTTTTAGATTATTGGGATGGGAAATCTAATTTAAAAAATTTGGAAAGATGGGGTTTTTTAAATTGGGAACAGATGAGAATAATGGAAAATAATAAAGTGATGGAAATACATTCTCATACTTTAACTCATACAAAATATTTTGTATCAGATAAAATAATAGGTTTTCATCAACCTGGAGCAGACTCCTTATATTATATTGGTAACTTATATCCGGAAAGAGTCCCTTATTACATTGGCGATGATAGCTTTGAGAAATTAATTCCATATGGTTATCCTGTATTTGAACAAGAATCCGCAATAACAGCAAAAAAAGTAGAAATTAATCCTGACTTTATAAATGAGGTTATATTGTCTACCAACAAGATAGATTGGAACTACAATAATGCATCTCAGAAAGCCAGAGAAACAATATTACAGTTATACAAGAATTATTTAGGAGATGATAAAATTATTATTAATAGGGAAGATCATCAACAATATAAATTAAGAGTCATAGAAAATTTAAAATTATCTAAAGAATTAATTGATAAAAATCTTTCAAAAAATACTACCATATGTTGCTGGCCACATGGAGAAAATAATCAGTTTGTTCATAATCAAGCTTTAAAATTAGGTTTTAAAGCCACAACTCTTGGTAAAATGCCTGATGTGTTTTTAGATAGCACAAGATTTGAAAGGATAGCTATTGGACATAAATTTGGGAATTCTTATTTAGATGCTAAATTAAAATGTTATAGTTATATGGGTTTATCACCCTATAACCAGGTAATCAAAATTGGAAAATACTTAAGACACTCATTAATACAACATTAAAATAAAATTGCTAAGAAAGGAATAAAGATTGGTTCATTTTTTAATTAAATGGGAATTGAATTCAAATTCAAAACCTGTACAAGTAAAAGACATTGAAAATTTAAGTCACCTTCAAAGAGCTTATTTTTTCTCTTTTACAGAGTATAATAATTTATTTGAGCAATATCATTTCCAAAATGGTGAGATGTTTGTATTGGGCGATCCAGTATTTCCAGAAAATATTATTGATAAGGCATTCTATATTAAAGATATATGCCAACGGAAAGCCATAAAAGATTTAGGTGGATTTTTTTATATTATTGACTTCACTGATAATCTATCTGCTTTTATCATAAGCGGCTCTTTTAACATCTATCCAATTTATTATTACCAAAAAAAGAATTTGGTTCTTATATCATCTACGACAAAACTTATAAAAAAAGCAATTCAAGATGAATTATCTATTGATAAACAGTATTTATTAGAAAGGCTTTTGTTTAATTATAGTTTTTCTAATAGAACATTCTTTTCAGAGATTAAAGTTGTTAAATCTAATCACTTCATAAAAATAAATGAAAGTATGGTAGAAATACCATACTGGGATCCTTCTTTGTATATTACCACAAAGCCAAAAAAAGGACAAAAAGTACTGGAAGATATTGCAAATTTATTTTATAAAAATACTCTTAAATATTTGCCTAACTGTCAATATGCAGTGTCATTTACAGGCGGTTTTGATGGTCGTTCTTTAGTTGCTGCATCAATGCATGCTGGGAAAAATTTCATTACATACAGTTTCGGCTCAAAAGATTCCAGTGATTTATCTTTACCTCTTCAACAAGCTAAAGAACTTAATATTGAATATAAACCAATTATATTAGATGAAACATATATAAAAAAATATTCATATAATGAAGGACAGGAACTTATATCAATTACAGAGGGCAATGCATCTTTTGCCAGGGCTCATTATTTATATGCTACCAAAATGCTGTCTGAAATTGTTCCAATTATTATAACAGGCAATTTTGGGAGTGAATTATTTAGAGTATTATACACAATTGGAGTAATATTATCTTCAGAAATGTATCATATTATAGAGAGTAGAGATATAGATGATATTAGCAATATAATAAAATATTCTCATAAATTGGATTATCTTAACATTGATATATATCAAAATGAAATAAATTCATTAATAGAAGAATTAATGATTTATAGGAAAAAATATATAGAATTGGATCCTACAATTTTATTATATTTATTTAGACTAAATGAAGTTTTTAGAAAATACTTTGGACCTGAAATCGTGATGCAATCTTATTTTTTATCAAATCGTACGCCTTTTTTAGATTATAAGTTAATAGAGTTTATTATGAGCACTGCATATTGTGGAGCTTATAGAGATAGCATTTATATTCCTTTCTTAAACAATTTTAAACATCAATTACCTTACGCTTACATTATCAAAAAGTGTTCTAACGCATTGTTAAAAATGATGTCTAATAAAGGTTACAGTCCTTATGATTTATTAAAACCCTGGAGATTAATAATTCCTGCTATAAATAAAAAAATTAAACCTCACCAATATGTTTTAGACCCATTTAGTGTAGTTGCTTCCTACGAAGAAAATAAACATTATTATAAGAATATTAATATTAATGATATTTATTTTAATAATGATAAAATCAATAATGATTTATTATTAAATAGAATTGATAAAAATACACTATTTCACATATATTCAATTAATGAATATTTAAATAAGGAAGCAAATTAGATGACTATAATCAGAATATGTGTACTTGGCAATGAGTTTATTAACGATGTTTATCATTGGGAATTAGCTCTTAAGAAATATAAAGAGAATTATGATGATATTGAATGGGATATTATAAATTTATGTGCTTATGATTGGTTAGAAAAAATGAAAGAAGGTAATTATGATCTTTTTCTTGCTAAACCTCCAGGTGTTACTCAAAGGTTTAAACAACTTTATGATGAACGATTGTATATTTTATGCAATGAATTAGGTGCTAAAGTTTTTCCAACTCTAAAAGAAGTTCTTATCTATGAAAATAAAAGATTTCTCTCTTTTTGGTTAGAAGCAAATAAAATACCTCATCCAGATACTTGGGTTTTTTATAATAAAGAAGAAGCATTAAATTTTGTTAACCAAAATAAAAATTATCCTATTGTCGGGAAAATTAATATTGGAGCATCCGGCAAAGGTATACAATTTTTAAATAATTATAAAGAAGTTTTACATTACATTCAAAGAAGTTTCTCAAAAGTTGGGTTAAAAAGTAGATGGTATCCCGATTTTAAAAAGGGTAATTTAATAAGACGAATGAAAAATTTTACTAAGAATAAATCCTATCGTACCGAGAGGTTTAATACTTATAAAGCAATTTATGATGAAAGTCAAAGAGGTTTTGTAATTTTTCAAGAATATATACCTCACGAGTATGAGTGGAGGGTAGTGAGAATTGGTGATTCTTTCTTTGCCCATAAGAAATTGAAGAGAGGAAATAAAGCCAGTGGAACCTTAAAAAAGGGATATGGTACACCTCCTTTGGATTTATTAGATTTTGTTAAAGAAATAACCAATAAACATCAATTATATAGTCAGAGCATAGATATTTTTGAATCTGAGAGAGGTTATTTGATTAATGAAATGCAATGTATATTTGGGCAAAGTGACCCTTATCAAATGCTTATTAATGGTATACCAGGTAGATATGTTATGATTGAAGGTGAATGGCAATTTGAAGAAGGGGATTTTAATACTAATGAATCATATGATTTGCGTTTAGAAACTGGCTTAAAATTATATAGAGAGGGGAAACTCTAATTAAAATTCTATTTGTCTGTAGTGGGAATAAAGGTGTTTCACCTATAGTTGAATCTCAAGCTGAATCATTAAAAAACAAAGGAATAGAATTAACGATATTTCCCATCATAGGTAAAGGTGTTTGGGGTTATTTTAAAAACATTGCACCCTTGAAAAAGCAAATTGAAGATATTAAACCAGATATTATCCATTCTCATTATTCTTATTGTGGAATTATTTCTTCTATAGCATCTAAAAAAGTACCGGTTGTAGCATCTCTAATGGGTAGTGATACACATCAATCAAAATTTATGAAACTTATTATTAAATTTTTTTCTGATTATAGATGGGCAAAAACAATTGTAAAATCAGAAGATATGAAATTAAGATTAGATTTAAAAAATGCTATAGTGTTGCCCAATGGGGTTGATCTGGATTTATTTAAACCATTAGATAAAAAAGAATGTAGAATCAATTTAGGATGGGATTTAGATAATAAATATGTATTATTTGCTTCAAAACCAGATAAAATGGTAAAGAATTTTGCTCTTGCTCAAGCTACAATGGATAGAATAAAGATAAATTCTGCTGAATTAAAAATTATTTACAATATAGATCATTCTCAAATGCCTGTTTATTTAAATGCTGCAAATGTTTTATTATTAACTTCAAAATGGGAGGGTTCACCTAATACAGTAAAAGAAGCTATGGCTTGCAACCTACCTGTGGTTGCAACTAAAGTAGGAGATATTGAGTATCTATTTAGAAATACTGAAGGATATTATTATACAGATCCTGATCCTGATAAATTAGCTGAGAAAATTAGTTTTATTCTAAGTTCAAATCTAATTCCCAATGGCAGACAACGTATAATGGAATTAGAATTAGATTCAATTTCCATAGCAAATAAGATAATTGAAATCTATGAAGAAATAAATAATATTAATGAATTATTATAATTAAGTGAAAAAAAATATTAATAACCCTGGTGTAATTGTTATTGAAGGGCATATACAAGGTTTAGCTAATACTCGCCTCTTAGGAAGAGAAGGAATACCAGTAATCGTGATTGATAAAACTGATTGTGTTGCAAGGAATTCAAGATATTGTAAAAAGTATTTTAAATGTCCTGATTATCAAACTGAAGAATTTATAGATTTTCTTATTAAAATGAATAAGGCTTTTAACTTAGAAAATTGGTTATTACTCCCTTCAAATGACCACGCTGTCTATAATATTTCT
>Ga0255342_1003343_pt1 | contig 18058 bp, 14 predicted proteins | sample wastewater_treat_3_FD_192416 | JGI IMG/M metagenome (GOLD analysis project Ga0255342, IMG submission 192416) | Wastewater microbial communities from Lulu Island WWTP, Vancouver, Canada - plant14 | ecosystem: Engineered > WWTP > Wastewater > Unclassified | place: Canada: Vancouver, British...
CATACCTAAATAGATTCTTTGAGATAACGCGAGAGTATGCAGATGCTACTGATGAGCCTTCTTTGTCCAGCTTTCTTGATTACCTGAGTATCTTAACCGAGTTCCCGGTCTCGCTGGAAGAGATATATAATAAGGATGCTGTTCAGATCCTCACTATCCACCGGAGTAAGGGACTGGAATTTCCTGTTGTTTTCATCCCTGACCTGGTCCAGAACCAGTTTCCGATGAATTTTCGTGAAAAACAGTTTTATGTGACAAATGTCCTGGTGAAGTCGATGCGATCTGAGAAGTCTGAGAAGGTTCTCTTCCTTGAAGAGGAACGCCGACTCTGTTATGTGGCTATGACCAGGGCAGAGAATGAACTATATCTTCTTCGCCCGGTTCGATACCGGCGGAATAAGAAGGATAGCAAGCCGTCCCAATTTCTGGCTGAGATGAAATGGCAGGATCATCCCCTGATTGTCCATGTGGATTTTTCATGTGAAGGTGTGGTTCGGGAACAGGTTGCCGATATCTCCCTGGATACGGTTATACGAAGTGTGCGGGAGGAATGTATCCGGGCACTCTCTGATGGACGGATCACGGCTGCTACTCATCATCTCTGCACCCTGGAACAGGTTCTTCTTTATCGTGACGGAAAAGATCCAATGGCGGCCGGATTAGTGCATCTTCTGGATCTAAATGAGCCTGATCAACGGGTTCTTTCACTGATGAACCAGGAGAGCCGATCTCTTATCCCGGATGATTTCACATTATCGCCCAGTTCTTTAAATACCTATGAATCCTGCCCACTCAAGTTCAAATTCCAGTATGTTCTTCGCATCCCGACCATGGATAAATCATTCTTCCAGAAAGGAACGGCAATTCATAAGGTTATTGAGAGGGCAACTGCGGAGATGGCTGAAGGAAAGGAGCCTGATGCGGACCGGCTTATATCCATACTCCATGAGTGCTGGAAACCTCAGGCTTATGACTCTGAAACCGTCGCTGAGCAGAGTAAGGTATCTGCGGAAGAGAGTCTTCTAAACTTCCTGGAATGGAAAGAGATGAATCAGAACCGCGTTCTTGAGACTGAAAAGTCGTTCACCTACCCACTCAACCTTCCGAACGGGAAGAGATGGATCGTGAAGGAACGGATTGACCGGATAGAGGAGGAAAAGGGAGAGATGGTAGTTATTGATTTCAAGTCAGGAAAATCCCGGATAGCGAAGAAGGATATTCCACTTGATATTCAATTGAATATCTATGCCATGGCTATTCAGATGATGAACGGGAAACTTCCGAAACGGGCTTCATTGGTTTACCTGGAAGAGGAAGGAGTAAAGCAGGTTGATTATTTCCCGACTGAACAGTCGATTGGTGTGTTTCGGGAGAAATTAGATGGGCTTGTTCAGGCGATAATAGATGAACGGTTTGATCCGACTCCTGGTTACATGGAGTGTCGGTTCTGTGATTATGGGGGATTATGTCCTGGGAAGGAGAAGGGGGATGGGAAGTAATATCCATAAATATCTGGTAAAACGAGTTTGAAAAGGGAAGGCTGATTGGGATATGCAATCATCTCCGGATGACACCGAGCCTTTTTCATGGAGGGCATGAATGATCATGTATTGATGTTAACCAGATCCAAAAGGATCCTAATTTTCAGCCCCTTATTAAGAGACGAATACCGGAAGTCCATCGGCTCTGTTCTTCCCGGTTCTAACGGTAGGTTGGTACATCATTACCTATAAATTCCCATTTGATCAATTCAGTAACAAGGAAGGAATATGGAAGAAACCACACCAGGACCTGTAATAATCAGTTCAGAAGCATTTTCAAGACTGAAACAATTACAATCAGAATTTGAAGAGGTTATTGAGACCATTGAGATTCTTAATACACCCGATTTGATGGAACAGATTCAGCGTTCAAGAGAAGATGTTCTGGCCGGAAGAATTAACTCCATTTCCAGTCCTAATGATCTTGATAGTATCTGGGAATAACATGCATATTGAATATACTGAAGAAAAATACCTGAGACCGGATGAAGACTTTGACACTGTCGTGGCCAGGATAAGGAATTGAAACGAACCAAAATAAAAATTTGCATTGTGAACTCGAATTGATTTCGAATATCCTTTGTTTCACGCCGAATACTCTAACGCCTTTACCAGTGCACTATAATTATCAAAGGTCTCCTCTCCTTCCTGAAAGGTGACGAGGATGTCTATCTCGCTTTCAGGAGATGCAGTGCCTGCACTATATGAACCAAATACACCAATCGAGATATCCCAAATCTTCTTTTCAGGATCGGAAGCACCATATTGATCTTTTTTATTACATCCATTTTGGATCTCCTCTCTTCCTCTCTGTATGAATAACAGGTATACCATCAGTACATCTCCTGCATATTGATACAAGATCGACTCTGCTGCCAGTCATCTCTCAGTGAGCGGAGTCCACGCTGTGCTGGAACCGGGGGTTTGAATGATAGGGAGGAGTGGATTAATGCAGCCGCCCGGTTTCTCTGTGCCCTGGGGCAAAATTGCCTTTGCAGGGGAGGGATGGACCCGGATGATACTCGTATTCTATGCCTGATTCCGGGCATTTGTGAAGGAAAGTAATCCATGTAATTACTGTATATACTGTCCGCTCAAGTTCAAGTTCCAGAATGTACTCCGCAGCCCGACAAAAGATAAATCATTCTTCCAGAAAGGAATGGCTATTCACTAAGTTATCGAGCAGGCGAAGGGTGATATGGCGGAATGGAAGAGACCTGGTGTGCACTATATTGCTTGTTCTATCTCTTCGTTTCCAAGTGCCATTGCAATTTCCTTCATTTTCCATCGTAATGCTGCTGGATCCTTATTTACATACGTAGCAGGTATTGATATTACAGTTACCTTTTCTTTTGACTGCAACATTCTTCTAATATACTCATCTTTTGCTTGTTGTTCCGGATTTCCATGGATCCCTCTGGATAATCCATCCAGATAAATCGCGATTTTAATTGAACCATCTGGAGAAATGTAGTAGAAATCAGGGGTTGTTATTAAGGTTGAACTTAACTTTATTTCCACCTGTCTTTGAAAAGAAGGAAATCCATATGAGTCAAGTTTTTCACCTAATAACATCTCAACGGTATTCGTAGACCCACTATCCGGCAGAGAAGGTTCATCAATAGGGGGGATATAACAAACATGAGATACTTCATTTTTAAGCTTTTCAAGAAGATTCACCGCGGTATTACGATCTAATTCCTGGTGATAAAGCATGTTAGAATAACTTTTCATGCAATCATAACATGCTTTTTCGCAACCTCCCTGACAATTATTTAATACATTTATCCCTTTTTCAATGAGAACAGTCCATTCATCAAGAATCTGATTGATAATTCTAGACCCTCCTGACATGGGATCGTACACCAGAACATTGAATAATTCTTCATCATGAGGTAAAATGAGAATCTGAAGGTCATCAGGTTCCATTTCCAAAGAAACATTTGATGCAATCCGTATACCTTCTGCAAGGTTCACTGCCTCTGCTTTTGAGGGAAGACCTTCAAATAGTAATCCATCAACCTGGGCATCAGCGCTAAAGCAGAGATAGCCAGGTTTTTCATGGCAATTCTTCTCATGGATTTCTATAAAATTTTCTAACTCCTTTTGAGAAGAATAGGGGGAGCGGGTAGCTCCACAAACCCTGCATACAGGATAACCCACAATTCCCTCAGCAACTTTATCGGATGGACCGATATTGATCAGTCGGATTTTTTGCCCGTGTAAGTGCGAAAATTCATTCGTTCCTGACGCATATTTATCAATTCCACGATGTTCTCGCCTTAATTCTCCAAGGATAGCTACAGGGAGTTTAAACCTATTCGTTTCTTCATCAGTTACATGGGAGATAAATGATAGCTCGGCATCACTTATCGGAATTCCGGATAATTCTATTATCTGATCCTCAGCATAATCATCTGGACGATTTTTCTCTTCAAATATTTTCATCGTTTTGATATTTGCAACATAATTTTCCGGATTTATACCCTCTTCACCAAATGGAAGATGATAATATGCTACCTTGTATCGCCCACCATTTGCGTATATGATATTTCCAGGAACGAATTCTCGTAATGCGAGGATTTCAGGCCTGGTCAATTCAAACGTCTTTCTCATCCAACCGGTTGAGAAGGTGTTACTCGCAAACCCCGTAATAGAACCCTGATTTATTGCGTACCCGGGAAGGAACCCGTATCTACCGAGAACATTGAGCGTATAATTATCAAGACTTCGCCCGGCCATTTCTGAAATATATTCTTTACACCGTCTTCTGAGGCGTTCATCCAACTCTTCTAAAGTAGATAATTCTACTTCTTTTTTGTTCAGTTCATTCCTTTTATTGATAGCCCACATGAACCTCTGATGAATGAGTTTTACTTGTTTTGAAAGGTTTGGTTGAAGTTCATCGAGATATTTCTGTATTACCTTATCCTGGACTTCATCAACGCTATCGGATGGCCATTGCTCAGAAAAAATTTTCAAAACGCTGGATAGCAACGAAGATTTATGTTCATGAATCGTGGTCATTAGGTTAGATAGATCAACCGGTTCTGTTCTATACCTGCGATCTTCCTTGAACAGGTACCCGGAAACAAACGGAGGAAATGATTCCTGCAATGTCTGATGGATTGCTCTTTCTACATCAGTGGGATTATCCCGCTGGGACATATGAGTTAATTGAGCCAACACGGTTGCATGAACGTGTTTTCGTATCATGACCGGATTTTTCAGATTTAAACGGGGAGGATATACGATTCCATTAAGAAGTCGCATCGGGTCTTCGAAGAAATATTCATCATGCGCCTTCCGGTTACAGTACGTATAAATCACTGCCATTCTGTGTCGTCTGCCGGCTCTTCCCGCACGTTGCCAATAATTAGCAGGTAATGGGGGAACATTCCTCATCAGGACCATATCAAGAGATCCTATGTCGATACCCAGCTCAAGCGTTGGTGTAGCAACAAGACAATTTATGCTACCCTTCGGATTTTTAAATTCTTTTTCAATGTATTGTCGATCTTTCGCAGGAACCTGGGCGGTATGTTCCCGAGCCATAATCATGGTTAATTCACGGCCCAGAAGACTGATGTTATACTCATCTTCAGGAGGTTCTTCAAACCGGGTATGCCCTTTACACCTGAACTTGGTACAGGCCTGACCTGGAGATTCACGGGTATGCACACGATTACAGATAGAACACCGATGACGTTCAAACTGAGATATTATGCCAACTTTGGCAGAATTGATCTGATAAACTCCGCTTGCTCCGGATAATGCCTGGTTCTTTGCATCTTTAAGGGTGACAGGAGTGAGAATATGCCACTTATTCACCAATCCTTCCCAGACATCTTCCAGTAACTGAGTAATCAGATCCGGTTCGACTCCCCAATTTTTCACAAACGATACTGAACCGGTCATGCCCCCAACGGCGATGATATCTTTCACAAATCCTTCTTTATCGTTTTTCTCTCGTTTGAATTTCAATCCTTTTGGGGGAAAATCGATAAGAGGCATGAAACCGCGTTGAACATCTTCACTCCCAGGACTCCAGTAATGTGAGAAGATAGGCTCCATTTCATCCCAGAAAATGGCACCTCTCCGGTGAATATCAAGGAATGAAGAGATCCCTGCAGCCATATTTTCTGGAGAGATATGGTATCTCCGGGCAAGTTCGATGACTGTTTCATCGTTTTCGTCGATTCCATGATAAAGGATCCGAATGATACCCCAGGTTTCCAAACTGTCACGCTGTTTGTAACTGGTCGTCAATTCTCTCAGGATGAGGATCCGGAGGAATTTTTTCATGGATTTCTCCATCTTTGAACTATAGGCTTCCTCAATCACATTGAGATATACTTCAGGGGCAAGAGTTCTGGCGAGATTTTTATCCTGTTTAAAGAGCGTGTTTATTTTCTCTACAAGATCTCCGACAGAGATGGGGGTGTCAGATTCCTTGATGAACCGGTACATCAGATGCCGGAGATAATACCGCCTGGCATGGTCTGCCATCCATGCAGCCTGAAATGCTGCGTCCTGCCGGTTATCTGCAAAAAGGATTATTTTTCTGTTATCTGTACTTTGAGCGTTTATCATATCCTGAGCAAGGATATGGACATCAGCCACTTCCACAGCCAGCAATGGCCGGAGAGGAGAAAGGGTCTTGCCTCCCCGTTTTGTCCCTTTATACTGACAACTTGGACATGATTTCACTTCTCCATGTTCATGCAGAACATAGATGGGGACCAGATCGGTCTCCCTTTTACACTTGGGATTATCGCAGTGATCAGATTTCTTTTTATGAATTGTTCCACAGTACCGGCAAATATACGCTACAACCCGTTTTTTATCAAGATTGGTTGGAATATCATCATCTTCAAAGTCGTCTTCAATGACAAACCGGTTCGTGATAGTGATTTTCTGCCCAGTTCCATCCGTTGCACGAGGCCAGAATATCTGACCTTTATCTCCTTCAGCACATCCTCCACACAGCCCTTCTTCTTCAGTGAGATGTTCAACAAATAGTTGGAAGAAGTGCTGTCCGCAGTTTTTACATGACACTACCGGAAGAATTGCATCAGGTAATAGGTCAGGATATTTGTGTTCAGCCCTGCTTCGGGAGAAGAATAACTCAGCGGGTGTATCTCCTTCCTGAAGATCATGTAGAACGGAAACTACTCCTGCAAGACCTCGGGTAAAGAAGTGAAGTTGAGGTCTGATAAGAGGATAACCATTCCTTTCCGCTGCAGCTCCAAGAGCAAGATATGTAAGAAGTTCAAATTCATCATTCCGTGTTGGAGCATCTCTTCCCAGAGTCTTCCACACCTTTCGGGTTGCTTCAGTGATATGGAGCGGCCGGCTTAAGGTTTCATAGATAACCTTCACAACTTCACTTGATTTGAGTGAGTCATACAGACCCATTCGGGGAGGAATAGTTTTATCGACAATGAGTGAGAGGCGTTCTAATATCTCATACAATCTGGAAAGATCATCCTCGTTATCAAGTGCTGCAAGGGTGTCTTCAAATAATTGGGGAGCATCTTCTCCTAAAGGTTTTGGTTTAAACCGGGATTTAGGCCAGTCTTCCTCAGCGTATGTTTCTTTGACTATCTCCAGGTTTTCGGTGTTCACTCCAAAGAATCGATGGGCAAATCGTTTCCCTGCATCATCTCCATATTTGCGATCAACGATGGTTGCACTCGTTCCGATACAAAGGACTTCATCTGCTCCTTTATTGCAGAAGGCACGAAGTCGGCGGATGAGAACTGATACTTCTGCTCCCCGTGACCCGGAATAGGTGTGTGCTTCATCAAAGACAATGAATCGGAGGGGTGCATCCTGAAACATTCCCAGATCCCTGCCACGGGTCATCAGGTATTCCAGCTGATTGATATTGGTCAAAAGGATACGAGGAGGTTCTAACCGCATTTCCTTCTCGGTCGCTTTTTCTTCAAAGGGATAGATAGTAGTGTTAGGGTGCTTATTTTGTTCTTTATATTTTATATATTCCTCTTTTCCCTCACCCTGCTTCATCCGCTTGTAATCTCCAAGTTTAGACTCGTCCTCAGGGGTTGATCCGATATACATTCCGAAGGTGATCCCTGTTCCGGCAAGCAGGTGTCGAAGCCGTTCCAGCTGATCGATGGCGAGAGCATTCATCGGATATACCAGAATCGTCACAATCCCAGGGGGAATCCCCGCATCTTTCATTCTAAAACAGTGGTCAAGAATCGGGTACAGGAATGACTCAGTTTTTCCAGATCCCGTTCCCGTTGAGACAAGGCAATGTTTCCCTGAGGTCACAGCATCAAAGGCTGCCTGTTGATGTGCAAACATCCGCGGATGATCGGCTATCCCGGCAACTGCCGGATGGAGACGCTTTTCCTTCACCAGATCTGCGAGGATGGAACCCTCAGCGAAGGAGCGTGAAAGAGAGATGTAGGGCCCTTTGACCAGTTCTGACTCTTCGGTATTGGCGCCGAGCATATTTCTCGCCTGTTTCTCAAGGTCCGGATCAGAGAGGGGAAAAGCAGTAAGCTGATATCTGAGAAACTGGCGGTTTACTTGTTCAGAGAATGTTATCGGATTGAGCGTCATGGTGCACCAGAATATAAATAAATAGGATGACAAGAGATTCAACTTTATGATAGAATAAACTACGGGTATTATCATGCTGTGTCATTCCCAAGTATTATTATTTTTAACATCTTTTTCCAGTAATCAGCTATTCGTAAAACATATAAAAAACCCTTATGAGGCTTCGCCTCAAGCCTTACCAATGAAAAAAGTTTTTCACTCAAAAATCAGCCCACGCCGTGAGTGAACTTGACAATTTAGAGTTATTAGACCCGAAAATCGCCTTAGGAGCGATTTGAACACCCCGAGATCGCTCAGCTTCCTGGTGATTGATTACTTTCGAAGGAGTAGTGTGAGTATTGCCCTGTTTTTTTCTCGTTTATAATTATATTTTTCTGATATGCCTTGTTATCTGGATCTAATACGAGAGAATTCTGATAACAGGTATCAGCAAGATCATATTGCTCCAGTTTTGTAAGGCAGATTCCCAGGAGGTTCCAGACTTTTGGATTATTTTCATCAGTATCCAGTATTTTTTCACATATTTCAGCGGCTTTCTGGTAATCCCCTTCCTTATAGTAACGATATCCTTCCTGAATAGACATGATTTTTTCAGAATTACTCCTGCCCAATTTCTCTCATATGAGAGGTAATATCACGACCTTTCAATTCACGACATGAACAATTTCCCCGAATCCAGTATTCTCGAGCAGGTATCCCGGCCTTGCTTATTCTGAGATATGCCGGCTTATTACTTTTCACAACCTTGATAAGCACAATTACTTTTTTCTGAATGGTCCTGTACTCAAATTTAATCGATTGAAGGAATAATTTACCCAGATAGTTTACCACCATTTGTTCGAAGATCTGGTTGTATTCATCTTCAGGATTATTAGAATATTTCAGTTTTTGAAGTTCAGATGAAACCCCGATAATCTTCTGACTATCATTAACCCCGATAAGCATTTCTCCTCCAGTGGTATTTAGAAAAGAACATATGCCTTTCATTACCCGGTATTTCATATCGTTATAAACTATTTTGGGAAGGTTATTAAAGCCAGGACCTATCAGACCTGCCTTATATTCAATCTGTTGTGATTCACCGTTTTTGATTAATTTGTCTATTCTCCGTGACTCCTCCATCGGCCATCCATCAGGAGGGATTACCTGGGTGGTCAAAGCGAGAGTTTTCCATTCCTGCTTTTCTGAAATTTTTTGAAATTGATCATCGGTCAGGTTTATCAGTATTTTTTTCAGGAATACTCCAAAATCAGGAAGTGCTTCATGTGAAACAAAATTTTTACTATGGGCGTGGAGAATATGAAGATCAGGCTGCGTACGAAGTAGATTCCAGTTGACCATCTCCCGATATTCCTGCTGTGAGGTAAGATCAATACAGTTTTTGATACCGTTTCTCGTGATATAATCAAGAAGAACGCCTGTGAGCAGGTTATCCTGCTGCCAGGTATTTGAGAAAGCCGGGACATCTTCCAAGGGACATTCATACAGTTGAATAAACTCTGTCGGAGTAACCAGACCAAAGAGACCAGTAAGAATCAGGCAATGATGGCCTGACGAGAGGAGTGCTATCTTCCCGTCCTCTTCAAGATTAAGAAAAAATCTTCCCCGATACAGCCACATGGCCGGAATATACCGGGCATCGCTTTCCTGATTCCCAAAATCTTTCCCCGGTTTAATACGAGCATTATAGGGATGATCCTGTAATTTCTGATCGCTGTTGCTTTCAGAAAATATCAGATTAAGAGCCTGATTTCTTCCTTTCATCAAGGAGGCTTTCGCTTCAGGAGATAACCAGGAGGTAATCGAGGTTTCTTCCCGATATAGGCCGCTTCCTGGATCCTGATCGTTTTTCGTCCCAGAACAGATGATCAGGAAAAGGGTCTGGGTAGAAGGGGTGTATTGAATGGTCATTTTTTCTTCAATTTCAGTAGTTTCTGTTCAATCAATTTTCCGTCCTCCTCAGGGAATTGATTAAATGCATTGAGGAAAAATCCCTGCCAGGCTTGAGGATTCTTTAACCGGGAAAAAATTGTTAGATTGTTAAATAATGATCGAACCTGGACACCATTTAGCGGATCAATGGAGATTATTGTGCGAACATTAAACCGTACAGGATAATCAGCATCCTTCCACACTGGTGTATTATCGATGTATGATTCTGATTTGAGTTCAAGTATCCCGGAAAATGTTCCTATTTTTGAGATATAACAAATGAGTTTATCTCCTGATTTAAGTTTCTTTGCACGGTTTTCTTTGTTTTTTGTTGTTCCGTATATATTTCCACCTGCATCGAGAAATTCTTCCCATGTTGTAGAATTAAAGAGAGCAAGGTAATAGTTAGTCATATAATCCTCCTTATTCTAATTATTATGTAAATACTTTCCATCATATTATTAAAATAACCTCATCTGGCCACCTTTCAGGTTCTGTTGCCCCTCTGCTTTCCTCATCACCTGAGAAACCTCATCGCCCCCGTTCATCATCCGCTCAAACTCCTCATCCCCGAGAATCGCCCGTGCATGCCGTTCACACTCCGCCCATGATTCTTCCACGGTTCCCTCAAGTTGCCAGTCCAGGAATCGGGGCCCGAGTCGTTCCCTGACCGGGCGGTTATTCCATCTGGAGTATCGAATTCAATGGTTCCATCCGGCCTGACTGCATAAATAATATCGTTTGTAATCATCCACCCGTCCCATCATCCAGATCGAAAAAATACCTTTTAGAAATATACATATAGATTGATCTCTGGCTTTTTTTAGGGCGCTGTTCTTTCTACTGAATCTTATCATAGATTAAACCTCCTCCGTCATGAAACTCATAGAATGTACTCGGATTATAATGGACGAGATGATGATATTTCATATTATTTTTTTGAGAGCCTCACTAAAGGATTATCCTGATCGCCGTTTAATTTCTCGTTCTTTAATTTCTGGAGGTAAATACATAAAAAATGAACCAAATTGATTAGCCAGACGGAAGGATGCTGGGATTGCATCACCTTCCATTGGTTGAACAAATATTGTCTTTTTTTCAACTTTCACAACCCTCCAGACTTTCCCTGCCAAAATAAACGATGAGTTTTGATCCGTTGTCGCAGGTAATTCAATATTTCCGACAAATCTTTCTGAACTTTCATTTTTTACATTAAATTCATCAGTATCAGGAATATTTGAATGAATAAACCCGCGATCCCCCATATTATAAATTTTTTCCTTTCCAAATATGCGGGTTTGAGAGATTTCAATAAATTCTTTTTCTTTGAGATAAGGAAGGACGGAATTTACTAGATCGTTTTCATCGAGGATACCTTCACAAAGATCAACAAAATATGATATTTCTACTCCTTCTTTGTGAGCGTAAAGAACCGAAAAGAGTTGTTGAACTGCTACAGAAGGATCAGGAAAATATTTTTTCTCTTCTAACAGGTTTTCCCGAGCTGCCTGAATCATTTCTTTAAGGATTTGTTCCTCATCTTCGTCAAAGAATACACCAATGACCTTTGTTATCCCGGTTCTTCTTCCTGCTCGTCCAATTCTTTGAATCAAAGAGGAGACCGTCCATGGAACGTCAGCCAGAACTACCACATCGATTGACCCAATATCAACACCAATTTCAAGGGTAGTGGTTGCGAGACAAATTCCACAGGTCTCATGTTTCATTACGCTTTCTGATTCTTCCCGTTCGTGTTTGTGAAGAGAGCCGTGATGAACAACAACATGATTAGGATCCCAGACTTTTTTTGCTTCACCAGCAAGAAGTTCCGCTCTTTGTCTTTTATTGCAAAATATTAGTATCTTTTTGTATCCTAATTTTTTACATAGTTGAAATGCTTCAACTACAGAAGAAACAAGTGTTTCTTCAATATATCGAGATCCTTTAGAGATGATAAGTTCGCCTTCTCCACAATATCTTTCAACAATATCTTCAGGTTTATGAATAGTAGCAGATAGTAGGTGAATATTAAAACTCGGGCTGAATTCCTTGAGTCTCCGGATAAGAAAAATCAGTTGGTCTCCTCGATACATTCCATCAAGCATATGTATTTCATCAAGTATTAGAAACCGGACATGTGAGATAACCTCTGGATGACGGCATATAATAGAATCAAGGGATTCAGGAGTTGTTATGAGAAGATCCGGAGGGTTTTTCCAACTTATTATCGGCGAGTCTGATGTCTTTTTCTGAACATCAATTTCTACTTGTCCAAGCTGATCGGATATTCGCTCATGAATATCATTTACTAACGCTCTTGTTGGAGTGATGTAGAGTATCTGAATTCCCGGTCCTCTTTTTCTTAAGACAAGTTCAGTGAGTGGGGCAAGGACTGCTTCAGTTTTTCCCGATGCTGTTGCAGAAATGATGCATGTATTTTTTCCCTGTAAAATTACCGGAATCGCTTTTTCCTGGATCGGAGTGAACTTACCGAATCGTTGGAAAAAAAGGGACCAGGATCTGGGAAGTAATCGTTTTCCCTGAAAGGAAGGCGTTTGAATAGGCATCATTGAAGTAACTCCTCAAGAGAGACATCCTGATTAAACCGGATGAGATCTAAACCTTCTACAACACTTTTAACAAAGATTCTGGTTTTATCAGTTGGAAGATAGGAATAGAAGGAACAGGGTGCCTTGAATCCATGAGCATCGGTATAAATTGAACATATTTTTTGATAAAGCTCATCATAATCATCCATTTTAATTGAATCAATTTCCAGACAATCGATATCTCGAAACACATCGGAGAAATGAGTAGAATTAATGATATCTTTATACAGATGAGGAATGAATGAAAAAATTAATTTTATATTGGAAAAATCCCCCCAAATATATGGAGATGGTGAAAATTCTCGTTTTGAATATTGTAGCCCAGTTTTTTTCCCAAATAATCCTGCTGGATTTATACGATTCTCAAGTCGTTGTGGACATTCGGTCCTTAAGTCAACGTGATTATTTGATACTAAAACCATTCCAGTCAGCATATTTTTAGCTTTACCAAACTGAGCCGGAGGAAAATTATGCCGATCAACACTTTCTGCCTCATCAATAAGAATTAGAAGACCAGAAAGATCTAATACATTTTTTGTTATCCACCCCAATGCACTAATTATTGAACAGTAAATATTCGCTGTGTTCTGCTCTTCATGCAATTTAGGTAATTGTCGTTTTTTTCCCAATTCATCTATAATGAATACCGGGTTATTTCCTATCTCTCGTCCTTCAAACCATTCTAATAGTGGTTCATTGTTGACTCGTTGTTCCCAAAACAGAATAAACTGGCTAAAATAGGGGTGTAAATTTAGTTTATCCCTGGCAGTAAAATTTTTACTAACAAAAATATCAGATATTAACTCACGAAATCCTAAAATTTTACCCCTTTTAGGATATTGTAAATTTCTAATTATGGCGCGGTGAATATTTTTGGGGAGATGAAATGAAACCTCAGAAGAATCAATTTCAATTCTAGATACTGCGTAGTTTCGGTTTATTGCATGATATCTTATTAATTCAAGTAAATGGGTTTTTCCAACCCCATAATCACCTGTTATTACCAGACTGCCTTCTTTATTAGTATCTAAAAATTTTTTTACCGTCTCAATTTCATCATCTCGTCCGGTGCTAAATTTCTCCGCATAGTTTATGGGAACTCCACCAAGTTTCAGCGATTCAATTATTTTTCGCGATTCAAATCTTAATGAGTTATTATGTTTCTTATTTATCTTTCTTTCATGTTGAAGAGATTTTACCCAAACACGAAAGTTTTTCCCGTTAGAATCGGTTACAATGGCTTTCAAATTATTATCTTCATATTTTTTAATAATGACATTACCTAGTTTCTCGTGAAATCGCCGCTGTCCGATCATAGTGTGTCCTTATCCAGAATCCGCCCGATGGTGATGAAGCTCCTTTACCATACTCTGGACAAAAAGTCGCATATAACCGATTTCCCCGAATCTCGCCTCATATGATTCATTAGCAACCCGATCTATGATCTCCTCTTGTATATTCGAAGGAATACTTATTTTATAAGCAATTTCATAGATTTTGGTGATTTTAAAGCCTATTTCAGTTAATATCTTTGTAGGATTTTTATCAGGACCTGCAAGGTTGTCTAAAATTATTTTTGTTCCGGCTGGATTATTGTACCCAAGAAACACTGTGGATAATCTATCGCGAACGGCATCATAAATTCCAGTCTTCCCCTCCAAAAATCTTTCATCCGGAACTGCATAGAAGATTAATGTCTTCTCTATCATTCCTGTTGAACTGGCATCAATCAATTCCCTGAGATTGCTCAGTTGGGTAGCTTTCTCCTTTGAACTAAGCCCAGTTTTCTGTTCTCCTTCATCCATAAGTATTACCAACCCTGAGTATCCCAACTGTTCTATCCAGTTGATGAGACACCGAATCATTTTAAACGCATTTGTTTTATTGATAGTTTCAACGATGTGCAGGTCTTTTAGGTCCTTCGATGGTGTTGATTCTCCTTTAAGCCATTGGATCAAAACATTGTAGGTTCCATCATCCCCAGAGTATAGGGCATTAAATGCAAGGCGAACTGCATTTTGAAAACTGATGCTATCATATTGTCCAATAGTCTTGAGATAACTGGTAATTTCACTTTGAGTTGGTCTTCGTTCAGTTGATATTTTTGCAGCCTCTGATTCGTACCACTTTTTAATAATGTCGCCTATCCCTCTTTTATATTGTCCAAACGAGTCAAGAGGGGGTTGATCAAACATCAGGTTTTCCACAATTGCCGCATAGACAGCTTCTAATTTATGAAATGGAGTAGCATTTGCAGATAATTGAATGTATGATGTCATATAACCCTGTTTCCAGGCAAGATTTTGTACATGATACAAAAAATGCGTTTTTCCTCCTCCAAATGCTCCTACTACTAATTTAAATGCACTCCCCCCATCTCTAATAAAATCATCAAGGTATTCTTCTTCAAGAGTGGTAAGATAGGAATCCAATCCTGCCGAAAAGTACTGGTACCCGTATACCGGAGGTTGACCAGCAGATCCAATTGCATTAATTATCTTTTTGGCTAATTTAGTGTCCAGATCTTCAAGATCAGATAGATTATAAGATTTCATGTTATTTTACCTGTTTACTCATTTTTATACCGGCGATATGTTGCCAGTTTTTGTGCCTATTTACTGGTGGAATATGTAGGAAGGTATACCAGGTTTTCGTATCAATTCGGGACGCAGGGGTGAATCTTATATCAAATCCTCTCTTTTCTCCACTCCAAACCTGAGCGAGATCATATGCGAATTGCGGACGATCATATTCACGATAATTTTTTTGTTTAGGGTCACGCCTGAAGGCATTGGCCTGATTATATAATGCAACAAAGGGTAGAATTTCAGAAATTCCAATTTCATCTCCTTCGGTTTTCCCGTTTTCAGTTATTGCAGAAAGATATGCACGATAAAGAAGTTTGAGGAATTTTTCTTCATCGAATTTTCGCCCGGTTATCTGACTATTACATTTCAAAAGAGTTTTCTTAATTTCTTCAGGGGTTGATTTACATTGAATGAGTTTCTCAATTTTATCAGGACCAAACCAGATTGTCGCTTTTCCGCTTTGAAAATTGACTTCAATTGAATATAATGAGGCATGGAATAGAGGGTACCTTCCCTCAAGTTGGATATTTTCTGCCTGAAGAAGGGATGCTAATGATGAACCTATTTTAGCGCCTATTCCGTTTTGGATAGTATCCCTTTTTATCCTGGCTGCTTCAAGGGTTTTAATAATCTCACTTTTAAAAGAATCTGATAGGGATAAGTCTGGGATTATTGCCTCAATTTTAGGGATTTCCTTGATAAGGACACCATATTGATTACTGACATCAGGATCATCTTTTAATAATAAAGATAGGGATTTGTTTAGTTTTTGTAAAATAAGAATTTGATTTTTAATTCCTTTGATTAAGTTATCCATCTTTATCAAAGGTAATATATTCACATAAAATTAATTATGTGTTGTGGTATAATTATTATGTGAATTTTGAGAGATTATCAATATAAATTGGTTGATTTTTCTAACCCGATTTTTTTAATAAAAACTAGATTTTCTGCATCAATTGGTCTAGTTCAATAATTTCGTCATAATTTTCTCCTGCAAGAGCAATTCCATTAATATCTATTGCCCTAATGGGGTAAGAAATTACTTCTTCTGGGATCCATTTTGAAGGAAGTTCATCCGGTAAGTAATCAATTAATTCTTCTTCTGTGATTTCTATTAATTTTTTTAATTCGTTAATCCATTCAAACAATTGGTTAATATCTCGACAATCCCAATCTATTATTTTTTCAGAGATTTCTTCCGCCCTATCTGTAAATTCCTCAATCATCTCATCATGATAATCTTCAATCTCAAGATCAGATATATCGTCACCAGTAAGTCCCCGCCCCTCTCTATCAACAGCCCATACCTTATCATTAGAAGATTTGGGTTTCCAGGCGGTTGGAATATCCTTAGGTAAATAATCAGAGAGATCGAATTCTGCACTTTCTGAACACTTTATAAGTTGATTAAATAGTTCTAATAATACTTCAATATTAAAACAATCCCAGTTTTTTATGTCCCTTGAAAGTTCCTCTGCTTTTGTTACATAGTAATTACCCATATCAAACTCCGAATTATTACTATTATTAAAAACAGATTATTAAAATTTTTCTATGGAGACTTTTTAAGCTTTTTCAATTCGCTCACTGAGATTCTATTCGGTAATATCAATAATTACATCATCTTCGTGAAGCGTTTGATCTAATTTGTTACAATTATTTGAGACGATTGAATCTTCAATATCATTTATCTCTAAGGGAATTTTATTTATTGTTTCTGATACATCCTTTACATTAATATCTTGGCTTTCACAACCATGTTTAAGCCGTTTTACATCTTTCTTCAACTGATCCAATCGAATCTCCCTTGCCCTTTTCTCAATAGGAGGATTCATTTTATCAGCCTTTTCATACTCTTTTGTCTTTGAAATTATTTCATCGGGTAAATGGTTACAGTTTTCGAGGATATTGATAAATTCATTACAGAAGTAATTATCAATCTGAATTCTCCTTTTTGATGCATGAGCAAATTTTCCAATAATTCTGCAGATATTTTCTCTATCTTCAGGATCAAGATCTTTGATAGTATCATATGCTTCAATCCGTTTTAGTAACTGAATTATTGGTTCAATAGCATCCGGAGTTATTATATATACCTGATATTCAGCCATATTATAATGAATTTCATTAATATGGTCGATAGTATTGATTGGAATTACAAGGAAAATAATTCTATGCACTTCAGAATGGAGATATTTTTTTGCTAATTCTGCCTGGTTCTTTAAATAGTTCGGAAAATTTGAGAGATCCTTATTCCCTGGACTTTTCGCGTCAAAAAGGACATATTCATTGCAGATCCTGATGGTATTGTCAGGTTTTCCTGAGAATGGGAGTTTTTCTTTTTCAATATATTCAACCTCTAATTTTTGGGCAGTCATTTTGATTGTTGACTCCACCTGTTTTTCATGTTCTTTCCAAATTTGCCGCATCCTTTGTTGTTCTGCCTCTATCTCCTCTTCCCAGGCTTTTTGTTCCCGTAAACGATCCTGGTTAAGCTGTTCCCTAAGAGCATTTAATTCGGTGATCCGCTTATCATATTCATCATGACGCATTTGTTCTGTTTTTTGATATCCAATAATTTCCTGATCTTTTTGATTATTTTTTTGAGTTAGATCTTTTATAAATGCTTCTTTCAAAGCAATATCTTTTTCAAGTTGAATTATTGGTATTGGCCCACATTATAACTGAACATGATGACTTAAAAACTCCTGCCAATTCCATAGGTGATCAGTAATACTCTCAATCATTGCTGGAGACTGACGATCATTCTTTACCTCAATAAAATTGTGAA
>Ga0255342_1003346_pt1 | contig 18042 bp, 18 predicted proteins | sample wastewater_treat_3_FD_192416 | JGI IMG/M metagenome (GOLD analysis project Ga0255342, IMG submission 192416) | Wastewater microbial communities from Lulu Island WWTP, Vancouver, Canada - plant14 | ecosystem: Engineered > WWTP > Wastewater > Unclassified | place: Canada: Vancouver, British...
TTAGTTAATGCAAAATTCATCTATTTCTCTTATTACATAACAATGTTAATTTACCATGACAAAACATCTTATTTCATTTTTTTTCTCTATCCTACTAATTGGTCTTGCATCTTGTTTAAATGAGAAAGAAGATTTATCAAACAATCCACATCCGAGTGCAGTAAGCATACAAACAAATACGCTTGCCCCGGATATTGAATCGACAGTTTTTACGATTGATGAAACCAATCTTACCATAAGCAATAGTGACTCAATTGCATATAATAGTAGGATTGATAAATTGGTACCTGTATTTTCTTTTGCAGAAGGGGTAGAACAAATTCTGATAAATGGAACTATTTGGAATACAACAGATTCGATAGATTTTTCTTCTCCTGTTATTATTCAATTTAAAGCAAAAGATAAACTAACCACGGCAGAATATACTTTTAAGGTAAACAAGCACACAGTAGATCCAGAGGCTATTACATGGACTAAAAGAGCAGACAATTTTACCAACTTAACAAACATAGAAGAAATGGCAGGCTTATGGTTCCAATCACAAGCCATACTTTTTGTTCAAAAAGGAAATGAAACATTTGTGTTGAAAAGCAACAACGGACAAACATGGACAGAAGCAACATCAAGTAATATTCCGTTGGAGGTCAGCACCATACTTGTTCATAAAAATGCCATACTTGCCATTTCAAAAAATCATCATCTTATAACATCGGTAGATGGGATTAACTGGAGCATAATAAGTAGTAGTGATGAGATTTCATTTGTTAACATCTTATGTTCATTACAAAACAAAGCTTGGATAGTTGGAGATAAAAACAATATAACATATATATACTCATATAGTTCGGAATCTGAAACCATAACTGAAGTTACAACTGTTTCTGACAAATTACCGTATATTGAGGTTTCAAAGGCAATGATGAAAACGAAAAATGGTATTGAAAAATCAGTATTGATTAGTGGGAAGAACAACAACGACACTCCTGTATATTCAGTATTTTCATCTATGACTGGAGACTATTGGGTAAATGTAATAACAGAAACGGCATCATTAACTTTTGGAGAACGTATACACGCTACTGCTATTTGGCTAGACAGCAAGCTATTGTTATTTGGCGGATCAACCGCCAACAACAACAATTTGTTAGATGTATACATTTCATCAGACGAAGGCTACACTTGGGAAATAGCCTCATCAAACAAACAACTCCCTGTGGAGATTGGTGCAAGAAAAAAGATGATTGGTTTTGTGGATAGCAACAACACCCTTTGGCTAATTGGAGGTATAGACGCTTTGGGCAACATACAATCTGATGTATGGCAAGGTAGACTAAACAAATTTGATTTTATAAAACAAGATTGATATGTCAAAAACAGCACTATTTCCTGGTACATTCAACCCTTTTACAATTGGACATTATAGTTTGGTTAAACGTGCTCTAACCATATTTGATAAGGTAATAATTGCTATTGGGATTAACTCAACTAAAGAGAATAATCTTGATGAAATAGAAGAAAATAAAAAACAAATAGCCGATCTATTTAAAAATGAGAATGTAAAAGTAATTACCTATACTAATTTAACCGCAGATATCGTAAAAGCAGAAAAAGCATCTTGTATTGTTAGAGGAATTAGAGGAATAAGCGATTATGAGTACGAAAAAAATATGGCTGATATTAATAAAGAGTTATTTGAAATCGAAACCGTATTTTTATTTTCTGATTTAAAATATGCTCACATCTCCTCGTCTCTTATCAGAGAACTTAAACGCTTTGGCAAGGAATATAAACACCTATTACCTGAGAGTTAAACCATCAATTAATTGTTTATATAAACCTATTCCTTCTTCTATTTCAGAAATAAAAATATATTCATCTGCCGTATGAGAGCGGGCTGAATCCCCTACACCAATTTTTACACTTGGAAATTGCATAAATGTTTGATCAGACAAGGTAGCTGAACCAAATATTGTTGGTTTTATCGAAAGAAATCTCTTTACAAACACATGGTTTAAATCTATAGCAGAAGAATTAAGACGAAAAGATCGTGGTGTAACATCTGCTTCTACATATTGTTTCACAATGTCGAATACCTGCTGATTGGAATAACACTCGTTGACACGGATATCCACTGTAAACGCACAAGCATCAGGCACTACATTATGCTGTTTGCCCGCCTGAATCATTGTTACAGACATTTTTACTGCTCCCAATAAATCAGATTCTTTTTCGAATTGGTAATGTTTAAACCATTCAATATCGCGAATTGCCTTATAAATGGCATTTACGCCTTCTTCGCGTGCAGCATGACCACTTTGTCCTTTGGCAACACAATCAAGCACCATTAGCCCTTTTTCTGCCACCGCCAAATTCATCTGGGTAGGTTCTCCTACTATTGCAAAATCAATTTTTGGTAATACGGTTAATAAGCTTTCCATACCATTTACTCCAGAAATCTCCTCTTCAGCCGAAATGGCTAATAATAAATTATAGGATTGTTCTGTGTCTTTTAACATTAAAAAAACAGTGATTAATGATACTAAAGATGCATGGGCATCATTAGCTCCTAAGCCAATAATTCGTCCGTCAAGCAGTGTTGGCTGATAAGGAGGAAATGTCCATGAATCGCTCGGACGCACAGTATCCATATGCGAATTTAACATTAGCGTAGGTTTATTTTCATCATACGATTTAGCAAAACAAAAGAGATTGTTTTTATGGCGTTGAACATCACAATCATGTTGTTTTAAAAAATTAACAAGAAAATCAGATTTTTCTTGTTCACTTTTACTAATTGACGGTATAACAAGTAATGATGTTAATAGTTCAATTGGATTAATAATTATTGCTTTCATATAGCTAATCTGTTAGTACTACTGTTCCAGCATCTTTGCCTATGGCTGTAGCGTTGGTTATAACTACTTTACTCACTCCCGCTTGTATGGCTTGAAAAGCATTTTCAAGCTTGGGTATCATCCCTCCCTTAATTATTCCTTGGTGCACATATTTGTTAAATAACGAAGGAGTAATTAGCGGAATAACACTATTATCATCCATTTCATCGGATAAAACACCATTTTTCTCAAAACAATACACTAACGTTACATCAAAATAAGTGGATAATGATTTTGCCAACTCACTAGCAATAGTATCTGCATTTGTATTTAGCATAGAACCAGCTCCATCATGCGTAAGAGGAGCTACTATGGGTACTATACCTTGCTGTATTAATGAGGCTACTATCTGAGCATTTACATGCTTCACATCTCCTACATAACCATAGTCTACTTCTTTTATTGGGCGTTTAACACTTTCTATAATATTCATATCTGCCCCCGTTAGTCCTAACGCATTTACCCCCAATGCTTGTAGTCCTGCTACAATATTCTTATTAACCAGTCCACCATAAACCATTGTTACCACATCCAAGGTCTGTTTGTCTGTAATTCTTCTTCCGTCTACCATTTTGCTTTCTATACCTAATTTCTCGCTCAGTTTAGTAGCAGAGCGTCCACCTCCATGTACCAAGACTTTATATCCTTCTGTATGTGCAAAATCTTTCAAAAGAGAAGCTAAACTAACTGATTCCTCTACAATTTTACCTCCCACTTTAATTATAATCAACGACTGTTTCATGTTTCTATTCTAATAAATATAGTAGTTAAAAAAACAAGCAAGCATTCATCTGTTTTACTTTCTTGCTTTTTTCTTGTGCAAATGTAAAAAAAAGATATGTTTATTCTTATTTTTACGCTATTTTTGTGCAAATTATTTCATGATACCATGCAAAAAAGGAAAATAACAGAGTTAAATCGCATTAGTGTAGAAGAATTTCAGTCGAAAACTAAACTGCCACTTGTTGTTATTTTGGATAATATACGAAGTCTACACAATATTGGTGCTATTTTTAGAACTTGTGATGCTTTTTTGATAGAAGAGATTTATCTTTGTGGTATTACAGCCACCCCTCCTAATGCTGAAATTCATAAAACAGCTTTAGGTGCAGAAAACACGGTGAAATGGGTATATTTTGAATCAATAATGGATGCAATCCGACAATTACAGACCAAGGGATACTCCGTATTTGCCGTAGAGCAAGTAAAACAAAGCATTCCTCTCAACGAATTGAAAATTGACGTAACAAAAAAATACGCTATAATTGTAGGCAACGAAGTAAAGGGAGTGCAACAAGTAGCTGTAGATATGTGCAACGGTGCTATTGAAATACCACAGTTTGGAACAAAGCACTCACTAAACGTATCCATTGCAGCAGGAATAGTTATTTGGGATTTGGTAAAAGAATTATCTACATCACAATCAGAAAGAGGATGAGCTTATCGGTATGTATATATTGTGCATCTAGCAATGCCATAAACTCTGTTTATTATCAAGAGACAGAAAAACTAGCTAGATTATTGGCTCAAAACAACGTTAACGTTAAGTTTGGAGGTGGTAGTAGCGGACTTATGGGAAAAATTGCAGATGTGTATGTGGACGAGAATAATGACAATATAGTAGGAATTATCCCTAAATTCATGTGTGAAGAAGGCTGGCAACATCAACAACTAAAACAGTTAATTGTAACAGAAACTATGCACGAGAGAAAACAAAAAATGATAGAAAATGTAGATGCAGCAATTGCTTTACCGGGTGGGATTGGTACGTTAGAAGAAGTGTTAGAGGTACTCACTTGGAAACAATTAGGAATTTTCTTAAAACCTATCTTACTCGTAAACATTAATGGATATTTCGATCCACTACTTATTGCGTTAGAACACGCTGTGTCAGAAAACTTTATGAGAAAAGAACATTTACAATTATTTACCATCATAAGTTCGGTAGAAAACATATTGCAGGACATACAAAAAAACCCTACATATGATGTATCCATAAGAAAAATTGCACAAATTTAACTATCTATGCCAGAAGACTCTTTAGTACAGATTACAAATAACTATCCCCCTTTGTTGCAGAGCCCTGACTCTATTACAAACCATGTTCCAGTGTGGGATGATATACTCTTTTCTTCTACTATGCACATAGATAGTACGCGGATACTGATTCCCGAAGGAATGGAAAGTATATGGCGAACAACTTCATTTTTTCATTCTGATAGTGTGATTGCATTACTATTGAGCATATTTATTTTACTGTGTATTACTATTGCATTTTTTCGTAAAGCCAAAACACATTATTTTACAAGTATATTTAAACACAAAAACGAAACGGAACAAATTAATCTAACAGTATTAGAACAATGGAAACAAGTTCTGTATAGTCTATTTGGATTAATTGGATACACGAGCATAGCACTTTATTTAGTTGTAGAAAAATTTACTATCACAAGCTATTATGAAACATGGGAAATAGGAGGATGGCTTTTTGTTGCCCTTTTTCTGTATTTTTTTATCAAATATATCTTGTTGAAACTCTATGTGTATACATTTTTTTCAACAACAAACAGTCTCGCTATAAGGCAATATTTTTCAATCATTTTCTATAGTGGACAACTTACCTTTCTGTTTCTTTTGGGGATTTTATTTAGTAATGAATACGTACACATATACCTATATTACGGGATAGCCATACTAGCCTTATTAACCTTATTGTCAATGTTTTATATCATATACAGAACTTTTTTTAGTAAAATACATTTAGTTTTATATTTTATTTTGTACCTTTGCACTCTGGAAATTTTACCCTTATGTTTACTTATAAAGTTTTTTGTAGGGGACATATATTTTATCAACCATTAAATTGTAAAGCATTGAAAATCAAGAAAATACTCGTATCTCAGCCAGCTCCTGAAAACGATAAATCTCCGTATTATGATATAGCAGAAAAATACAATGTAAAGATAGAATTTCGTCCATTCATTAAAGTGGAACCTCTGCCTTTAAAAGATTTCCGACAACAGCGCATATCTATTTTAGAACATACTGCTGTTATTTTTACTGCTCGCACCGCTATCGACCATTTTTTTTCGATATGTGAAGAACTGCGTATTACCGTGCCCGAAACAATGAAATATTTTTGCGTAACCGAAACAATAGCAAATTACCTACAAAAATTTATTGATTACCGTAAACGTAAAGTTTTTTTTCCAAAAACAGGAAAACAAGAAGACATTATAATACCCGTTACAAAACATAAAACGGAAAAGTTTTTGTTAGTTGTATCTGATGTACATACTGATAAATTTGTGTCTCTATTAGAAAAAAATACAATTCAGTACACAAAAGGAGTATTCTATCGTACGGTGAGCAATTATTTTTCGCCCGAAGAGGCTTTTGATTATGATATGTTGCTATTTTTTAGTCCTGCAGGAGTTGACTCTTTGTTCAAAAATTTCCCTAATTATCAACAAGGAGAAGTGTATATTGGATGTTTTGGCACAACCACAGCCCTAGCTGTAAAAAATGCAGGATTACGATTAGATGTAGAAGCTCCTACAAAAGAATCTCCCTCAATGACAAGTGCTTTGGACGCTTTCTTAAAAGAAAAAGCAAAAATGAATGGAAAAAAATAATACCATTTTGAAGTAATAGTATCTCTCATTGATTAGCTTGAAAAAAAAAGCTATCTTTGAGAGATATTTTTTTAGTATGAAAACACTTCGTTTTACCTTTCCTAAAAAAGAACACTTGTGTGGAAAAACGACCATTGATAAATTGTTCGAAAAGAACAATTCATTTTTGCAGTATCCTTTACGTGTATTATACAAAATAGAAAAGAATCCCGATAATAAGATTCCTGCAAAAATCTTACTATCAGTATCCAAAAAGTATTTTAAAAGAGCAATACATAGAAATACACTAAAAAGAAAAATGCGAGAAGCTTATCGCAAACAAAAAAGCCCTTTAATACTGCTTTTATCTGAAAAAAATCTATCTATTACAATGGCTATTCTATACATTTCTAAAGAACCTATAAGCTATGAGCAAATAGATGCAGGGATGAAAGAGTGTATCACAAAACTCATGCACAAAATTGAGAATACAACACCAAAATGATAAAAAAACTATTACAAACCATACTGCTAATACCGATATACATCTACAGAGGCATCATTTCTCCTATCAAACCTCCGTCATGTAGGTATACCCCTACCTGCTCTGAATATGCTATACAAGCAATAAAAAAACATGGACCTTTGAAAGGAATGCATTTAGCAATTAGACGTTTATTAAGCTGTCACCCGTGGGGAGGTAGCGGATATGATCCTGTTCCATAATTCTAATACGAAGAAAATGTATTACAATATCCACTCCCATAAGGTAGCAAAATGCGATAATACCATTACCATATATAATGTTTCTCTACATAATGATATTACTATCTCCGCATTGTCATCTATTGGTATTGCTCCTTGGGAAAGCGATTTATACACTAAGACAAATGTAGCATTGTTAACTAAATATGGTATAAACGAAAACGTGGTTGCCATTGGGGAAGTGGGTTTAGATAAACGAATAGACACACCTTTAACACAACAATTAGCTATCTTCACACACCAAATTTTAATAGCAGAGCAATGCAATAAACCAATGATAATACACTGTGTAGGTTACTATAACGAATTAATACAATTATTTCGGAAACGCCGACCTACAGTTAAGTATATCCTACATGGATTTAGAGGAAAATCTCCATTAGCACAAGAACTTGTTAAACATGGATTTTACATTTCATTGGGAGAAAAAAGCGTACTTCACCAAGAGTCTATTCAACAAATACCTCTGAACAAAATATTGATAGAAACAGATGATTCTGACATACATGTAGAAGAGGTTTACAAATCTATTTCTAGTATAAAAAACATTTCAGTAGAAGAGCTAAAAAAAAGCATTGAGGAAAATATCACTCAATGCTTTGGATGGAACTTGCGAAATTAAGACATTATATTTTCTTTGTTAATGTTGTGGAGTCTTTTACCGCTTCTTCAACATTGATAATATAATCACCCAATTTTTCACATTCTATAATCAAATCCATATACGTTACACTCGCTTGATATGAATATTTTTTCCCTTTTACATCCACAACATTTTGCATTTTCAAGGCATTTCTTAATTCATTTATTTCTGATTCAATCTCTTTACAATAGCCCAAATCAACAGATGTTTTTGTATCAAAATCAGCAAGCACGTGCATCATCTCATCATACGCTTTAATAACAGAATCAAACATCTTTTCTACATTCGCATTCATTTGCTCAGTATACTCCGATTTATCTTCATTTCTGCGTTTTATAATACGTGCCATATTATAACAACTATCACCAATGCTTTCTATTTCAGACACCATACGTAAAATACTTTGCAAACGGTTTTTACTCTCATCACTCAATCTGCCTTCTGCCACCTTGGTTAAATATTGAGCAATCTCAACCTCCATTCTATCGCTAATATTTTCATACTTAGCAATTCTATCATAGGTTTTTTGAAAAGCCTGCACATCTTTTTCTACATACAATTCTTTCACCATATAAAACATACGCAACGTCCGTTCGGCATACACATTTACCTCTTTAGTTGCTTGAATAATAGACAATTCGGAAGTAGAAAGCAAACCTGTAGATATATGTGTAAGATGGAATTCTTCGTCTGATTTCTTTTTAGGAATTATCCAAGATACCGTTTTAGCAATAAGACCTACAAAAAATATCATAATAGAAGTATTAATAATATTAAATGCAGTATGAAACACAGATAATGCATAGGATGTTGCCAATTGACTTCCTTCAAATTTTTCTTTTAATGCCAATTGATCTACAGAAAGAGAGGACGAATCGGCTGTACTAATAAGATTTAACGTTTCAGAATCAATTGTTTTAGTCATAGCTTGCAACTGTGTAGGGTCGCCAGGTCCATATTTTTGAACTATATCTGCTACCATATCAATAAAATTATAAAACACGAACAGCATCCAAATAACACCAAATATATTAAATAATGTATGTGCTAAAGCAGCTCGTTTTGAAGAAACGTTAGCAGGTATAGCGGCAATATTTGCAGTAATGGTAGTCCCGATATTTTCGCCTAATACCATCGCAGCTCCCAATTCAAATGATATCCAACCTTTACTACACATAATCAGCGTAATTGCCATAGTAGCAGAAGAAGACTGCACTACGATAGTTAATATTGTTCCTATGAGCAAGAATATCAACACAGAACCAAACCCAAAGTTGGTATATTGGGTTAAGAACGCCAAAATTTCTGGATTACTTCGTAAATCAGGAACGGCATTTTTCAACATATCCAATCCCATAAACAAAAGGGCAAAACCCAAGATCAGCTCTCCTAAGGATTTTCTTTTGTTATTAGAAGAAAATACCAATGGAAATGCAAAAGCAATCAGTGGAACGGCAAATGCAGCAATACTAACCTTAAAACCAAACAGAGAAATTATCCAAGCGGTAACAGTTGTACCTATATTGGCTCCCATGATAACGGTGATTGATTGGAAAAGCGTTAATAATCCTGCGTTAACAAAACTTACAACCATCACTGTGGTTGCAGAAGACGACTGGATTAAAGCTGTAACAAAAACGCCTGTGATAACCCCCATGATACGGTTTTTGGTCATTGCTGCCAATACTGAACGTAAGCTATCGCCTGCTACTCGTTGCAAACCTTCACTCATCAGCTTCATTCCATACAAAAACAAGCCTAAAGAGCCTATTAATACTAATAAATCAAAAAATGTGTATTCCATAACGGATTTTATTTAAAAAAGTAAGGTACAAAAATAATATTTTTTATACATTTACAAAGATTTTTTTAAATAAAAGTTAAATAAATATAGCATACAGTTATGGGAAAATACCTTGAGATTATCTGTAAGAACAACCAAAAGAAAGCTTTAATCCCTTTTGGTAGAAGCTTAGCAGAAGTATTTGAAGATTTAAAAATTGAACTACCTTATCAAGTGGTAGCCGCTCGAGTAAATAATAAAATTGAAAGCTTAAATTATTGCCTTTATCGCAATAAAACTATCGAATTTGTAGATTTGAGTTGCGAATCGGGCATGCGTGTATATGTACGTTCGTTGGTGTTTGTATTGTTTAAAGCCATTGTAGACTTAATTCCCAATGGGAGGCTTCGGGTAGAACATCCAGTATCGAAGGGATATTATTGCGAAATTACGGCTAATGGAGAAAAAATCTCTTTTGAACAATTAGCTGCTATTAAAATACGTATGAAAGAAATCATTGAGCAAAACATCCGATTTGTATCAGAAGACAAACCAACATCGGAGGTAATTGAAGTTTTTGCAAAACACAACAGAACAGATAATGTCGATTTGTTGCAAACATATAAAAACTATTACACAGAGTACCATTCGCTTGATGGATTACCCGATTTTTACAGTGGCGTAGTATTACCCAGCACTGGTTATTTATCTCTATTTGATATACATCCGTATTATAAGGGCTTTTTGATACAAATACCCAAACGTAGTAACCCAATAGAACTTGAAGAGATTGTGGTGCAAAATAAATTACTAGAAGTTTTTGCTGATCATTATAAATGGTGCAGAATAATGGGCATCAATAATATAGCTGATTTCAATAACATAGAAAAAGGCAAGCTACGTGATTTTATTAAAGTAACTGAAGCTTTACACGAGAAGCAAATTTCAAAAATGGCAGATACTATCGCCGAACGGAGTAAAAAAACAAAAATTGTATTGGTTTCAGGTCCTTCTTCTTCTGGTAAAACTACCTTTACCAAACGATTGAGTGTGCAACTTATGGCGTCGGGTATTAAACCAATTTCTTTATCATTAGACAATTATTTTGTAGATAGAGAAAATACCCCATTAGACGAAAATGGCGATTATGATTTTGAATCTTTGTATGCACTCGACATCGCTTATTTTAACAAACAATTAGCAGAGCTATTGAACGGGGAAGAAATTCAACTACCTACGTTTAACTTTGAAACAGGGAAACGGATGTTCAAAGGCGAAAAACTTAAACTACACAACGACAATATACTCATTATAGAAGGGATACATGCTCTTAACCCTTTGCTTACATCCTCTATACCAAGTGAAACCATGTATAAAGTATATGTTTCGGCACTTACCACCTTATCACTCAACGACCATAACTGGATTCCGACAACAGATACCAGAATTCTAAGACGTGTCATCCGTGATTACAAATACAGAGGTTATTCTGCTACAGAAACATTATTACGATGGCCGAGCATAAGAAGGGGTGAAGAAAAATGGATTTTCCCCTACCAAGAAAATGCTGACGCCATGTTCAACTCATCGCTATTGTTTGAATTGGCTGCCCTTAAAAAACAAGCCGAACCCATTTTAATGGAAGTGCATCACGATTCAGAAGCATACCCAGAAGCCCATCGTTTACTAAAACTCTTACAATTTTTTGAACCATTTCCGTATGGAGAAATTCCTGCTACATCGCTGTTACGAGAATTTTTGGGGAAAAGTGGCTTTCGGTATTAAGAAAAAATGGGGAAATTTTTATTTCCCCATTTTTTAGTATATTCAATATGTATATTACACCACCTCTATCCCTTGTTGAGCACACATCTCAAGAGCCATGTCTTTCAATTTGTATTTTTGTATTTTACCACTTCCTGTCATTGGGTATTTATCAATAAAAAATACATACTTGGGTATTTTATAGCGAGATATTTTCCCTCTACAAAATTCGCGTACATCTTCTTCTTTCAGGGTTTGCCCTTCTTTCAGAATGATAAATGCTCCTACTTCTTCGCCGTATTTCTTCGATGGAACCGCCGCAACTTGAATATCTTTTATCTCGGGCATTTTATACAAAAATTCTTCTATCTCGCGAGGATAGATATTTTCGCCTCCTCGTATAATCATATCTTTAATACGACCTGTAATACGGTAATTGCCATTTTCATCTTTTACACCCAAATCGCCCGAATGTAAAAACCCATCTTTATCAATTATCTCGTCAGTAGCAGCTTGGTTTTTATAATACCCTTTCATGATATTAAACCCTCTGCAACACATTTCTCCTTGTACGCCTACAGGGCATTCTTCTCCTGTTTCTGGATTGATAACCCGTACTTCAACATGAGGATAATCGCTTCCAACAGTAGTACAACGCACTTCAAACGAATCTTCTAAGCGTGTTTGTGTCATACCAGGTGATGTTTCCGTTAAGCCATATACGCTTGTAATTGTCATAAACATTTTATCGCTAACCTGCCTCATTAGTTCGATAGGGCACAATGCTCCAGCCATAATTCCTGTTCGTAACGAACTCATATCAAACATTGAAAACATTGGGTGATTGAGTTCAGAGATAAACATTGTAGGCACACCATACAAGGCGGTACATCTTTCCTTATGAATAGACGCGAGCACTACTAGCGGATCGAATTTTTCGACCATTACCATCGTAGAACCATGCGTTAAGCAATTCATTACTGCCAATACTACTCCAAAACAATGAAACAATGGTACACATACACATAATTTATCGTCTTGCGTAAATTTCATGTTTTCACCTGTAATCAAGCCGTTATTTACAATATTATGATGCGAAAGCATTACTCCTTTAGGAAAACCAGTTGTACCAGACGTGTATTGCATATTTACCACTTCATGACAATGCACATTCTGTTTTGCTTCTATTAATCGTTTATCGTCAACATTTTTACCTAGCAACAACAACTCTGGGGTATTGTACATCCCTCTAAATTTCTCTTGACCTATATACACCACATTTTTCATCTTAGGAAAACGCTCGCTGTTGAGGTATCCTCTCTGTGATGTTTTTAATTCGGGCAACATGGTATAAGTCATATCCACATAGTCGCATTCCCAAGTGCCATCAATAATACACAAGGTATGCATGTCGGAATTTTGACACAAATATTCTAACTCGTGTTGCTTGTAGTTTGTGTTAACGGTTACCAATACGGCTCCTATTTTGGATGTAGCAAATAAAAAAGTGAGCCAATCAGGCACATTGGTTGCCCAAATGCCCACATGGTGCCCTTTTTCAATGCCTATTGCCATTAAACCCTTTGCCAAGTCATTTACTCGCTGGTCAAAATCATGCCAAGTAAAACGTAAGTCTCTGTCAGAATATACGATACATTCTTTATTTGGTGTTTCTTTAGCCCAGTACTCGAGCCATCCTCCAATTGTTCTGTCTGATAATTGCATATCTATAATTGCTCTAAAATTAGTATTCATAAAGATTCGTTGAATGGCACTAAAAAGGACTATACACGACTGCTAAAATTTTAGCTCCTTTTTCTTTATGTGCGTGTACATGATGCTCTACAATAGAATCGTAGAAAATACTATCTCCTTCTTGCAAATGATACACAGCTTTTCCGTAATTAATCTCGATTTCACCAGATAAAACATAAATAAACTCTTCCCCTTCGTGTGCTGATAAAATAAAATCTTTGCTTACAGATGGTTGGATATCTATAATAAAAGGTTCCATATGACGACCAGCTTTTTGACCTGCCAAAGAATAGTATTCCATATGCTTGCGGGCACCTACCATATCGTTTGAAAAACTTAAACTTCCAGATTTTTCACCTTTACGACATACAACTGGGCCAATTTCCGTATTATCATCCAAAAAAGTACCTAAGCGAACACCTAATGCACGTGCTATCTTAGTCAATGGAGCTAATGAGGGAAGTTTTTCGTCTTCTTCTATTGAACGAATTTGATCTACAGCTAAACCCGAACGTTCAGCTAATTGTTCTACGGTAATATCTTTACCTTCTCTAATTGTTTTAATTTTTTTACCAACAAATGCATTGTTTTGTGACATAGATTTAATTTTTTATGGTTATCAGATTAAAATATCATAGTATATCGACCACAAAAATATACATTTTATCTTATCAAACAATATTTTTAGCTTATTTACAACCAAAAGTTATATTTTTGCGTTAATCAAGTATTTTTTTCCATCCAAATAAAAACGAAAATAGTCCAGAAGACATATTCTAAAACTTCTAACTAACAGAGAAAAATACGTTTACATAAAAAGAACTTCTATTTGCATAAATATAAAAAGAAAAATAGAGAGAGGTAGTACAATTTGCAAAAAAACTGTATATTTGTTCAACTAAATCAATTACTTACATGCGACTGCTAACTGGAAAAAATCGATGGCTACTGCACATTACATATTGGGTAATGGTGGTGTTATTATTTACATTTTTCTGGGGCACTCGTTATGGAAACTATTGGGTGTGTTTCTACAACGAGTTGTATTTTTTACCTATCAAAATTGCAGCCACTTACTTTGGATTATATTATCTTATACCACAACTTTTTAAACGCAACTATTACCGCGTTGTAGTTGCTGGTAGTTTTATGCTTATTGGCAGTGGTCTTTTACAACGAATTATTGGTTACTACTCATTTATCCCCGAAGTAGGATTTTATTTACCCGACATTCCTCTGTTTGACATTACTGAAATTTTACATAAGATAATGGATATAAATGCGGTAATGATTATTCCTTTTTCCATCAAATTCTACACCCATTATTTAGATAAAGAGCATAAAATACTTATTTTATCTCAGGAAAAAACGGAAGCAGAGCTACAATTTTTACGGAGCCAAATACAGCCCCATTTTTTATTCAATGTGCTTAACGATATTTATGCAATGGCATTATTGAATAAAAAAGAAACACCCGATTCCATCCTAAAATTAGCGGATTTGATGCGGTATGTTTTGCAAGAATCCACGGCTAGTAAAGTGCCATTAGAAAAAGAAATTAACTATATCCGAAATTACATTGATTTAGAAAAATTACGCTATAATGATTTGTATGCTATTTCCTTTGAAATACACGGAGATAGTGCGAATAAGATGATTACCCCTCTTTTGCTACTGCCATTTATCGAAAATGCTTATAAACACTCTACTACTAATGATACAGGTGGGGCTTGGATAAAGATTCGTATCAGCCTAACAAATGAGGTATTAACGCTTGAAATTATGAACAGTTTTGACCGCAATATCCCGAAAGTTACGCAAGTTTCGTCTGGTATTGGCATTCAAAATGTAAAAAAACGATTGGATATTTTATATCAGGGTAAGTACACTTTTTACACAGAAAACACTCCTGAGAGTTATAAAACTATACTAACAATAAACCTAGATACATGAAAAAGATTCGTTGTTTATTGGTAGATGATGAGCATTTGGCTTTAGAGATACTGGAGCTATATTGCAGTAAGATTGATTATCTTGATGTAGTTGGCACGTGTAAAAATGCCGATGAAGCCGCATTTTTTTTGCAACACAATAAGGTTGATTTGCTATTATTAGATATTCAAATGCCAAGACTAAACGGAATGGAGTGGTATAAAAATCTATCAAGCAAACCTCTTGTTATATTTTGTACAGCCTTTCAGCATTTTGCCGTAGAAAGTTACGAAGTAAATGCTATTGATTATTTACTTAAACCATTTTCATTGGAACGCTTTAACAAAGCAATAGAAAAGACAAAGGAAATAATTGAGAAAAAACGAATCAAGAAACCATAGAACAGTCTATTTTTGTTCGTTCTGACAGAAAAGAAATTCGGGTTAAAATTGACGATATACTATTTATTCAAAGTATGAGCAACTACTATGTAGTAACCACGACAGAGAAAAAAATAATTGGATACGGTTCTATTTCAACACTGGAGTCAACTCTTCAAGCTTTTAATTTTATACGCATTCATCGGTCATATTTAGTAGCTAAAAATAAAATTGGAACCATTGCTACAAACTCTATTATTGTGTCTACTTACGAACTGCCAATTGGTCGCAATTATCGAAAAAATATAGAAAATATTGCTAAATTATCATAACTATGCAAAACAAAATATAGAACTCGAAACAAGCTTATCTTTAGACCCTTACCAGTATTCTATTTTACAACGCACTGTAAACTGAAACTACTTATACTAATACAAAAAAAAGAGTTTGCCATACAGCAAACTCTTTCTCCCTAAACAAAAGAATGTTATTTTTTTACTGCATTTTCTGCATTTTTAATCATCTCTTCGCTCGCATACATATAGATTTCTACACGACGATTCGCTGCTTTACCTTCTACAGTAGCATTATCAGCTACTGGCTCAGAAAAATCTTTACCAACTACTTCTTTGATTTGTTTTGTTGGAACATTTTTTGACACCAAAAAATCAGCTACAGCTTGTGCTCTTTCTTGCGATAATTTTTTATTCAACTCCAATGAACCAGTATTGTCTGTATGTCCCATAATAGCTACATCCATAGTAGGATTTTCTACTAAAATAGCAGCAAAATCACTCAATGAGGTTTTTGATTTAGTACTAAGAATACTTTTGCCACTAGCAAACAAAATACCCGATTCAAACGTAACTTTTACTGCTTTTAAGTTATTAGCATCGGTAATCGTGTCTACTTTAGCACCCTCAATAGCTGCGGCTTTTTCTGCAGCTTTGTCCATTTGTTTCCCAATAATAAGCCCTGTAGTGGCTCCTACTGCTGTACCTACTGCTGCACCAATTGCTGCACTTTTCTCATTTTTACCAATCAAAATACCAACTCCTGCACCTATTGCAGCACCAGCACCTCCTCCAATTAATCCACCTTTAGCGGTATTGCTCCACGATTTGCATCCCGAAAAAATGATAGCAATACTCAAAAGCCCAATAAGTAAATGTGTTTTTCTCATTTTGTTAAACGTTTTTTGTAAATTACTTGTTTTATTAAAATCTCCGCAAAGATACAAAGAGTAGCTATATCTAAAAAATTCTATGTGGCAAAAAATCTTAAAAAGATACTTTTATGAATATATTTGGTTTATCAAAATATATTCCGTATTTTTGAAACATAAACTAACACTTAAATTAAGTGTACTATGAACAAATTAGCTCATTGTATTTTTCTTGCCATTTTTGTTACTCATACCCTGTATTCGTGTACTACAAACGAACCAACATCTCCCCCTCAACCAAAAGAGGAATATATAACCATGAATATCAATAAGTCTAGCCCAAAAGCATTTTATTATTCTATCGACGATGCTTTAGAAAACGCTGAAACACCCGAAAAAAAACTGAAACTTGGCGATAGCATTTACTTGCTTGCCAAAGAAAAACAATGGATACCGATTGTGTTTGCTGATACGGCTGTGTTTTTGTATCGCCATTCGAGTACAAACAACGCCACAGTGGAAGTTTTTGGCGATTTAAATGGGTGGAGTACCTCTGAATCCCCTCAAATATCACTTTCTCGCTATGCTGATACTCGCCTATACGCTGGCATTTATAAAGCCCCCTCTACTACTACTCGCGTTGATTATAAACTAGTTGTAAACAACGCATGGATACTAGACCCAGGCAACCCTAAATTAGCTTGGGGCGGAATGGGGTCAAATTCAGAAGTAGCCCTCAGCGAATACGAATATTCTCCTTGGGTAAAAGCACGTTCGGATATAAACAAAGGAACTCTTTCTGCTAACCAACTGATTACCAGTTCAGCTTTGGGGTACAACATCAACTACCGTGTATATTTGCCTTATGGATACGATTCGGAGTTGTCTTACCCCGTTCTTTTTGTTACAGACGGACATGAATACATAAACAATAATTTGGGTGCATTACCCAATGTAGCTGACAATATGCTACACGAAAATAAAATAGAACCTCTTATTATTGTATTTGTTGATCCACGCGACCCAACCAACGGCACGAACAAACGAATGACTGAATATGTTGCCAATGATAATTTTGTAACATTCCTTGCAGATGAATTATATACTACCATTGCTCAAACATATAGCATTAAAAATACTCCTGAACACACCGCCATACTAGGCACTTCGTTGGGTGGGCTTAATAGTGCTTATGTTGGCATTAAACGTGCTGATGTATTTGGATTACTAGCCATACAGTCGCCTGCATTTTGGATACATACCGATATTTTTACGCTATTCAACGGCGATAAACAGAACTTACGTATTTATATGGATACAGGAACCATTCACGACACACAAGATCGG
>Ga0255342_1003353_pt1 | contig 18011 bp, 12 predicted proteins | sample wastewater_treat_3_FD_192416 | JGI IMG/M metagenome (GOLD analysis project Ga0255342, IMG submission 192416) | Wastewater microbial communities from Lulu Island WWTP, Vancouver, Canada - plant14 | ecosystem: Engineered > WWTP > Wastewater > Unclassified | place: Canada: Vancouver, British...
CCACAGGTCTTTGTCATCTGCCACTATGATGACTTTTTCTTTCTTGCCGGTAGGGACGTTCACTTCTGAGCGCATATTGCGGATACCCCGTACTGCTTCGATCAGAGTGTTAATGATCTCTTCGGCCAAATCATCTTCTCTGAATCTCCCCGAAAGAGGGTATTGAGCGATCATTATACTGTCAACGAGGCTCTGAGAGTCTTTTTTTACTTTTGGCAGGTACGACCAGAGTTCTTCTGTTATGAATGGAGCAAAGGGGTGTAGCAGAGCCAAAGACTCTCTGAACACGTAGTACAGCACGAATCTGGTCTCGTCCGCAGTATTTGGGTTGTCTAGGTCTTCCTTGGAAAATTCGATATACCAATCGCAGAACTCACTCCATACGAAGTCAATAATCAGATCCAAAGCCTCTCCGGGCTCGTAGCGCTCAAGAGCGTCATGTACGCCCAAGACGGTTTCTTCAAGCTTGGATAGTATCCATCTTGACGTGAGCATGGTGACCTTTTCATTGAGGGCGGGATTTCCCCCTGACGAGTCTTTGAACCATTCTTCCCGGGGCTCCCAGCCTCCAAGGTTCGTTATGCAATATCTTGCGGCGTTCCATATTTTATTGCAGAAGTTCCTTGCTCCTTCCACCTTTTCATCGTAAAAGCGCATGTCGCTTCCCATGGCAACTCCGCTTACCAGAGAGATTCGAAGTGCGTCGGTACCGTATTGGGAGACCACATCTAGTGGATCTATCCCGTTATCCAGGCTCTTAGACATCTTTCTCCCTAGCGCGTCGCGCACAAGACCATGGATGAGTACATGGTGAAATGGAGCTTCACCCGTAAATTCCAGTGAAGTGAAAATCATCCTCGCAACCCAGAAGAAGATTATGTCATATCCGGTTATGAGTATGTCCGTAGGGAAGAAGTACTCGAGATCTTGCGTGTCTTCTGGCCAACCCATGGTCGAAAACGGCCACAAGGCAGAAGAAAACCAGGTATCAAGGACATCTTCGTCTTGATAGACTTTTCCTCCGCATTTGGGGCACGATTCGGGTTCCTTTGTTGCAACTATCATTTCGTTGCAGTCTTCACAGTACCATACGGGAATTCTGTGGCCCCACCAGAGCTGCCTCGATATGCACCAGTCCCTTATGTTGGTCATCCAGTGTTCATATATCTTGCTGAATCTTTCGGGCACAAACTGAACTTGTCCATCCTGAACTGCTTTGAGCGCCGGTTCAGCCAGGGGTTTCATCCTTACGAACCACTGCTCGGATATAAGGGGCTCTATGGGCGAATGGCACCTTTGGCAATGGCCGACCGAATGTGTGATGTTTTCGACTTTCACTAGGTAGCCTTTGGACTCTAGGTCTTTCAGTATCTCTTTTCTGCATTCGAATCTGTCGAGACCCTTGTATAGACCGGCCTCTTCTGTCATTCTACCGTCTGTGCCAATTACAGACACAAATGCGAGGTCATGTCTTAACCCCATTTCGAAGTCATTTGGATCGTGTGACGGCGTCACTTTTACCGCACCGGTACCGAACTCAGGATCTACGTGTTCGTCGGCAATTATGGGCATGAGCCGGCCTACAAGGGGCAGGACTGCATATTTGCCGACAAGGTTTGAATACCTTGGGTCTTGTGGATGAACTGCAACTCCTGTATCACCCAGCATAGTTTCAGGTCGCGTAGTTGCGACAGTTATGAATTCCGTGTATTGGGAGGCGGGTTTACCTGCGTGCACGTTCATGGATTCTTCTGCTAGTTTTTCTGGTGCGTCTGCAGCGTCTATCACAGGATACCTTACATAGTAAAGGTGGCCTTGCGTGTCTTCGTGCTCTACTTCAATGTCTGATATCACTGTTTGGCATCGCGGGCAGAAACTGATCATGTACTTCCCTTTGTAAATCAGACCTTTCTGGTAAAGGCGCAAGAACGCTTCATTCACAGCATGAGAACATCCTTCGTCCATGGTAAAGCGTTCTCGGGACCAGTCGCACGATGCTCCCAAGACCTTGAGCTGGTCTGTGATTATGTGACCGTACTTTTCTTTCCAATCCCAGGCGCGTTCGAGGAACTTTTCCCTTCCCAGTTCCCATCTTGAAGTGCCTTCACTGGCTAGCATTTCCTCAATTTTGGCGTGAGTTGCAATTGATGCGTGGTCAGTTCCTGGCAACCACAGAGTCTCGTTGCCAAGCATACGGTTGTATCTGGTATAGATATCTTGCAGTACCGTGTCAAGAGCATGTCCCATGTGCAAGGCTCCTGTTACGTTGGGAGGAGGCATTACAATGGAAAACTTCTTCTTTTCAGGATTAACGTTAGCCTTAAACAAGTCATTTTCCATCCAAAAAGAATACCATTTCTTTTCAAAACTTTTCGGGTCGTAGGCCTTAGGCATACTTCCAAGCCTATCCATATCTTTTCACCTCTTTGGTTTTTGAGTGCACCTATGTGTAGGTACTCGCAATCATCTAGCTGCCATATGCCAAAAAAGATATGGCCCCTCCGACACAAGGACGAAGGGGCCTAATTCGCGGTACCACCTTGTTTCTTGTACGCCACAAACCTTCAATGCTGGTATGGAAGGCTCTGCGATTTCATATGCATGTAGGCGACAAGCTCTCATGGTTTTAACGGACCTAACCGTTCAGCCATTTCTGACTGACTTCTCAGGAGCGACCTTCAGCGATGCCTTTCCGTAGGGCTCTCAGCCATAGACCCGACTCTCTGTAGGAGATACCTCGCTTACTCCTCTCCGTCATGGAATGTAACGATATTTACCACCAAAAGAAAAGGCCAAAAACGCCAGGGCAAAAACCTTTGTAGCAATCATTATAACCTGTAGAAACAGCAAAAGGAAGCGCAACGAAGAGAAAAGGGCGAAAAAAATGGTGGCCCCAACGGGGATCGAACCCGTGTCGCCGCCTTGAAAGGGCGGTGTCTTAACCACTTGACCATGGGGCCCCTAACTGGTGCGCCCGGGGTGTTTCGAACACCCGACCAATCGGTTATGAGCCGACCGCTCTGCCACTGAGCTACGGGCGCATATATGGCTCCTCGAGCAGGACTCGAACCTGCAACCCTCCGGTTAACAGCCGGATGCTCTGCCATTGAGCTATCGAGGAGCGGCAATAAATACTATATCTATCGTCCAAACCAGTGTCAAGTGTATTTTTGCGAAGCAGCGGGACCGGTTCTTTTTGCTTCAGCTCACCCAAACGAAAACTCCACCTGCGAACAAATGTTACCGACTCTGTGTGCCGGTGATTGAGTTATAGGATAATGTCGAGGCCAGATTCAGTCAGTACATTCCCCTAGCCTTCAACGTCTTATCGGTGGTAGTTCTGCAAAGTTTACAGTTCTGAGGCCAATAGTCACAGTGGATACAAGGACCAGGGTTTGAAATCCGTCGCGCCCGTATTCATAGAATCAATATCTAGCCTGCATGGGGCGGATACGCTCAAGGCGTTGAGTGGACAATCAATATCTAGAGAGAAGGTGGGAGCCTAGGTGAATATTTGAAATTGAGTAAAAGGTCTATTAGAGCAGATCCAAAGCCGAAGTAAGAATGATGCGGAGGGATAAAAATGGGTCGTACAGATCGAAACAAGAACGTCTGGGTACTGGCAATTTGTCTCGCTTTGGTTCTTTTGGTTCCAGTGATAGTCATGGCTCAAGCACACGGGGAATACAAGGGTTACACAATTGTGAAATTGGTGATCGATGGTAAAGAGATAACACCAGATGTACCTGCTATTATAATGGACGGACGAACCTTGGTACCAGTAAGGATTATCTCAGAAACCCTCGGTGCTGACGTCGATTGGGATCCTAACACTTATACAGTTACGATAACTAGCTCGCAAGCGAAAGAGTCCCAAAAAGAGACCGCTAAAGGTGAGGATAAGGGCATAGCAGCTGGTGGCGGTTTCTATTACAAGAATGTCAGTTTCAAGAGTTCCTATATTGGCACCGAAATGATCGGTGAAATGAGCAATTTTAGCGGCAAAGATTACTCTTCAGTGATGTTTGCTGTTAGCGTGTATGATGCTGATGAGAAGTTACTAGCTACTGATTATGCGATCATTGCAAATTTCCCCAATGGGTCAACCAAGAGTTTCACTGTGCTTTTCATCGATGACCTGCCGTCTACTATCAAGTACAAGATCCAGTATGAACTCGGTTATTAGGAAAGACAGGTAACAAGGGAAATCCTGTGTTGATGCACGCGCTGCTTAGGTGGGCGCCTGGTGCACTTTACCAGAGCCTCTCGTACATTTGACGAAGACAAGATCTTGCGCCTTTATTAGGTCGCATGAGTCTAAGCGAAGCAAAAGGGACGGGGCTTTCTGCTTCAAGGCTATATATGAACATTAAGGCGAACAAATGTTACCGACTCTCTGTGCCGGTATTGGTGTGGTAACCTACAAAACAAGCAGAAAGTGATCAGGACATTTCAAGATTCGAGGGAATAATGGGAGGATTTGAGAACCGAGCGTTGAACCTATTAATTGTAGTGAATATGCTGGTTAGCAGAATTACAAGAAACGCGGACGTAGAACCTAATTAGGTTGGCAAGCGGGGTTTGAGGGTTATTCACTGAAGACCTGCTACTAGTTGGGTGAATTCCTCTAGTGCAAGTGCTAATTATCCCTCGCAATTGTGACCTTGATCAAACACGTCTGCTAACCCAAGTAGCGTTTTTATGAAACGCCAGCTTTTGGCTATGTTCGGGACCCAAGTCTGAGAGATGTGTGGTCGGAAACTAACTGTCTTCCAACAGGAAGGACAAGCATGCCGACACAGTGCATTTTGAAAGGGGTGATGCAAAACTTACTGCTTCGGTAGATACAGGTCCTGGTTGCTGCATACAGGATGCAGACGCAGCATCCGCAGTAAGTGTAAAGAATAAGAGCAAAACAGATAGGGGGATTAACATGAGTAAGCAAATCAAGGGCAGTAGCGAAAAACTTGTTGCGTGTGCAGTTGCTTTGTGCATGATTCTAGGTATCCTGAGCCCGACACTGATATGTGCACAGGCTTTTGTGGGCACAGATATTGAAGGTCACTGGGCCCAGGCGCAAATCGAACGTTGGGTTGATAGAGGCATAGTCAAGGGATATGAAGATGGCACGTTTAGACCTGAGAATCCCATAAAACGGTGCGAATTTGCAGCGCTGATAAACAGGACTTTCGGGTTTGAACAAAAGGCCAAGGTTAGTTTCGCAGACATCGAAGGCACTGAGTGGTTTTTCGACGAAGCGGCCAAGGCTGTAGCTGCAGGGTACATGTTAGGTGATGCCGAAGGGACTTTCAGACCTGAAGCACCTATATCCAGGCAAGAGGCAGCCTTGGTTCTTGCTAGGCTGTATGACCTTAAGGATCCTGGTAAAAAACATCTTTTCAAGGATGTAGACGACATTGCTTCTTGGAGCTACTGGGCAGTTATGGCAGTAGTAGATGCAGGGCTCATGCAAGGCTATCCAGACGGAACGTTTGGTCCGACCGGTCCTATCAAGAGATCCGAGACCGTGACAGTGCTGGATAGGCTTGTAGCCGAGCTCTTCACGGAAAAAGGCGTTTACGGTGAAGTAGATGCCAAGAAGACTATAACTGGGAACGTCCACGTGCTCGCCGATGGAGTGGAAATCCACAATACAAAGATAACTGGTGACTTGCTTATTGCCCAGAGTGTAGGCGAAGGCACAGTTGTTCTTGATGATGTTACAGTGGATGGAAAGGTGAAGGTACAGGGTGGAGGCAATAGCAGCATCATCCTTAAGAACGCAAAGATAGGAGTTCTTGAGGTAGCCAAAACAGGAGTGAGAATTGTAGCAGTAGGCACCAGCGAGGTTGGAAAAGCTCATGTAAAGGCTCCTGCTGCTATAGTCCAGGAAGAGGTTGAAGGTGTAGGTATAAAGACTGTGGTTGTTGAGGAGATAGCAGGGGAAGGCGTCGTAACTCTCACCGGAAAGTTTGAAGAAGTAAAGGTAGTAGGTAGAGGGGTTAATGTCGTAGTGCCTACGGGTCAGGTTGAAAGTCTGACCATCGAAGCACCTGATGCAGTAGTAGAACTTGGTGCAGACGCCTCTATAACTGATCTGATTGTCGACGAACCGAGTGAAGTTAAGGGATCCGGAAAGATAACTAACGCTACGATTAATGCGTCCGGCACTGTGATTGAACCAAAGCCTGAGAACCTAACAATTCCTGAAGAGGTTACTGTTATTATAGCTGGAGAAGAAGTTGCCGGTGGAGAAGCACCACCATCAGAGCCAGTAGCGCCTCCGGTTGGGCCGGTAGTGCCGCCTGAGCCCGAAGTGGTGCCAGTAAGTGATATTAGTGTTAACCCAACAACAATGACATTAACAGTTGGAGCAACAGGAACAATAACAGCAACAGTTAAGCCTGATAATGCTACCAATAAAAATGTAACTTGGTCATCAAGCAATACAGATGTAGCAACTGTTGCTAATGGTGTTGTAACAGCTAAAGCACCTGGAACCGCTACCATTACAGCAACTACAGAAGATGGTGGCAAGACTGCGACCTGTATGGTAACAGTAGCCGAAGTAGTGACAGAACCGACCACCACAGAGGTTGAATACACAGCAGAAGGCGAGATCACAGAAATATCAGATGGTGTAACCTATGCTGAAGGTAAGTTCACTGTGCCAGAAGGCGTAACCGAGTTTACCTTCAAAGATGGCGGCAAAGAAATGAAAGCTACCTATGATGAAGAGGCTGAAGAGTGGACCATTGCCGCAGTAGTGACAGAACCGACTACCACAGAGGTTGAATACACAGCAGAAGGCGAGATCACAGAAATATCAGATGGTGTAACCTATGCTGAAGGTAAGTTCACTGTGCCAGAAGGCGTAACCGAGTTTACCTTCAAAGATGGTGAGAAAGAAATGAAGGCCACATTTGAAGATGGCACCTGGAGCTTTGCCGAAGTAGAAGAAGAAGTAGGTTCGACCTACAAGTTCAGCTACACCGTACCGGAGGAAATCATCGAAGGTGAAGAAGTAGCCATTGATGTCACCTTTGCTACCGATGTAAAAGGCGACTCTGGTTACGATAAAGTGCGGTTTAAGTTTGTGGCCACAGGCCCTGAAGGTGCAACCGTAACATTTAAGGCAACCGATACGAACAATGTAGAGTACATCTTTACCAATGAAGGCGTTTGGGGCCCAGAAACCGGATTTGCCCTTCCAGCCGAGTACACAGCGACAACGAATTGGAAGCTCACCTTTGATAAAGCTGGAGAGTACACCATTACCTTTAAGCTGGTCGACCTGGAAGACAATGAAGCTGTAATTGCCGAAGGTAGCGAAACGATTACAGTAAAGGCGGAACCGGAAGAGCCAAGCATTCCGATCTTAACAGTAACAGGCCCTAGTGAAATTATTGGGGCGGCGGCAGAAAACTTTACGGTAACCTTTGCAGTCGATCATGACAAGGACTTAGAGTACCTTGAGATTGATCATAACTTAGGTAAGTATGGAAGCCTGCCTGAAGGTGTAGATGAACTGCCTGAGTTCAAGCTTTATCCGAACGCAGGTAATCCTTGGGCACCAGTTGGAATGGACGAATCGGAGGCTAGTAACCGGAAGAGCATAGCAGAAGGATGGGGGCTATCGGCAACGTATGTTGCTTCTTCGAAGACTTGGACGTTAACATTCGGTGGAGACGCATTAATCCAGATAAGAGCTTTAACTGCACAGTATACTAATAATGAATTTCAGATTTACTCGTTAGTCAAAGATACAGATGGCAATCAATCAGGTTCAATGTATGACGGTAGCTATGTATCGACTGTTGTAACATTAGTATCACCACCAGTTGTCAACACTACACAGAACAAAAGTTACGGCACCATCAAGGCAGCAATTGCTGATGCTAATGCAGAAGATACCATTGAAGTTGGTGCAGGCACGTTTAGCGAAGAACTTACCATCAACAAATCCCTCACCATATTTGGGGTAAATGCTGACAATGATGCAAGGACAGACGAGTTCTTGGATGAGGGAACAGTTGTGACTGGTGGAATTAGGATTACTGGTGGAGATGTTACGCTTAAAGGCCTCACGATCAAGGACAAGGGTATTTTTGCTTTATCGAGCACTGGAGGCTTAACGGTGGTTAACAACAGGATTGAGGGCATTAGCAATGCTCATCAAGACGCCGAAGATGGCTCTATAATTGCTCTTGATGTCAATCCAGCCACAGGTCCGATTGTAATCCAGCAGAATGTTTTCTCAGACATTGGAGCAACTAATGGCACCGGCACAGCAATTAGGATTATAGGAGTTGCAGATGGCATTACCATCGCCGATAATATCATAAGAGACGTGACCAAGAATGGTATAAACCTCTATAGTAGTTGCTTGGCAAATGAAAATGCAGAACTGATGATTACAGGCAATGAAATCATTAACTGGGATTCGGACAAGGATAATAACAATGTAGGCGGCCGGGCGATTAGAATTGAATTTGACGGAGCGCACAGTTCAGCAACAGCGAATATTACAGAAAACAAACTCATACCGCCTGTATACGGTTCAGATCAAACTCCAGTTGATCCTCAGTACGTCAAGCTCACCATGGTAAACATTGTCGTGGACTTAACTAAAAACTACTGGGGCAGCGATTCACCGGATTTCAAGACCATATTATTAGTTGAAGGAGATAAAGCATCTGAGTGTGCTTATGTTCCATATTATACAGATGAAGCGATGACAACACTAGTAGAACCCGAAGTAACCTTCACCTTCACTGGTCTAGATAATATTGTAGCTGGTACAGTTGGCTTTACCATCAATACCAAGGTAACGAACAATGGTGCAATTGCGGCCAACATTTCTTTGCGCTACAAAGCTGTGGTAACTAAAGACGGCTCTGCTTTAGCGAATCAGGTGATCAGGTATCCTGAGGCTACAGATAACTGGCCGAATCAATATCATACCTTCACCACCGATAGTAACGGTGTTGCCTACTTTGGTCCCTCCAGCGGGTTCACCTTAACGCAGCTACCGGCACTGTTGAGTGCAGAAGGTGTAACCACGCCGTTCCAGGCAGACTTTGCAGCCGGGAGCTACAGCGTAACCGTTTCTCTATTGGATATCAGTGGTGGGGAAGTAGTACTGGGTAGTGGTACGAAGGAGTTTACTGTTATAGCACCGGAAACAGTAAATTTCAAAACTTCGGCAGAACAGTTCTTAACAGGCTATACTCGTCCAAGCGTATTGTACGATGGTACCAATTACCATCTATGGTATAGAACGTATGGAACAACGCCTATGAAAGCATACCATAGAGCGGCAAACACCATTGAAGACCTAAAAACCGCAAGTGAAAATGAACTTAAGTTGGGTGAAGAAACTTGGGAAGGACTGGATAACTTCTCCATTATTAAAGGAGCAGATAAGTACTATATGTTTAGCTCCAACTCTGACGGGACTGCGATTAATGTGTATGAATCAACAGACGGTGAAAAGTGGGGCAGCACCCTTACGAAGGTCTTGGATATATCAAACTCAGCCGTTGGAGATTGGGCTAAGAAAAAGATAGACAATCCTATGGTCGTCTATGACGGGACAGAATACAAGCTGTATTATCAAGGGAAGAGTGATACTACTGGATACCAAATTGGATTAGCAACTAGTAATTCCTTGACAGGTTCATATACACCTGTTGCAGAAGCAGTTTTGAAGCCGGGGACTGGCGAAGAATGGGATGCTGGTCAGCTTTACCAGCCTTGGGTTGTTAAAGACGGAGATTTCTACTACATGTGGTATGCGGCTGGAAGCGGACCCAAGGCTATAGGATATGCCTGGTCTACAGATGGCATCAACTGGACGAAAACAGACGAAGCTATTACAACAGCAACTTCAGGGTATTATGGGAAGCCCACAGTTGTTAAATCGGGTGGTAATTGGCATATGTGGTTCTTGCATGAAAGTGATGGTAGTTCAAATGTTATGTATGTTGACACCATGACTAAATAACCAACCCAACACGAAACATCCCTTCCCGAACGGGGAATGGGTGCCAGGCACCTGTAAATTACAGGAAAATGTACAGCTGGGACAACACAGGGGGACGGTTCTTTTGTGCAGTAGCTAGCCGTCTCGCCCAGTTGATTAACAGAAAAAAGCCAACCATGATCGCGCAAAGCGGATTGTGGCTGGTTCGGTATAAGTTCACTATTTTGTGAGGAGTTTACGAAAAGGGGGAGGTATTCAATGTCGTTACCTGCGGATGGTTGGAAAAACAAAGCTGGTACCGGAAATCGTTCATGCAGATGTGGATCTTGGAAACAGCACTGGATAAACGCTACGGGTAAATCCTGGCCCAAGAAATGCTCTATTGCTGGCTGTGACAATGATGCAACTTTAGGTGCGCATATTGTAAATTCTAAAGTTTCCGGTGGGAAAATTGCCCCCGCCTGTGATTCTTGTAATAAGTTAAGTGGTGAATTTTCGTTAAAGGGTGGAGTAACCCTCGTATCTGCTAACAAACAAGAAACATGTGAATAATCTGCTTGATTAGGGATACGGGACACAAGGGGACAGTTCGAATCCACTGAAAAAGCACCCTTTTTTAAGCCGCTTAGGCAGCTGCCCTAAGAGTAACACAGGGGGACGGTTCTGTTGTGTTGTAAGTCAACCCTCTAAGCCGTTGCAGTAAAGAACCACAACAAGCCCCGTGGGAAAGCAAGCAATTAAGTGCTCTCTCACGGGGTGTGACCTTCCTTTTGAGTGGGAAATCTGCAGAGGGAAACGGAATGTAGTCAATAAATCCTTTATCAAAATTACAACAGACTGAAATCTTAAGTTGGCGATAGCCAAAAGATTGCTGTGTATGAACGGAGGAAGGCTTTTTAATGAAGGTGGAAAGTGAAGATCCTCGCACTAGAACTTTTGATTTTAAGCCACATCAAATTAGCGTTGCTGATGCTGCTTTATTGTTAGATTGTAGTGTTAATGACATTACAGCATTGATTAGGTTGGGACATCTTGAGGCTGAGGGAAAAAGACCTTACAAAGTAGATGTTAACTCAGTGGTAGAGTATAAAAGGACTATGGCTGGTTCAGAAGAAGAGGAATAACAAAGTAGCACAAGGTGCTGGATCTATTGTGTTGTAAGTTGACTTTTTGAACAGCCGGAAAAGGAACCACAACCCGCCCCGTGGGAAAGGAACAACACAGGGGGACGGTTCTTTTGTGCAGTAGCTAGCCGTCTCGCCCAGTTGATTGACAGAAAAAAGCCAACCATGATCGCGCAAAGCGATTGTGGCTGGTTCTGTATAAGTTCACTATTTTGTGAGGAGTTTACGAAAAGGGGGAGGTATTCAATGTCGTTACCTGCGGATGGTTGGAAAAACAAAACTGGTACCGGAAATCGTTCATGCAGATGTGGATCTTGGAAACAGCACTGGATAAACGCTACGGGTAAATCCTGGCCCAAGAAATGTTTCATTGCTGGCTTTGACAATGATGCAACTTTAGATGCGCATATTATAAATTTGCAGTGTACCCCATTTCTTAGACAGCTAAAACACAAGATAGCTTGATTAATCACAGAATTGCTTACTTTTCTTAAGCCGTGAAAAAACTACGATAATATTCTTCGGGTGTAAGATACCCATTTGATTCGTGTAACCTGACCCGGTTATAGAATATTTCTACATATTCAAAAACTGCAGCACGGGCTTCATCTCGGGTTCTAAAACGCTGACCAAGTAGCCATTCGTATTTCATCTTGCCCCAGAAGGTTTCCATCGGTGCATTATCCCAACAGTTACCTTTACGTGACATGATACATATAAAACCGTAACCTCTTAAAAGAGCCTGGTAGTCATAGGAGCAATACTGGCTGTCTCTGTCAGAGTGGAGCAACACACCGGTAGGCCGACCTGAGCGTAACCAGCCGCTTTTCAAGGCATTAATAACAAGTTCCTTGTTCATTCGCTCACTCATTGATAACCCGACTATCTTTTGACCGTACAGGTCCATTACTGCAGCTATGTACAGCCACCCCTCATCAGTCCACAGATAGGTTATGTCGCTTACCATCTTCTGATTAGGCCTGTCTGCTACAAACTCACGATTAAGAATATTTTCCGCTCGCCGTATTCAAAAAACACACCGAGCTGTATCCTGGTGGTGAAGCTACGGCTGTCTTTCCGAAACCGCTCGCAGGCTATAAGACTTTCAAGGGAGCGGGTTCAGTTTCCTATTGGCAAGCCGATGGATTGTGAACTCATTGCTGACATTGTGCGGTGGAGAGTAAATCAGGTAGAAAAAGGTAGGGGGATTCTATGACAAACGAACGTGTGTACAAGATGGCGTTCTCCCGCGTTTACCCGCTGCTCGTCCAGAAGGCCGAACGCAAAGGGCGCACCAAGTCTGAGGTTGATGCTGTGATTTGCTGGCTAACAGGGTATGATGATTCCGGATTGCAAGCACAAATTATTAAGAATGTTGATTACGAAACCTTTTTTAACGAAGCGCCGCAGATAAACCCGAACGCCAACAAAATTACAGGCGTGATATGTGGACATCGCGTCGAAGAGATCGAAGACCCACTTATGCAGAAAATCAGGTGGCTTGACAAACTTGTAGACGAATTGGCAAAAGGAAAGCCCATGGAGAAGATTTTAAGAAGCTGAACGTGAATGGCATATAAACTACATTTTGGAGCCATTAGTAAAATTCAAGTCACAAACCAAGACACCCTACGTTCAAAATCGTGAAGCGTAGAGTGCCTTGGTCGTTTTTGTCCTTGTTTTTTTATATTGACGTGTTCCCTAAGCAGTTGAGTCCATATAATTGTACAAAATGCTCCCGGCCAGATACATTTGCTAAAAGATCCTCGTTACCGTTAGTGTTTTTACAGAAGTCTTACTTTCGCACCAATTCAAGTATTCTTCCATGTCAAAATACTTCTTGCCTGTTGTCCATTTCTCATCTTGCTCCATGAGTAACCCGCCTAGCAAACGAATAACAGATTCCCTGTTTGGGAAATACGCATGACCCGTTCTTGTCTCCGAATTTCTTCATTTCGATACTGTTAGTTGTACGTAATCTCTTACGATATTTCTCAGGAAGAGAAAGTGCGGCCGCAGCATCGTAGAAGCCAGCCTCAAGTATGCCCATAGCCTTGGGTGCTTTGTCTTCGTAAAGAGACATCGTCTCACGAAGAAGCATCCTGCGGTTTTCTATTTAGGTGCCTCTAAAATACTCCGCACATGAGAATGCATTTCATCACTAGTCCACTATGGTCATCAGATGTAAAGATGTTTACGCCATGCAACCTTAGGTCTTTAAGCGAACTGAAGAATTCGCTCCAAGCAGTTTGTGATTCTGTGTCACCTACCATCATGCCTAATACTTCACGGTAACCGTCTGAATTGATTCTCACTGCCATCATCACACCTCTGGACCGTACCCTGCCGTCTTCTCTAATTTTTAGGTACAGAGCATCTACTAGTAAAAACGGAAATTCATCATCTGAAAGAGACCTGTTGAGCTGAGCTTTCCTGATTGCATCTAGGTTCTTGCATAGTTCAGACACAGTGCTCTTTGAAAATTTAGTGCCACACAGCTCCTCTGTAATCTGACTCACTTTCCGCGTCGATACTCCGTTTACCACCATCTTCATCAAAGCGATCATAGGCGCTTGTTCACTTCTTTGATACCTTTACGAGAAATTGCCGTTTCGAATCCTCGGCACATGTGAAGTAATGTTGCCTACCCGGGCAGTTAATTGCCGCGGGTATGAACCGTTGCGGGGCCCTTGCCTCTCTTTAGTCCTTTCATATGGTTCTGCTGCCAATTGTTCTTTAACCTGCGCCTTTAGTATTTGATTCAGAACCGATTCAAGCAATTCGGCTAACCCCGAATCTTGAGATTTCCCTAAAAAAGCTCATGCAAATCTTCTGAATCTGGCTCCCTGTTTTTAGGGAACCCATTTTGCACAATTATATGGACTCAACTGAACCGATGTTGTCATAGAAAAGGGGGTATTGAAGGGGGTATTGGCAGTCATCACATCTGAAGAAGGTTTTTCCACTGAAACCGAGAATTCAGGATTATAAGCGAATTTAGGGCTAGCCAGGTTTTTCCACCCGTGATTCGAAATGTGATTGGCGGCAATTGAAGAAGTAGACGGGCGCTTAGGAATTTGGCAGGTTTATACACTGTGTAACTTGTAACTTACAATAGGAGTGGTGGCAGAATACGTTGTGTTTAGTCTTCAGAAAGACTCAGAAAAAGCGCCGTTTCGCGAGAGCTATTGTAGACTGGAAAGATTGGTTCCCTGAAAGATGAAATTTTGTGGTTATGGTAGGAGATGGTTGATCCTGTGAAAAGCGCACTTGGTGTTATGACTCTCTCTTTAGTGCCAGGCATAGGTAGAAAAGCGCTAGCTAGAATACTTGATCAGGTCTCTTCCTTACCTGAAGACCCTTCTGAACTTCGGTTACTAGCCGTCAATGCTCTTTCAGGATCTTCGCGTTATGAATGTCCGTCTGAAGAAGAATTTTCTGTTTTCTATCAAAACGCTCAAAAAATCCTCTCTGAAACGTTATCTAAAGATATTCGCGTTCTTACGACCTTTGATCCCCAGTTTCCCATACTGCTCAAAGGAATCTCAGATCCACCAGTTATCCTTTATGTGAAAGGGAACACGACTATTCTCAATAAGTGGTGTGTAGCTGTTGTTGGCAGGCGGAAACCAACTGAATACGGATTGGACATGGCCAAGCGCATAGGAGGTTTCTTGGCGAGGGAAGGTATAGTCGTTGTAAGTGGTTTGGCCGTGGGATGTGATACCGCCGGACACCAGGGATGCCTCGAGAATAACGGCGAGACAGTTGCTGTTTTGGCACATGGGCTTGATATGGTATATCCTGCGCAAAACCTGCACCTGGCAGAGGAAATATTGGATATGGGAGGATGTCTGATAAGCGAGTATCCTGTCGGTACCAAGCCGTTAGCCGGTTTTTTTGTGGAAAGGGATAGGCTCCAGTCAGGGTTGTCTTCTGGGGTCATAGTGATTGAAGCGGAGGCAGAGGATGGGACCATGCATACAGCCAGGTTTGCTGTTGAGCAAGGACGTCTATTGGGATGTTTGAAACCCCCTACTGGCGGCGCTGATATGCAGCAAAAGGTGGCAACGGGTAATGAATTACTTCTTAGCGAAGGCAATGCAATTCCATTGACTAATGCCTCTGACTTGGAAAACATGGTTGCGATGTTAAGGCAAAGATGGGATCACCTAATCAAGAAAGGAGGCGAAGCCAGCAATTGGTTAGCGCAGAACCGATTGATTGAATAGGAGCGAAAGTGATTGAGGTATCAGGCAGAATATTTGGAACGTGTAGAGGGTATCTTTTCTGAACTGGGAGAAACTTCCCTATCTTTTCAGCTCAAAGCGATATATGAAAGAAAGAGAGAGCGGAAGGTCGCAGATCCTGCAGTCCGCCGATTCCAAGATTGTACTCATCTTATTTATCCATCTAGCCAATTCTATTATCACAGTGCCAAAACTGATGACCTGTCGTTATCCCCTAGAACCTATGCCGCCAGATTACAGCAGGCATGGCTTCATCCGCCCTATGCTGTTTACAGTTATCATGTAACCTCGCTAGAGACAACAGATGCCACATGTGTCCCTCAATCTAGCAGATTCTCGAATACGCAAACCCGTAAAAAACCAGATGTCGGTGAAGGTCGCGTAAGCCCTGTTGTTCCAGAAGAGTTTGGGGGTCGCTGCTGGCATCAGTCCAGATGGCTTGATGGAAAAGTAGGGCTACCGCTCCAGTTTTCCTTTACTTACAAGAGGGGAATCGTAGGGGCGTGGTTTTGCCAAAGACCGAGCACAGAAAGGAGAATGATGGAGAGTGTCACTTACATTGGGATCATATTCTATACCTTTGGACGCTCCTAGCGAACAAAGAACACTGTTTATAAAAGATACGGCTTTCTATGCGACTCCAGATAGTGAGTACGGCAAGTTTTACATAGATGTTTTTAATGAGTTGCCTGCCAAGACTACATATCCCGGTTTCAGGGAGACCATTGCCCAGTGGCGGGCTAGGGGTGGCATCAAGGTGAAACTTTTTGGTGACTCCCAGCAATACAAGAATTGGTCTACATCAGATGGTATAGAATATGTGTCTTCTGCGGATTTGATGGATGATATGTATGGTAAAAATCTGCCCTTCAACCCAGAATCTCTTGATTGCCCAGTCATTATCGACGTAAGCGAGGAAACAGAGAAGCCAAAACTGGCATACGCTCTCTGGGGGCCCAAAAGCCAAAGAGCAAGGAACGACCTAGACGTTATTTGCGTGCCAAGAGATTTGACGAAATGGCTGTTTAGCGATCCTCGAGATTACTATGGCTTTAGAACAAAGGTTTGGGTGGGAAGCCACGTTGCAGTTGCTTTACAAAACCCCAAGGGCCACGTTTCAGAAAGAGAATTTGTATTGTGCAAAGAATTAGACAAGTCTAGAGAAAAGTCTTTGTCTGCAGAGTCACCCTTGGGAGGAAAACTCCTAGGCAAATTCCCTGGAGACACTTTCTTTTACCAAGCGCCAGCTGGCTTAATGAAATGCGAAGTTCTATGGGTGTCCCCAAATCCAGTGGGTATGCATCCAAACAGGGTTCTCGTGTCGTCTCTCGATATAGGCAAGATAGATTTTATGGTCAGATCCATGACAGAGATGTATCCCGAATTACGGTGGTTTGAAGACTTTGTGAAATGTCTCCGAGACCGACAATCATCAAGTTGCAGCATAAATTGCAGATCATGTAGTGACCCGTCATATACGATGTGCATAGATAATTGTATGAAAAAGCGCGATGAGTGTAGGTACTGTGCTACAAACAAAGACAACCCTCTTTTTTGCAGTTTGTTGCTTGCGCAGGATATAGAATTGCTGGAGGGCACGTGCATTATATGCGGTTATCCCCTTGACCGTGATGGTTTATGCCCTAAATTGTACCAACATGTAGATGATCTTGTAAGAACTATTGTGGTTGGGATTTACCGGCCTCATCACTATGGACAAGGTCGATTGCTTGAGAGCCTTCTCAGTAAGATGATCCTTGGCTTCAAGAGTAATCCGTGTTTGGTGATCCCATTGGGCAATCTGATGGTTTCAAGGCTTTTGAGAGAGAATCTTCCTGTTGGAACCGTGGTAACAGGAGTGCCAGCACATGCGAAAGATATAGAGTCTAGCGGTTTTGATCGAGTCGGGCTGCTGTGCCAGTGGATTTCGCTGAACCTTGGCTTAAGGTACGAATCGGATCTCATCACAAAGACGAGATATGGAAGTTCAAGAACTGACAGAGAAGGCAGTCTTTTCGAATGCACCAAGGATTTATCGATGTACAATACTGTTTTGTTGGTAGATGATGTTGCTACTACCTTTTCTACCTTGGGGCGTTGTGCAAAGTCTCTGCGGGAAGCAGGCGTCTCGCAAGTAATTGGATGTTCTCTGAGTCGCACCGTAGGCTAAAACCTTACGATCTAACCAAGGTTCTGAATCTGGCTCCTTTCTTTTTCAGAAAACTCAATTTACACAATTATATGGACTCAACTGGTCGTGTCAGATATGTTTGACTTCTCCAGATTATTTAGGGATTGAAGATGAATTACAAGAAGCCCTGAATGTTTTAGTAAAATAGGGGTATCATCTCCTAGGAATACTGGCTAGAAAATACCAGGGAGGGAAAGAGGGTCGAGGGAGAATGCGCTTTTTCGCCAGCAGAAATGGTGGCTAATGATTAGTGATGTATGACTTGCCAAGGGGGTGAACCTATTTTAATATGCTGCTTTTCTTGTCACAGATGCATTATCCCATAGCATTCTTGAGGTGGTTAGCAGTAAAGGGAGGAAATAGCAGGCCACCGTAGAAATAGTTAAAGGATGTGATAATACGTAAAAAGCCGGTGATAATCATGGAGTCTTTTGATTCAACTAAGAGAAGTCTATCTGAAA
>Ga0255342_1003357_pt1 | contig 17988 bp, 17 predicted proteins | sample wastewater_treat_3_FD_192416 | JGI IMG/M metagenome (GOLD analysis project Ga0255342, IMG submission 192416) | Wastewater microbial communities from Lulu Island WWTP, Vancouver, Canada - plant14 | ecosystem: Engineered > WWTP > Wastewater > Unclassified | place: Canada: Vancouver, British...
CGCGCCGGCTGCGCTGCTCCTTGCGCCACATGTCGAGGAGCGTCTCGGCGAGGACGTCAGCCGCCTCGTCGAGGCGTCGCTCGATCTCGCCGCTGCGCTTGTCGGCGCGCACGGAGGCAGGAGCGGCCCCGCAGGGCCGCGTCTTCGGGATCGTCGCTTCCACACGTGGGAAACGCGGTCCGGCGCGACGAAACGGGACAGGAGATCGTCACCGACCCCCACGTCCCCATTGACCGGGGAGGCTCTGTTTAGTATTTAGGCAACAGAACATCGCGCCCCGCTTCCGGGGGGCGCTCAGCGAGGAAACGTGAAGGAACGGTTTGGAGAACGCATTCGTCGCCTGAGGACCGAGCAGATGCTCGGGCTCCGCGAGTTTGCCACGAAGGTCGGCATCTCGCCCACGTACCTGTCGCGCATCGAGACCTCGGAGGAGAAGGCACCGCCCGCGGAGGAGGTCATCCGCAAGATGGCCACCCAGCTCTCTGACAGCTTCGACGAGCTGATGACGCTCGCCGGGCGCGTGTCCGAGGAGTCGCTCAACGTCATCAAGGCCGACGCGGGGATGCCGGAGTTCCTGCGCACAGTCGGGGAGCGGAAGCTGTCGGCCGAAGACCTGATGAAGCTCCTTCCCAGCGAGCCGAAGAAGGGGAAGCGCTGATGACCTTCAGGGTCCCGTTCCTGTCCGACGCGCAGCTCGAGAGCGCCGCTCAGGAGCTGCTGCGCCGGTACGCGAAGTGGAAGGGCGAGCCGCCGCGTCCGCCGATCCCCGTCGACGCGATTGCGGAGGGCGTCCTCGGCCTCACGCTCGAGCTGAACGACCTGCGCAGGAAGCTCGGCAAGCCCGACGTGCTCGGCGCGACGTGGCTCGACGAGGCGCTCGTCATCATCGACTCGTCGCTCGAAGGGAACGAGGGCCGCTACTCCTTCACGCTCGGCCACGAGCTCGGCCACTGGCAGCTGCACCGCCCGCTTCGCGAGATGGACAAGGTCACGTTCCCGCTGTTCTCGCGCGAGCCCGGCGCCAAGGCGACGGCCGCCATCGTCTGCCGCGACGGGCAGCGCGATTCCGCAGAGATCCAGGCGGACAAGTTCGCGGCGCTGCTGCTCATGCCGGCGAGCGACGTGCGCGCGGCGGTGAAGCTGGTGACCGGCGAGCCGCTCGCCATCGACAACTTCGTCGCCCGCAAGAAGGCCGGCGAGCGCATCGCCGAGCTGCGCGACTTCGCCGCCGAGGTGATTGCGAAGGGCGGCTTCACCAACGTGTCGAACCAGGCGATGCAGATCCGCCTGGAGGCGCTGAAGCTCGTGGTCGACGGCGCCCAAGGACGCCTCTTTCTGAAGTGTGGGGGGAGCGGTTTTGTGCGCTCTCGATGTCCCCTGTTTTGGCAACGGTAAACAACCTGGAGAACGCATGGCAAACCGCGAATGGAACCCGAAGTCCTTCTTCCGCCACCTCACCCCTGACGCCCTCGAGGTGCTGCTCGAGTGGGCCGCCGTGGAGCTCACGCTCGACGGCGAGGGGCCGGTGGGCGAGCAGGTCTATCGCGGGTGGAAGGCGCTCCCCGAGGCCGAGCGCGTCGCCATCGAGACGAAGCTCCTGCCGGTCAACGACCTGTGCGGGCCGCACGCGCGCCCGTACCTCGAGCGGCTGGCGCAGCAGGTCTGGACCAACGGCCATTCGCAGCTCGTCGAGGACAGCCGCGGGTGGTCAGCGCAGGACCTCGCGGTGCGTCTCTTCGTCGCTGACGAGGCGCGCTTCCTGGAGGCGCACCAGGCCCACGCCCTCGACATGATGGAGCACCTGACCGAGTTCCACGGGCGCTACCCGGTGACGCTCAAGCCGACCGCCGAGGCCAAGACGGCGATGAAGGCGGCGATGGCGAGCCACTTCCGCGAGACCGCGTTCGGCGCGCGCTGCCAGGTCGAGGACTTCGCCAACGACGAGAAGTTCGCGCTGTTCATCTTCCACGAGGACGAGGTCGCCCCGTTCGATCGCTTCAACGACAGGGGCGTCGTCGAGCCGGACTGGCAGCGCCCCGTCGTGCGGCTCGCGGCCGTGTTCCAGTTCGAGACCTCGACGCTGCTCGTGAAGGCGCCGCGCGTGGCCGAGCGAGAGAAGCTGCGCGACCTCTTCGCGCAGGTCTTCGTCGGCGACCCGAGCTACTTCGAGGACACGAACAAGAGCCCGAAGTTCTCGTTCGATCCGCTGCGTGACGATGACTTCGACTTCCCCGTGCGCGGCTTCGACAAGATCGAGGACGTGTCCATCGTGCGCGTCGTGGCCAAGCCCGCGAGCCGCGACGTGAAGCGCGTGACCGTCGAGATGAAGCCGGGCTTCACCGTGCTCGGCGTGCGCGGGTTGCTCGGGGAGCACGGCGTCGATCTGGCGAGCGATGCCATCCACGGCGTGCGGCTGCAGTTCGTCTTCGAGGGCAAGGGTCGCTCGAAGTACCGCACCGTCAGCCTGTTCAACCCGAACAACTCGAACCTCAACGACACGGAGCGCGATCGCGTCATCCGTCGCTACCTGAAGGAGTGGGGCATCGATGCCAGCGGACGACGTTCTCCCGTGGAAGCTGCTGCTCTCGAAGCTGCGGCGCAGTGACGACTCGCGCGTGAGCTACGACGAGGTGCTTCGCACCGGCTGGCAGCCGGAGGTGCTCGTCGTGCGCGAGCGCGTCCTCGAGTACGGCAAGGCCGACGACTACGAGCCGCCTGGGTGCCTGCACGGCTGCTTCCCGAACGTGAACTACGAGCTCGGCGCCGCCGAGGGGCTCGTGGCGGTCGCGTGCCCGGAGGAGCCGCCGTGCTGGCCGGGGTGGACGATGGTGCCACGCACCGAGGTCGATGCCCTGCGCTGCCGCGCGAAAGACGTCTTCGCCAAGGTCGCCGCAACCCACCGCCTGCAGCCGCTGCCGAAGCCCGTGCCCAAGCCGTTTCTCGGCGTGGGAGTGACGCACCGGCGCGGGATGAACATCGGCGTCGTGTGGCTGCGCGCGCCCAAGCTCGGGTTCGAGCAGACCTGCCGCGGCCTGCGCGCCGATCTCGGCGTCGACGGCCTCGTCGTGCTGGTCGCGACGCGGCCGCCGACGTCGCTCACCGCCGCCGACAAGATCGTCCCCTTCGAGCTCGACCTCGACGCCGCGGGGCGCATCGGGCTGCCGCGCGCCATCGAGGAGCTGACGCCCGACTACCGCACGCGCGTCCTCGATGAGCCGATGCTCGACCTCGACTACGTCCACCTGCGCCTCGCGACGCGCCCGGGCGAGCGCCACGTCGTCGAGATCAACGGCCAAGACTTCGGCGGCTTCCGCAAGAGCGACCTGAAGTTCTTGCGCTTCTTGCTGCTCGCGGCGGCACGGAAGAACGGCAAGGACGACGGCTGGCTCGACAAGTCGCGCCTGCGCGACGGCAGCGACAAGGACCCGGCGCTGAACGATCTGCGCGCCGACCTCGGCAAGTACGACATCTACGGGCTCGGCGAGGAGGAACGGAAGGCGCTCATCCGCGTGCAGCGCGGAACGGGCCTCATCCGACTCGGCGTGCCGCCCGAGAACATCACGCTCCACGCCTCGCTCGCCGAGCTCACGTTCGTGGCGACGACGACCACCACGAAGAAGGACGGCACCAAGACCAAGCCGACGAAGAAGCAGGAGGAGGGGCTTCAGAACGCCGCCACCCTGCTCCGCGACTGCCGCCGCCTCGGCGCTCCTGGCGAGGTCGAGGACGCCAAGACCCCGGCGGCTACGAGTCGTCGTGGCCGTAGCGCCCCTTGAAGTTCTCGCGGAACCCGCCGCCGCTCCCTGGCTCGGGCGTCGGGAAGTCGTCGGCGGTGACGACCTTGGTCTTCTCGAAGTCGATCACCACCGCTCGCCGACGGCCGCTGTCGAAGGTGACGCGCTCGCTCTCGGCGATGACGAAGCCGCCCTGCTTCTTGCTCTCGGCGACCAGCCGCCGAAGCTGCTTCAGGTCGACCATCTCGCCGTCGTAGTCGATGCGCTTGCAGTGGGCACGGAACGCGTCGTACGCGCTCTCGAGGTGGAGCGCGAGGCGCCCCTCGTCGAAGACGTAGTGGACCTTGTGCTTGAGGTCCCCCTGCACGGCCATCACGCCCAGCATCTCGAGGAAGTGATCGAGAGCGTTCTTCACGCCGTGGTCAGTCTCCAGCACGTCGTCGAGCACCGCGTGGACGGCGACCTCCACGCCGAGATCGTCGGGCAGCTCGCAACCGCAGTGCTTGGCGAACTCCTCGAAGAGGTGGATGCCGACCAGCATCGCGGTGAGGTTCTCGACGACGCGCAGAGGCGCCTTGCGCTCGGCCGGGATGAGCGCCTTGGCCACGGCGCGCGCCACCTCGAGGTCGGCGGCGAAGTCGCGCCCGAGGCAGAACTGGATGTAGCGCGGCGCGAAGAGCAGCAGGTTCACCGCGCGCAGCTCCTTGTACGCTTGGCGGTGCGCCGGCTTCTCGGCGAGCGTCGTCTTGTCGGGGTTCGACGTGAGGATGCGCTCGAGCAGCGCCGACTCGGTGGGCCGCGTCTCGCCCGCGACGCAGACCGGCGCCTGGAGCTGGTAGCTCACGACCTTGAGGTCCGGCCGCCCGCGCTCCTCGACCTCGCCCCGGTAGAGGCGGCGCAGGTAGCGGTGCAGCGTGTTGAGCCGATGGCGCTGCATGTCGTAGGGCTTGTACTCGTCGATGAAGACGGGAACCGAGCGCGTCGACGAGAGCAGCTTCAGGAGCGCGAACTCCGTCTCGGTCGCGCTGTACGGCTCGGCGTCGCGAACACCAAAGAGCGGCCACATGAGGTCGATGCACACGCTCGACTTGCCCGAGCCCTGCGTGCCCCAGACGAAGAGCGACGGGAACGTGCCCACCTTCTCCATGAAGCGCGGCTTCACCGGCGTCGCGAAGAACCAGCCGATGATGGGCAGCATCACCTCGGGCTTGTTCACGAACGGCAGGTGCTTGAAGACGGTCGAGGCGACCTCGAGGAAGGTGTCCTCGTCGCAGTCGACGTAGGAGATGCGCTTGTCAAGCGAGCCGCCGCTCGGGACGTAGAGGACGGGTGCCGGGTCCATGAAGCCCTCCCTCCCGATGGCGCCGGCGGGGCCGAGCCAGACGTGATGCTCGCCCTTCTTGTAGTCGCCGAGCATGTTCGAGCCCGGCCTCCGAGGGACGTCCCGCCGCGCGAGCACGCGGAGCAGCCCCTGCACGTTGTTGTCGCTGCCGGTCCACTGGAGGTCGGCCGACGGGAGCTGGCGGATGAGATCGCGCTTGCTGTGGAACGACGACAGCGGGAAGCGCAGGTTCGGGACGTGCCCGCCCCGATCGGTGTTCGCGTAGCCGAGGATCAGCTCCCCTTCCTCGGTCTCGACGCGCGTCGTCGGCTCGAGGGTGAACGACGAGATGACGCGCGACTCGCCGCGCGCGGTCATGCAGTAGTAGCAAGAGGCGTCCTCGTAGATGGCGCCGTCCATCTCCTCGTCGCTGCTCTCCGGGTCGGCGGCGGCGTTCGGCGCGGGCGCGCTCGCCACCTTGGCGACCGACTTGCGGAGGTCCTTCGCCTTGAGCCCGAAGCGCTTCTCGACGGCGCCGAGGTACTTCGACTGCACCGACGGGTCGCGGTGCGCGATGGCGTCGAGGATGGGCTTGAGGCGGATCTCGAGGTCGCGCGCCGAGGTGTCGGCGGGGATGGCGTCGATGGCCTTCTCGATGTCGAAGACGACGTCGTAGAGCTCGCAGCGCACGCCGGGCTCGACGTTCACCTTGCAGAGGTGGAGCTTCTCCTGCAGCGAGTGGCACGGCGGGGCGATGCTGCCGTCGGCGCGCATCGTGGCCACGACCTTCTCGTGGGCCTTCTGGATGTACGCCGCGCCGTCGCGACCGCGCAGCTTGCCCATGCCCCGGCGGTCCCACTCGAGCACCAGCTCGGTGAGCTCATCGAGCCCGAGCCCCTTGTGCGCGAAGTAGCGGACCATGTCGAAGATGGCGACGCTGCGGTCCTCGGCGCCGTGGTCCCAGAGGTGCTGGACGGGCCCGCACATCTCGACCGGGTGCTCCCAGTCGTACTCACCCTCTGGCGTGCGCTGCGCCTTCGTCGTGCCCGGTGGCGCGGCCACGTTGCCGACGATCGGGAGCGACACGCGCAGGGCGGCGACGGGCAGCGTGGGCTCGGGCTCCACGTCGAGGCGTGAGAGGAGCTTCTCGTCCTCGACGCGGTCGAAGCCCGAGAGCGCGGCGCTCACGCGGTGCGGGCGGTCGCCTTGACCGTCGCCCTTGTGGCTGACAGTGCCGATCACCTTGATGATGCGGGCGACGTCGTGGATCGAGTCGACGTGGACGGCCTCGGTCTGCGCGCACTCGCGCACCTTCGTCTCGAAGGCCTTGAGCCCCGCTTGGAGCCGCTCGCGGCGCTCGCCCTCGAGCGCGGTGGGCGGCACCGCGAACCAGAGCTGCGCGCCGTCGCCGCTCATCATCAGGCGCGGGCGCACGAGCCCCTCGCTCTCGCACCACGCCGACGCGGTCTCGGCGGCGACCAGCGCCAGCGCGAGCTCGGCGTCGGTGCTGGCGGCGTCCTTGGGGCGCACCGGATCGAGGTCGATGACTGTCGCGGTGACGACCTCGATGTCCTTGCGCCCGGCGCCGGTCTTCAAGGGGCGCACGACGTTCGGGGCCGCGTCGAAGAGGCGACGGGGGCGTGGCTGGATGCCGACGTAGACGTTCCCAGCCGCGTTGGTGCGAACGCACTCGCGGACGAAGGCCTCCTCGTCGTCGAAGAAGCCGATGCCGACGATGCCGCCCGCTGGGCGGATGACACGCACCTCGGACACGCCGTGCGCGCCGTGAGCGAGCCAGCGCCAGGTCGCGCGGATGGTGTTCTCGTCGGGGCCGAGCGCGCTCACGCAGCCCCCTTGCGCGTGCCGAGCTTCGACGCGGGCACGCCCAGCACCTCGGCGTAGAGCTTCCGGCGCTCGAGGTGGTGGCGACGCAGGAGCGGCACCTTCTTGTCGACGAAGTCGAAGAGCGCGGCGTCGGTCTTCTCGACGTGGGGCCTCATGAGCCGCCCGAGGCGCTGCACGGTGCGCCCGCGCGCGCGGCCCGGGTACGCGAGGAACACGCGCGAAAGGCGCGGCAGGTCGAGGCCTTCGTCAGCGAGGCTCGTCGCAACGATGACGGCCAGCTCGCCGGCGCGGGCGCGGTCGAGCAGCTCCTTGCGAACGGCCCGCTTCACCTCGCCGGTGAGCACCGCCGCCGACACGCCCTCGGCCTCGATGGCGTTGGCGAGCGTGTGGCAGTGGTCGATGCGCCCGGAGAGCACCAGGCACACGTGGCCGGCGCGGGCCTCCTCCACGACGTGGTCGACGATGAGCGCGTTGCGGGCCTCATCGCTCGCGACGGCGGTGAGCATCGGCGCATAGTCCTCGGCGCCGGTGTAGAGGTAGGTGAAGTCCGTCTCGATGCTTTGGATCTCCGGGACGGTGAGGACGCCTGCCGCGACGAGCTCGTCGTGGGTGATGGTGACGAGTGGCGCGCCGAGGAACAGGTCGAGGAGCGCGGTCAGTCCGTCCTCGCGGTCCGGCGTGGCCGTGAGTCCGAGGCGGTAGCGCGCGGGGCAACGATCGACCACGGAGTGAAAGGTGCTCGCGGCGACGTGGTGGGCCTCGTCAAGGATGAGCAGCCCGAAGCGGCCGAGGAGCGCGTCGAGCTTCGCGGGCTCCCAGCGCACGAGCCCCTGGATCACTGCGACGGTCACGGGCGCGAGGCGTTCTTCGCCGTCGCCGATGAGGCCCGCGTCGAGACCGAGCTTGTCCTTCAGCTCGCCGAGCCACTGCTCGGCGAGATCGAGGGTGTGAACGAGGATGAGCGTCGGCGTGCGGAGCCTCGAGATCGCGCCCATGCCCACGCGCGTCTTGCCGCCGCCGCACGGGATGACGACCGTGCCCTGCGTGACCTTCTCGAGCTTGTCGACAGCGTTCGACTGGTAGTCGCGCAGGCCGAGCGCGGGCACCTCGAGCTGCTCGGCTGGGAGCACGCGCGCGTCTTCGCAGGCGACGATGAGCCCGTCCTGCGCGGCTGCGCGCCTGAGCACGTGGATGGCCCCACGCGGGAGGCGCAGTTCGTCGCCCGCCTGCTCGACGAAGCACACCGTCTCGAGCTCGGCGCCAGGGTTCAGCCCGAGCCGCAGGCGATCGAGGAACGCGGGGTTTGGGAACGACAGCATCCGGCACAGGCGCTCGACGACCTTGGGCGGCACCTCGCGGGCGTCGAGCGTCAGCGCCGCGTCAACTCGCGCGCGCATGGGCAGCCTCCTCGAGGAAGCGGGTGATGTTCTCGACGCGCCGGGTGGTGAGCATCGGCGGCAGGCTCTTGAGGAACTTCTTCCCGTAGCCCTTCTCCGCGATGCGCTTGTCGAGGATGACGGCGACGCCCACGTCCGTCTTGCAGCGGATGAGGCGGCCGACGCCCTGGCGCAGCGCGATGATGGCGAGCGGCACGAGGTAGTTGTCGAAGGCGCGCGGATCGCGCTCGCAGATGGCGTCGATGACCGGATCGTCCGGCGGCGGGAACGGCAGCTTGTCGATGACGAGACCGGTGAGCGCCTCGCCCGCGACGTCGATGCCAGTCCAGAAGCTCTCGGTGCCGAGGAGGATCGAGCCCGTGTCCTCCTTGAAGATGCGGGTGAGCTCGGCGCGCGGAAGATCGCCCTGGCGCAGGACGCGGTGCTCGCGCCCGTCGATGCGCTCGTAGACGGCGTTCAGGTTCCGATACGACGTGAAGAGGCCCAGCGTGCGGCCGTCGCAGGCGTCGACGACGTGCTGGAAGACGCGCGCGGCCTCGTCGATGAAGTCGACGTCGCGCGGGTCCGGCAGCCGCTCGGGCACGACCAGGAGCGCCTGCGACTCGAAGTCGAACGGCGTCTCGGCGATGACCTCGAGCGCGCCCTCGGGCACGCCGATCTCGCGGCGCACGAAGTCGAAGGTGCCCGAGGTGGTGAGCGTCGCGCTCACGAGCGACACCGACGGACAGCGCTCGAATAGCTCGGCGCGCAGCAGCTCGCTCACGTCGATGGGCTTCGAGCGGAGCTTGATGCGGCCCTTGCGGTCGACGTCGAGCCAGTACGCGCAGCCCGCGTTCGACTGCGCGAGCCCCTCCGAGAGCCGCGCGCCCGCTGTGGCCGCGTTCTTGGCCACGTTGCGCGCCGTGGCGCGCTCCTTCTTGTCGGCCAGATCGTCCTCGGAGCGGGCCTTGGCGAGCGCTACGAGCTTGCCCAGCGCGCGCTGAAGCCCCCCGTCGCTCGCGAAGCCTGGCGCCTTGAGCCGCTTCCTGTACCGGGGCGAGCGGGCGAAGTCGGCGAGCATCGCGAACAGGCGCTGCGCCTCCTGGCGAAGCTCTCCGGCGAGCGCCTTGTTCCCGAGATCGGCGGCCGCCGAGGCGAGCCGACCGAAGGTGTGCTCGGAGAGGGTGAAGCCGAAGAACTCGCGTGCGATCTCCGCTGCCTCGTGCGCCTCATCGAGTACTAAGAGGTCGAACGCAGGCAGCACGAGGTCTTGGCCCGTCGCCTCGCGCACGGCGAGGTGGGCGAAGAGCATGTGGTAGTTTGTGACGACGATGTCCGCGCCCTGCGCCGTCGCCTTGGCACGCTCGGCGAAGCAGTCGTCGCGGAACGGGCAGCCGTCGCCCTTGCACTCGTCGGAGCCAACAGAGAACTTCGACCAGACCTGCGCCTGCGGGATGAACGACAGCTCCGAGACGTCACCCGTCTTCGTCGCCTCGGCCCACGCGAGCACCTCGTCGACCTGCCGCTGTTGGTCGTCGAAGTAGAGCCCGCGCAGCTCTCCACGCGCCTCGCTCTCGGCCATCCGGTCCAGGCAGAGGTAGTTGTTCCGCCCCTTGAGCAGCGCGAAGGAGAACTTCCACGGCAGCACCTCCGCGAGCAGCGGCAGGTCCTTCCTGACGAGCTGCTCCTGCAGCGCGATGTTCGCGGTGGCGATGACGACGCGTTTCTTGTCGTGGTGCGCGTGGTGAACGGCGGGCACGAGATACCCGACGCTCTTGCCGGTTCCACACGGTCCTTCGCCGAGGGCGTGACGCCCGCCCGACATGGCCTCGTCGACCATGCGGGCGAGCGCCACCTGGCCCTCGCGCATCTCGTAGCCGGGGAACCGCGAGGCGAAGAGCCCGCCGTCCCCGAAGACCTCGGAGAGGTAATCCTTCATCGGTGGCTCCTCGCGGCTCACTCAGGCGAAGGGATCGACCTCGGTCTCGTCGGCGGCGGGCGCGGCGCTCTCCGTCTGGAGCTGCTCCACGAACGCGCGCGCCTTCTCCACCTGCGACGCGGGCAGGTCCTTGATGCGCTGCACGCCGAACTTCGCGAGGAACTTGTCCGTCGCCTCGCGCGGCAGCGCCTTGAGCGCGGTGACGAGCCCCTGCGCGACGTTGGGCGCCACCAGGCCGTCCTTCGCATCGGCCTTCTTGTCGAAGGAGTCGAGGAACTGGCCGCCCTTCGCGCCGCCGCCGTCACCCTCGCCGGAGTAGAGCTTCGCGAGGTCGTGCTGCGGCAGCGCCTGGAAGGCCTTCTGCTGCTCGGCCGAGAGCTGGTGCTCGGGCAGGATGGAGTACGTGGTCTTCGGGTCCTTCGCGGCGCCGTGGCGCTGGATCTCGAAGGCCCACTTCTCGAGGCCGTACTTCTCGCGGACGCGGACGAGATCCTTGAAGAACATCACGCCCTGCTCGAGGACCTTGACCTCCTTCGAGTCGTAGAGCGCCACGTTGAGCGCGACGCGCAGCGAGGCCTTCACGCCCGACGCCTTCATCGCATCGTCGACATCGACGTACTTGCCGTCGACGAAGGCCACCTCGCGCGGGTGCGGTTCACCCAGGAAGACGACGACGGCCTTGTCGCCATCGCCCGCGAGCTTGAGCCAGAGCGAGCCGCCCTGGTCATGCTTCTTCGCCATCTCTTCGGTCTGCTGCCACATGCTGGTTGCCATTGGTCACTGCTCCTTCTTGTTGGGGTTGGGGTTGCTGCTGCTGTTGTTCGGGGTGCTGCGTCGCTCGCGCCGGTAGACGGCGATGAGCTGTGTGCCGTCGGCGGCCTCCCCGGCGTCTTCGAGATGGAAGTCCGCGCCGAGCTCGACGACGTCGTTCAGCTCCCAGCGGCGGAAGAGACCCGGCAGGCGGATGAAGTCCTCGTCGCCGGGCAGGTTGAGGATGGGGATCGGTTCGCGGGTCATCTCGGTGCGTCCTCCGTGCGGTTCAGGGGGCCTTTGGGTGGGAAAAGCGGTCCGCCCGCGCGAAACGGGACAGCGATTTCGCGAGGTGCTTCTTCAGGCGAGCAACCGCGCGTTGAACGCGCTTGCGCCCGCTGTCGGTGGCGAGTCCCAGGCGCTCGCCGACCTCACGACGCGACTCGTCCAGGACCAGCACGGCGATGAGCAGCTCCGCGTCTTCGCCGACCACAGACTCGAGCCACGCGCACAGCACCTCGATGTCCTCGTCGAACGAGATCCCCGTGGTGAGGCCGAGCACGGAGCTATGTTCGCGCTCGAGCCAGCGCTCGAGCGTGTGCGTGTCGAACCAGCTCGTGGAGAGCCGGTCGCCGTCGGCGTCGTCCGGCGCGTCCTGACCATCGTCGTGGACGTGCGCGGGCTCGGCCCACGCGCGCTTCTTGCGGTACATCACGTCGCGCTCGGTGCTGCGCACGAGCGTGGCCGCGACGCGGTGGACGGTCGTGAGGTCGATGCGCTCCACCAGCTCGGTGAACGCGCGCGCAATCTCCGCGATCAACTCGTCGGGCTCGCCCTTGAAGTGTCGAACGCGGCGGCCGTAGACGCCGCTGAGGCCGGGCCAGAGCCCGAGCCACAGCAGCGCGCTGGCGACCTCGTGGTGCTCGCGCCGCTGCACCATCGTGACGAGCATGGCGAGGAGGCGATCCTTCTGATCGCCGTCGCCGCGCCCGTTCACGAGGTGGTCGACGACCTTCTCTGCGTCGTCGAACCCGGCGAGCGCCGGGTGTTGGAGCTTGGCTTCTTGGAACGACTGCTCTGCCTGAAGAGTACGAACGGAACGATCGAGGCCTGCGTGCAGGGCCTCCCAGCTCGCGCGCATGACGCGCCGCCTTTCCGGCGGGCGTCAGGCGCTCCTTGGGGCCGTGGTTAGGGCGTCATGCGCTCCGTTTGACTGGTGGTGAGGGCGAGGCCGCGAGCTACGCGGCGCTCACGCTCGGGAGCGCGTTCGCGGGCGGCGGCGGCGTCGGCTTGCGCGACGACAGGACGTTCAGCGCCCGGCAGCGATCGCGGTAGCAGGTGACGGCGACCGTGCTGTCGCCGCTGACGACGACCTGCATGTCGCCGCGCCGGATGGTGAGGCCGTCGCGATCGAGCTTCGCCAGGAGCGCGCCGCAGGCCTTGCAGCGGCAGTCGGTGCCGAGGGAGTGGGTCTTCATGGTGGTCTGCCTCCGGGCTCGCGCGGGTTGGGTCGCGAGCACGGGGAGACCATCGGTGGCGAGGGGATGGGGGGATCGAGGGTGGGATTGGGCCCCGACTCCGGGATGGGTTCCCCCCATCCCCCTGGCCCGGCGTTCTCGGCGGGCGCGGGCTCGCGGTGGCGCGGGCGACCTCGGCGTCGGCGGCCCCTCCGCACCTCCCGGAGGTCGTCACAGCGCGCCGCTCACGCTCGACGGGCTGAAGCGCCTTCGGCGCTCGAGTCCTTCAAGCCGGGACCGATGGACAGCACGAGGACAGTCCCGTCCCGTCGTGCTGTCCAACCCTTTCCCTTCTCTTCTTCAATACTTACGTATCTCTTCTCTCTCCTGGACAGCCTTCTGAGAGGTAGGTCCACGTTTGCGGTCTTCGATTTTCTCTTGAGGGCGCCTTCGGGTCGTCGGCCCTTCGAGAAAAGAATCTCGCGCCACGAGTCTGCACATGGCGCGCGGACGCCGTCCGCTGTCCAGTGCGCCGCCAGGACGCGCTAACCGCCTGCCATCACTGACGAAACCCGGCTTGGCGCCGAACGTCGGGACCGTCCTCGTGCTGTCCATCGGTCCCGGCCCGGTCTGCACGAAAGCTGTCCCGTTTCTTCGGTCGGCGACCGCGTTCCCCACCCATGAACGCCGAGCAGCCGATCGCCGATGACGCCGACGCGTGGCGCCCGCTCCCGAGCGCCGACGAGCGCGAGGCCTTGGTCCTCGAGTTCCAACGCCTGGCCGCGCGCCTCGTCCAGGCGCAGCTCATCTCGACCACCACCTCGTCGCGCCTCATGCGCGCGATGAACCGCGAGCGGCGCACCACGGAGGATCGCCGCAACAAGCTCGCGCAGGTCGTGCTCGACGTGCTCCTCAGCCTCGACGACGGCACGCTGAAGGAGGGGCAGCACTTCGTGCGGCAGGACGGCGACCACGTCGCGCTGCACCTCGCGTCGCTCGGGCCCGCGCTCTTCCGGGCCAAGCGCATGGAGCTGTCGTCCGCCGAGCTGCGCGGCCTGCTCACGTTCGGGTGGCGGCACTTTCGCGACGTGCTCGTCTCCCGCTCCGGGCGCGCCCGCTTCGGCGCCGACGACGATCGCCGCCGCGTCATCGTCCTGCACGAGCCCACCGCGCGCGAATTCGTCGGCGCTCGCAAAAAGGCTGTCCCGTTTCCCTGAGCCGGACCGCGTTTCCCACCTGTCGGCCCCCTGTTGGCGCCGGCGAGGAAACGCATGGCTCTCAAGGACCTCGTCAGACCGGCACTGCCGCCGCCCACGCCCGCGAGCGAACGCCCGCCGAACATCACCTGCGAGAAGTACACGCGGGGCGAGGACGGCAAGCGCTGCATCCACTTCGCGTCGAACGGCGCCTGCACGCTGCCCGACGAGTTCATGTGCGTCGAGTGGCTGAAGGCCAACGGCCACGGCAAGCGCGCGTTGCCCGTCGTCGAAGAGGCGCCCGCTCCGAAGCCCATCGCGCGCGACCTGTTCGGCAACCCGCTGCCCGAGGTCGCGACGCCGACCCCGAAGGCCTCGACGCCGATCGCGCTGGCACCGCGGCCCGATGCTGACGCGCAGCCCGCCGTCGACGTCGATCAACTCCGTGGCTTCACCACCGACGACATCGAGAGCTTCAAGGCGCTCGGCGTCGAGGTGCTGCTGCACTCGGTGGCGTTCGGCGACGTGTGGCTGGTGCCCGCGTACACAGGCCGCGAGCGCAAGGAGATCACGCCGGAGCACGCCGCGACGCTCGCGCGCGTCATGTCGGTGTTCCCCGGCTCGCACATCGCCTCGTTCGAGAAGACCCCGAAGACCAACAACCCTGAGCGCCGAGAGCGCCCCCTCGAGGAGCGCTCATGACCACGGCAGCACCGTTCAAGAACCCCCATCTCAGCTACAGCAGGCTCTCGAGGTTCGAGACCTGCCCGCTCTCGTACCGCCTGCACTACATCGAGAAGCAGCAGGCCGAGCCCGGGCTGCCGCTCCGCTTCGGCAAGTGCATCCACGCCGTCCTCGAGCGGCTCATCAAGGAGGCCGTCGACGACGAGCGCACGGGCCCGCTCTCCGAGGAGCGTGCCATTGAGCTCTATCGCGAGGCGTGGGGCGCCGAGCAGCTCACCGGCATGGACGTCTTCGCCGAGGGGCTCGCCATCCTCCGGCGCTTCATCGCCGAGCAGGGCGTCGTCGACCATCGCGACGTCCTGGCCATCGAGAAGGAGTTCAGGCTGCCGGTCGGCCCCTTCGAGGTCTTGGGCTTCATCGACCGCGTCGACTGGATCGACGACGAGACCGTCGAGGTCATCGACTACAAGACCAACCACCAGCTCTTCACCCGCGACGAGGTCGACACCTCGCTGCAGATGAGCCTCTACGAAGTGGCGGTGCGCCGCCTCTGGCCCTGGGCGAAGAAGGTGAAGCTGACCTTCTGGATGCTGCGCCACGGCGTCCGGCAGCAGACGACGCGAACGGAGGAGCAACTCGCCGACGCGCTCGCCTACGTCGAGACGCTCGGGAGGCAGACGGAGACCGCGACGGAGTACCCGGCGCGTCTCAACACCAACTGCTCCTACTGCGACCACCGCAAGCAGTGCCCGGCCTACGCCGACGCGCTCAAGGGCAAGCGCGAGTTCATCGTCGAAGAGCTCGCCGATCTCGAAGGCGTCGCCCGCGAGCGCGAGGAGGTGGCTCGCCTCGCAAAGGCGCTCTACGCGCGCAAGGAGGAGCTGGAGGACATCCTCAAGGCGCAGCTCAAGGAGCGCGACGAGCTGGTGCTCGGCGGCGTCCGCTACCGGATGTTCGCGACCACGAGCCTCGACTACCCGCTCGAGCCGACGCTCTCGCTGCTCGCTGACGCGACGGGGCTCTCGCGCGACGAGGTACTCGGGAAGCTCGGCGCCATCGACAAGAAGGCCCTCGACGCGCTCCTCAAGTCGCTGGGCAAGAAGCTCGACAAGCCGCGTGTCTCGCTGCTGAAGGCCGAGCTCGAAGCGCACGCCGATAAGCGCATGTCGCCGCGCCTCTGGGCGAAGGAGGTGGCGTGATGCTGCTCCCGCCGCCCCTCGCTCCGGCGTCGGCAGCCGCCGCGCCCATCATCCCCCACGACGCTCCGCGCCTCGCACGTCGGGCGCCGAAGACGACCATCGCCTTCGTCGACCTCGAGACCACCGGTCTCGATCCATCGCGGCACGACATCATCGAGATCGGCATCGTCCGCGTCGACGCGCGCACACTGGCGGTGCTGGACGAGTATGAGGCGCTCGTCGCTCCCGAGCGTCTCGGTGAGGCGCAGCTCGACGCGCTGGCGATCAACGGCTTCACGACGGCGGCGTGGGAGCACGCGCTCCCGCTCCGCGCGGCGCTGCTCGAGGTGGCCCCGCTCCTCGATGGCGCTCTCGTCGCCGGCCACAACGTCGGCTTCGACTGGGCCTTCCTCGAGGCCGGCTTTCGACGCGCCGGTCTCGCGCTGCCGAACGTCGACTACCACCGGCTCGACACCGCGAGCCTCGCGTGGCCGCTGGTCGTTACGGGCGAGCTGCCGTCGATGTCGCTCGAACCACTGGCGAAGCTGCTCGGACTCGAGCGCCCGCACCCGCACCGTGCACTCGCCGATGCGCGCTGCTCGCTCGAGGTCGCCCGACTCCTGGTGGAGCGCATGCGCGCGGGCGGCGCCCTCACCGGGCTCCCGGCGGATGAGCGGCAGATCTGCGACGCGCTCCTCGGTCGGCTCGCGCAGGGCCGACGTCAGTACGGGCCGTGGCGCCTCGACGACGGACGCGACTACCCGAGCGAGGCCTACGCGGAGGTGCTGGATGGCCTGCACTACACGGCCGCCGAGCTGGTGCGCCGTCGTCGCATCGAGGCGGGTCGGCGTCGCCGCGTCTACGTCTGCCATCCGTTCGCGAACGACCCGGCCGGCAACATCGAGCGAGTCCGCGCGATCAGCCAGTTCCTCATCGAAGACGGCGCGCTCCCCATCGCGCCGCACCTTTACCTCCCGCAGCTCATCGACGAGACGACGGGACGAGAGCAGGCCCTCGCGCTCTGCCTCGAGCTGCTCGCCACCTGCGACGAGGTCCGCGTCTTCGGTGAGATCGTCACCGAGGGCATGGAGCGCGAGCTGCGCGAGGCGAAGCGGCTCGGGCTCCCGGCCCACTTCGTTCGGGAGGTGCGGGCATGAACACCTCCATCCAGCAAGAGTGGCGCGTCGTCCCCGGCTTCGATGGCTGGTACGAGGCGTCGTCCCTCGGGCAGGTTCGAAGCTGGCGCACCCGAGCGAAGCTCTGCACGCGTTCGCCTGAGCCGCGCATCCTCCCGGCCCGCGACGCTGGGCACGGCTACCGACACGTCAAGCTGAGCCACCCCGTTCTCGGGAAGGTCTCGGTCGCGGTTCACCATGCCGTGCTCGCGGCCTTCGGTCGCCACCGCCCGCACGGCATGGTGGCGGACCACATCAACGCGGACCGCAGTGACAACCGCGTTGAGAACCTGCGGTGGGTCACCTCGGCCGAGAACATCGCGCACGCGGCTGCGCTCGGCAGGATGGACGGTCGCCCCGGCGCACGTGCGCAGTCGCCGCTCGACGAGACCGCCGTTCGCGAGATCCGGCGCCTTCGCGCTGAAGGCCTGAAGCTCGCTGACATCGCCCGGCGGTTCGGCGTCAGCGACGCGACGATCTCGCGCATCGCCCTCGGGCACTCCTGGTCGGAGGTGGCCGCATGAGTGGCGCTCACTCCCGCAGGAAGGGCGCGGAATGGGAACGCGCCTTGGTCCAGCGCTTCCGTGAGGTCATGCCGGACGCGACCATCCGGCGCGGCCTCCAGTACCGCACGGGCGAGGAAGCTCCCGACGTCGACTGCCCGGTGTTCTGGCCGGAGGCGAAGCGCGGCAAGCAGCCCAACGTCCGAGCCGCGTTGCGCCAGGCCACGAACGCCGCGCCGCCCGGGCGCATCCCCATCGCGATCATCCGCGACGACCGCGCCGAGGCGTTCGTCGCGCTGAGTCTCGACGACTTCCTCGAGTTCGTCGCCGAGTGGTGGGCGCGGAGGGACAAGTGAAGAGCGCCCTCCGCAACGACCTCGAGCGGCTGCGACGGGACGCGCTCTCCGAGCGCCACCGCCATGCCTTCGAGGCGGGCCGCGCCAAGCAGCACGCCATCGCGGCGCACGCGGACGCGGCCTCCGTGCTCGCCATGCTCGACGACGAAGCGGAGGGCACGTACGCGGCGCGCGAGGCGCTCACTGGGGCGATCATCCGCGAGCACCGGGCGAGCCGCGCTGCGGTGTGGGCGTCCATTCTGCTCGGCGCGTTCAAGCCGATGCTGGTGCGCCTGCGGGGCCGCCTCGTTAGCGACACGGTGCCGGGCGACGAGCTCGACCAGCTTGTCGTCACTGCGTTCCTTGCGGCGCTCACCGAGGTGCCGCTCATGGACCGCCTGCCGATGCGGCTGCGCCAGCGCACCGAGCGGCAGGTGTTCGCCTTCCTCCGCAAGGAGCGCGAGCAGCGCCACCCCGGCATCGACGTCGAGGCGC
>Ga0255342_1003361_pt1 | contig 17973 bp, 15 predicted proteins | sample wastewater_treat_3_FD_192416 | JGI IMG/M metagenome (GOLD analysis project Ga0255342, IMG submission 192416) | Wastewater microbial communities from Lulu Island WWTP, Vancouver, Canada - plant14 | ecosystem: Engineered > WWTP > Wastewater > Unclassified | place: Canada: Vancouver, British...
GAATAAATTTGCAACAAAGAAAGATAGAAATTACACACTTTTCGGGACACTACCAAATAAAATGAAAAAATAAGTTTTAAGTTTCATGCAATAGCAAATTTTCTATTTTAATCTTGAAACAAAGATAAATAAATAAAATGAATAACCTTTTTACCTATATTTACATTCTATTTATAAAACAGAATAATCCTCTTTAATACCACATAGATACATAGAAAATATAGTTTATTGAAAAGAAAATAGCGATACAAGTGTTACATAGAAAACTTGTTTTACACATAGTAGTTAGGCTACTATGACTGTTGTATAACTATTTTACTTCTTTGAATGAAAAAACTTATGTGTCTATGTGGTTATTAATTGAGTAAGGTATTCATACGGATATTCATAATAAATAAATAGAACGAGAGAAAATGTATTGAAAAACTTTTTACTTGTCCCATATGAGTAACATTTTACGTATTTTCGAAACGAAAACCGTAAAATTCTGTACCTTTGAGCCAAAATCGTAATTAAACAAACCTAAGATGAGAAACTCATTCATTTTTATCATTTTTCTGTTCGTGTTCATCTTATTAAATGGATGCGTACAAAAAACCAAACAACCGATTGACGAGCATTCCCTGCCCCGCAGCACTCCCGAAGCTGAAGGCTTGTCATCTGGAGCAATCGTAAAATTTATCGATGCGGTTGAGAGTGTTCAAGATAGCAATATCGAAGTACACAGTTTCATGATCGTGCGCCACGGAAAAGTATTAGCCGAAGGCTGGTGGAAACCCTACCGACACGACTTGAAACACACGATGTATTCCGTATCCAAAAGCTTCACCTCTACCGCAATCGGGTTGGCAGTTGCCGAAGGTAAACTGAAACTGACCGATAAAGTTGTTTCATTTTTCCCTGAATCGTTACCCAATACCGTTTCTCCTTACCTCGCGCAATTAGATATAGATGATTTGTTGAAAATGTCCGTCGGACAGGCACAGGAACCTCAAAACATGCGTTTTAACGATGATTGGGTTAAAACTTTCTTAGCCACTCCCATTCAATACGAACCCGGAACGGTTTTCCTCTATAATTCAGCTGGTTCGTTCATGTTGTCAGCCATCCTGCAAAAAGCCACCGGCGAAAAACTCATCGATTACCTTACTCCTCGGTTGTTTGAACCGCTCGGTATAAAAGACGCCGATTGGGAAGTTAATCCGCAGGGAATAAACGTCGGCGGATGGGGGCTTCGCATAAAAACGGAAGACATGGCAAAACTGGGGCTGCTCTATTTGCAAAAAGGCAAATGGGGAGACCAACAAATTTTAACGGAGGAATGGGTGAACGCAGCTACGTCGGAACAGATAAAAACTGTTGCGGGTGAAGAAGATCCCAACAACGACTGGGCACAAGGATACGGATATCAGTTTTGGCAAACACGACACAACACTTTTCGCGGCGATGGGGCTTTCGGGCAATATATCATCGTTCTTCCTGAAAAAGATGCCGTTATCATCCTGACTGCCAACGTACAGGACATGCAAAAAGAGATTAATCTGGTATGGGAGCATCTTCTCCCCGCTTTTCAGGAATCTGCGTTGCCCAAAAATCAGGAAGCATTAAATAAATTGAAATCCCGTTTATCGGTTTTGCGTTTACCCACTTATGCCACAAAAACCACCTCTCCACTTCAGGAAACTATTTCCGGAAAAGCAATTCTTTTTGAAGAAACCCCCCGAAAAATATCGGAATTATCATTGAATTTCGAAGGGGACATTTGTAAAATGACGATAAAACAAGATTCGACAACCTACGATTTTCAGTTCAGCCCGACATCGTGGATGGAAAGTGAAACCCTGCGCCACGGACCATCGCTCACAGGCAGTTCAAAAGCAAGCTTGACCGGATTGCCGCCGTTTAAGGTTGCCGGAAATTACGCTTGGAAAGACGATAAGATATTGGAGTTGGTTCTTCGCTACATTGAAAGCCCCAACGATGAAAGATTTGTCTTCACTTTTGATGAACCTGCTGTTTCGGTTGAATATTCGTCTAATTTCGATTTTTATCAAAACAAAACAGCCATTAAAGGAAAAATTAACTGATGCAAAAACAATTTATCGGATTTATTTTCGCACTGTTGCTGATATCGTTTCAAACAGAAGCGCAACACTTGCAGTTGGTGTCGCCCGAAAAGGTGGGAATGGACTCCAAACGATTGAAAAATGCGGATAAAGCCATCAAAAAAGCCATTGCCGACAAGGAAATTCCCGGAGCAGTGCTTGCCGTTGTGAAAAACGGAAAAATGGCATACCTTAAAGCTTACGGAAACAAACAAATTACCCCAACAACCGTGTCGATGGACGTGAATACGGTTTTTGACCTTGCATCGGTCACGAAACCGGTAGCGACAGCCATTTCCGCCATGGTTTTGATAGAGCGGGGCGAATTAAGGTTTTTGGATAAAGTCAATTTATTTATACCCGATTTCGCAGCGTGGACAGATTCTACGGGGCGAAAAAAAGATATCCGTGTTATCGATTTGATGACACATACATCGGGTTTACCACCCTACGCACCGGTTAACGAATTAGAGAAAAAATACGGCTCCCCTAATCCCGATGGGATGATTGAATACATTTCCACCTGCAGACGGGATTTTGAACCGCAAACCAATTTTCAATACAGTTGCCTAAACTACATCACACTGCAACGAATTATCGAAACCATCAGCAAACAAAACTTACGCGATTTTGCCAAACAAAACATTTTCGATGTGCTGGGAATGAATCACACCAACTTTCAACCTAAGGGCGAAACCTTGAGGCGCACTGCACCCACGCAAAGAACCGTTCCGACAGGCCAGGTTCACGACCCGCTGGCAAGGGTAATGAACGGCGGAATATCGGGAAATGCAGGACTTTTTTCCGATGCTAACGATTTGGCAATTCTGGCCGTTGCATTATTAAATAATGGCGAATATAATGGCAAACGAATCCTGAGTCCATTGGGCGTCAATGCAATGCGCACGATTCCGCGAAGCGTATCCACATTGGGCAGAACACCCGGATGGGATATTTTCACCCCCTACGCATCCAACAACGGCGATTTGTTCAGCCCAAACACGTACGGGCATACAGGCTATACCGGCACGTCAATGGTAATCGATCCCGACAACGACATCGCCGTTATTTTACTGACCAATCGCGCACACCCTGACGATGCGGGTGATGCCATTCGGCTTCGGTCGCTGGTGGCGAATGCGGTAGCTGCTTCAATAATTGAAATTAAATGACAAAAATATGAGTTCAATGTCAAAATTATTTTTTACTATCATTATCACAATGAGTTTTATGTCGTTCACCGAAGCGCAGGATTGGGCAAATTTAAATCGTTTTAAGGAAGACAACGCTAAAGTCGGAATGCCAAAAACGCATGACGACCGAGTGGTTTTCATGGGAAATTCAATCACGCAAGGATGGATTGAGAAAGTGCCGACTTTCTTCGAAAATCGTTCTTATATTAACCGAGGTATCGGTGGGCAAACCACGTCGCAAATGCTTCTTCGATTCCGTCAGGACGTAATAAACCTTTACCCGAAAGTGGTGGTAATTCTTGCCGGAACAAACGATATTGCCGGAAACACCGGCCCATCTACATTGGAAATGATTGAAGACAACATTCATTCCATGACCGAATTGGCGCAGGCAAACGGAATTCAGGTAGTACTTTGTTCGGTTCTTCCCGCATACGACTACAAGTGGCGTCCCGGATTGGAGCCTGCGGAAAAAATAGTAGAACTGAACCACAGAATAAAAAAATACGCCGAAACCCATGGTGCGGTTTATTGTGATTATTTTACGGCTATGGCTGACGAGCGGAACGGATTGCCCGAAAGTTTATCGGGCGATGGCGTGCATCCCAACGTGGAAGGATACGCCATTATGGCTCCCATCGCTGAACAGGCCATTGCCCGTGCGTTGCTGATGTGGAAAGATAATCCGAAAAGGAAATACTGATTCGATTTGGGAATTCGGATTTGGGATTTAGGAAATTTAAAAAAGGTTCTTGAGTCTCTTAAGAAACAAAATTGATAAAACCTCTTTTATTTTTTCATAACCTCACCCCGCTTACGCGATACTCCTCAAGCCCGCTCTAAATCTCTCCCCACAAGTGAGAGACTTTGGCGTGCTCCGAATAAATTGCTGCCCATACTCTCCTCTTTTTTGGAAAGGAGTTAAAAGGAGAGGTTAAGAGGAAAGTTGCTAACTATAAAATTTTCAAGGAGTAAGAGAATTATAATGTAATTACTTCTTTTTTAATACATCAGAAGGTTCATCCGTCTGATACGGCGGTAAAAGATTCACCGTCTTGATTCTTGAATCTTGGTTCTATTGTCTATTTTTATATGAAAATTCTTGCAGACGCACATATACCCTATCTTCGCGGCGTAGCCGAACAATTTGGTGAAGTGGAATATTTGCCGGGAAACCAATTCAGTAAAGAAACTATTAGCGATAAAGACGCGCTTATCGTACGAACGGTAACACATTTCGGCGAAGAGATTCTTTCGGGAACGAACGTGAAACTCATTTGTTCGGCAACTATCGGATTTGACCATATCGATACCGAATATTGTGATACATATGGAATTTCCTGGCGGACTGCGCCGGGATGCAATGCCAATTCTGTAGAGCAATACGTAACAGCTTCGCTGTTGTATTTGGCTGATAAATATAAGTTTGATCTGAAAGAAAAAACTATTGGGATAGTGGGTGTTGGGAATGTAGGGAGTAAAGTGGAAATTGCTTGCAAAAAACTGGGAATGCACGTTTTACTCAATGACCCACCGCTTGTAGAAATGATGTACGCATCGTCCCTCTCACGCCAATTTGTGGATTTGGAGACAATTAAACGAGAGTCGGACCTCATTACGTTGCACACACCGTTAACAAAAACCGGGAAGCACAAAACTTATCATTTAGCCGATGAACAGTTTTTTAATACCTTAGGTAAAAAACCGTTTATCATTAATTCTTGTCGTGGAAGTGTAGTGGATAACATAGCGTTGAAAAATGCTTTGAAATCGGAAAAAATATCGGGAGTTGTTATCGATTGCTGGGAAAACGAACCCAATATTGATACGGAACTCCTTAGACTAGTGGATATTGCAACACCCCACATCGCCGGATACTCTGCCGATGGCAAATGGATGGCAACCAAAATGTCGCTCGAAAACCTGAACGATTTTTTTGAATTAGGAATCCACCCGATAAAATTAATACCCCTACCCTCGCCAGAAAATACGGTTATCGACTTAAAAAACATAGAACCTTTCAAACAATTGGCTTATGCCGTTTGGAAAACATACAACCCGATGGAAGAAACCAAAAACTTACAGGAAAATCCCGATAAATTCTATTGGTTCCGCTCCAATTATCCATTGCGTAGGGAATATTATGCTTACGAAATAAAAAACGCAGACTCCGAAATTATTCCGGTTTTAAAACAACTCGGTTTCAACGTTCAGTAAACCACCTGCACTTCCACATTTTCGGTTAACCCAAGTTGCATCAAACCCGGCAATTTCGCGCCGCCCGCCTTTATAAATGTAATATTTTCTGGGTGGTGTAGCTGTTTTCAAATTTTTGCCGATAATTTGTGGCATCCGGTTATCGATCATCATTTCGGAAATAATACGGGTTAAGACCATTGAAATAAATAAATGAATATCCTCATAAATACCTAACCCGATTTATCACCAAATAGTAGTAGACGTAGCATGCTCCGTCTCTACGCTTGCGTGGGGTAATCAACCACACGATAAAATCGTACGACAGCGGTGGATAATAGTTGAGAGTTTGATGTTTGATGTTTGGCGTTTGACGTTTGTTGACATCAAACCCTGGAACTCGAAACTTGTAAACACCAACTGCTAATTATAAACAGAACTTATTAAATTATTTTTCGCTCAAAAAAACTTATCTCTTATTTCTAAAAAATACCTAAAAATGATAGGTTTATTTTCTGATATGATAAAAAAGAGGTATTTTTGTTAGTCTTTTCTCTCTAAATAATTTCGGAAAAGATATTTAACGAGAGAAAGAATGTATAACAGAACCAATTTTGGAGGAATCAAAAACAAAAATAAAAATCAATTAGACAATGAAAAGAAATCTTTTTTACATTTTGCTCACAGGATTTGCCGTTTTTGCTGTATCGTGCGGTAAATTAAAACCCCTTTCGCAATCGAACTTCAACGCAACTCCATCTCCTTTGGAAACAGTTGGAAACAATGTGCCCGTAACTGTTAACGGAACTTTCCCCGAAAAATGGTTCAAAAAAAATGCAACTGTCAGAATTACTCCGGTGTTGAAATATGCCGGTTCTAAAGAATCCTACGGATCGGCTCAAACTTATCAGGGAGAAAATGTTTCGGGTAACGCCATCGAGATTCCCTATAACCGTGGTGGAAACTTCAATATGAGTTTCAATTTCCCGTATCAACCCGATATGCTGACTTCGGAACTTTTTATGCGTTTCGATGCCAAAATCAAAAATAAATCGGTAAAACTTCCCGAAGTGAAAATTGCCGACGGCATCATTGCCACTTCGGCTTTAGCGAGCGCTCAAACAACAGCTCCGTCTGTTGCTGATGACGGTTTCCAGCGCATCATCAAACAAACGCAGGATGCCAACATTCATTTCGTAATTCAACAGGCAAATATTCGCTCATCGGAAATAAATTCACAAGATATGCGCTCGTGGCAACAACGCGTGCAGGAAGCTTTTGACGATCCGCGCCAAAACTTAGATATCGAAGTTTCTGCTTACGCATCACCCGACGGCGGACTTTCGTTGAACGAAAGATTGGCAGCTCAACGCGAAAAAAACACCACGCAATACCTTGAAGGCGAACTGAAAAAAAGAAAAATTGATGCCGATGTTAACGCACGCTATACGGCACAAGACTGGGAAGGTTTTCGCCAGTTGCTCGAAGCATCCAATTTACAGGATAAAGAACTGGTGTTGAGAGTTCTATCTATGTATCCCGATCCCGAAACACGCGAACGTGAAATCAAAAACATCTCTTTTGTTTATAAAGACCTCGCAGAAACTATTTTACCACAATTACGCCGCTCACGCATCACGGCAAATATCGAAATTATCGGAAAATCGGATGAAGAAATCATGGAATTTTGGCGCACCGATCCTAAAAATCTTTCGGTGGAAGAGTTACTCTATGCTTCAACGTTGACCGACGACAAAGCCGATAAAGAAAAAATTTACCAATATGTCACCGTAAACTTCCCGCAAGATTACCGCGGATGGAACAATATGGCTACCGCTTATTATCAACGTGGTGACTACAACAACGCCAAGCAGGCATTGGATCGTGCCGCTTTGGTTTCGCCCAACGCAGCCGAAGTAAATGTGAACAAAGCATTGTTATTAATGATGGACGGAAACACTCAATCAGCAAAAGAATTGCTGGGCAAATCATCGGGAGCCAATAACTTGGATGCCGCCATGGGATTGCTTTACCTGATGGAAGGCGATTATAACCAAGCAGTTGATGCTTTCGGCGAAACAAAATCAAACAATGCGGCGCTGGCGCAAATTCTGACAAGAAACTACAGCGCTGCCGATATTACGCTGAAAGCTATTCAAAATCCCGATGCGTTGACCTATTATCTGATGGCTATCGTTGGTTCGAGAACCAATAATTTCAACAACGTGATGACTAATCTGCGTTCTGCTATTACAATGGACAAAGTAATGGCCACCAGAGCATTAAACGATTTGGAATTCGCAAAATATAGAACCAATCAGGACTTTATGGCATTATTGAAATAAAAAACTAAATAACAACAGTTATAATGGAGCGTCAATAGATGCTCCATTTTTTTTGTTTTATCACACAAAAAATAAATCCATAACTTGTAAACAAATCATAAAAACCCGTACATTTGTTGCGAAATTTCTCATTTTCATATCAAAGTAAGTTCATTATGCTTAAATCATTGAAATCCAAAATATTTTCGAGCTTTATGCTTCTCGTGCTAATGCTTGTAATTGCCGCAATTATGTCAATTATTGAGTTCAACAAGGTGGGATTGACTATTACCGATGTAATGGACGATAATTATAAATCCATTGAGCAGACAAAGAATATGCTCGACGCATTAGAAAGGGAAGACAGCGGTTTGCTGATGTATTTGATGGGAAATCAGGAAACGGGAAGCCAGACCATCGATTATGCCTATTCAACAATACAGGATGCCATAAAAATTGGCCGAAACAACATCACCGAAAAAGACGAAGACAAGTATATAGATAACGTTATAAAGGAATACAAAAAATTCCACAGTGCCGTTAAACAAACCACCGATGCCAGTATCACATTGACATTGGAAGAAAAAAACGAAACATATCTGCAAACCCAACAATTGTTTTTCGCGGCAAAAAAATCAATTAACGAGTTGATGCAACTCAATCAGGACGGCATTTACAACCAAACAAGCCTAATGAAGGAAAACTCAAAAAGAGCGATGATGCCGGCCATTGTTTCCATTGTTGCCGCCATCGTTTTTGCCTTGTTGCTCAATTTTTTCATATCGGAATATTTCATCAACCCCATCAGTCGCCTGATAAACGGCGTAAAGACATATTATCCCGAAATGGGTAGAATTGATGCAAAAATCAACCTGAGAGATGAAATAAAAACATTGGAAAGTGAAATAAACAACCTGATTACCAGATTGAAATGAGAACAAAAGCCATTGCAAAATACTTAGGATTCGTGCTGTTATTCAACGCACTGTTTCTCTATATTTCTGCTGCAATTTCGTTCTTTCTTCGCGAGAATTCACTTACACCGCTTTTTTACAGTGCAGTGGTTTGCACGATACTTGGGCTTTTTCCTCAAATTTTCGTGGAAAAAATCGATGAAATTAACTTTCGTGAAGGAATGGCAATCAGTGTTTTCGGGTGGATACTCACCTGCTTTGCCGGCGCCGTGCCGTACTTCATGTGGGGCGGCGAATTTACGTTTGCCAATGCGCTTTTCGAAAGTGTTTCGGGTTATACAACTACCGGATCTACCATTTTGCAAGATGTGGAAGCGCTGACAAAAGGAATGCTTTTCTGGCGATCATCCACCCATTTCATCGGCGGAGTCGGCATAATTTTGTTCGTACTCCTCATTCTTCCCGACTCCAAAGGAATACGTACCAGCATCTATCGGAGCGAAGTTTCGGGACTGTCGCTGATGAATTTTAGAATGAGGGCAAAACGAATAGTACATATCATTAGCATCGTTTACATCAGTTTTACCGTAACTCTTATCCTGCTTTTGTGGATATTGGGAATGACGTTTTTCGATGCCGTTTGCCACTCTTTCGGGACCATTGCCACCGGCGGTTTTTCGACTAAAAATCTGAGTATAGCCTACTATAATAACGTGTGGATTGAAGTAACGCTGACCGTTTTCATGTATCTGAGCAGTTTACACTTCGGGCTGCTGTTTCTGACATTTACCGGAAGCAAAAATAATATTTTCACTTCGAAAGTAATCAGAAGTTACACTTTTATTATTCTCATCGGAATAATTTTGGTAGCCGTAAATCTGATTATGTCCAGCGGATACACGTGGGGTGAAGCATTTCGTCATGCATCGTTTCAAGTGGTTTCGCTCACTTCAACCACAGGTTCCGCCACTATCGATACCGACGTTTGGCCTCTTTTTTCGAAAATCGTGCTTATCTATTTTACTATTCAGTGCGCCATGGTCGGTTCAACAGGCGGCGGCATTAAATTCGACCGGATTTATCTCTTTTTCGTATCGTTGAAACGGCGGATTAAACTTATTCAACACCCGCAGGGCATCTACGTAACCAAAATGAACAACAATATTGTTACCGAAGAACTGGAACTTCAAACCATGGCTTTCATCATCCTCTATGTTCTTATCTTTTTTGTGGTTACGTTGATTCTTGCAGCGATGAATATCGACGGAATGACCGCTTTTACTGCATCTATCACATCCATTGGAAACGTGGGGCCGGGGTTTGGAAAAATCAGTTCGTTAGCCAATTTTTCGGCGCTTCCCGATGCTGCAAAATACCTGTTGTCGCTCAATATGCTGCTGGGACGTTTGGAAATCCTCAACGTAATCACCTTGTTCGTCATTTTGATTAAGAAGAATCAATAAAAAGATGAGTGAAAAGCATAAAATTTACATTATTCACGGAATTTTGGGAGGCAGCTATGAATTTGGATTTTTGAGAAAATCTTTGAAAAAAGAAGGATTTGTTTCGGAAATATTTACATATAGAAGTAGAAAAGAACGGATATTAAAAGTAGGTGAAAAATTATACGAACAAATAAAAAAAGAGAATCTCACAGAAGTATCCTTTATTACACATTCACTTGGCGGATTAATACTAAGAGCGATGTTGTTATTTTCAAAAGAAGACTTGGATTTCCCTAAAATCCGAAGCGTAGTAATGATTGCGCCACCGAATCAAGGCACAAAATCAGGTAATTTCATGTATAAATATACATTTTTCCAATGGCTTTTAGGAGTGAATTTAAGAGATGTGAAAAATGATGAAAACTCTTTGGCTAAAAAACTTCCTCTGATGTTCTCAGCAGAAGTAGGTATTATTGCCGGAATAAGGGGTAATAAATATGGCTACAATCCTTTCATAGGAAGCGATAATGATGGTGAAATAAGACCGGAAGAAACAAAACTTGGAACAGAAAAAGATTTCGTGACAGTTAAAAGCAGCCATGTAACCATTTTACAAAACAAAAAAACCATACAGTTAACTATACAATTTTTGAAAACAGGCAGCTTTAACAATAACACCCAACAAAAAAAATAATTTTCTGCGAAGAAAAACGTATCTTTGCACTCAAATTTCGATGGACATTCGCTTTGCGTAATTTTATTGCAATTTCCTCACTGCGTTCGCGATATTTATTGTTGCAGTGAATCATTAAACAAACAACAAATTACAATTGAATATCTATTGAATTACAACTAAATAACTATCAAAACATATATGAACTTTGTAGAAGAACTCCGTTGGCGAGGCATGATTCACGATGTGATGCCCGGAACGGAAAAACAATTATTGAAAGAGCGTACATCGGGTTACCTTGGAATTGACCCTACCGCCGATTCGCTTCATATCGGCCACCTAGTGGGTGTGATGATGCTGAAACACCTGCAACGTTCGGGACACACGCCGATTGCGCTTGTTGGCGGAGCCACGGGAATGATCGGCGATCCATCGATGAAATCGGCAGAACGCAACCTGTTAGACGAAGATACCTTGCGTTATAATCAGGAAAAGATAAAAAAACAATTGGCAAAATTTCTCGACTTCGAGAGCAATATTCCCAACCGTGCTATTTTAGTGAACAATTACGATTGGATGAAGGATTTTTCTTTCCTTTCGTTTATCCGCGATGTAGGCAAGCACATCACCGTTAACTATATGATGGCCAAAGACTCCGTAAAAAAACGCCTGAGCGGAGAAGCCAGCGAAGGGATGTCGTTTACCGAATTCTCGTATCAGTTGATGCAAGGATACGATTTCCTGCACTTGTATCGGGAGTACGGTTGTCGTCTGCAAATGGGCGGAAGCGACCAATGGGGAAACATCACTACCGGAACCGAACTTATCCGCCGCGTGGCAGGCGGTGAAGCTTTTGCACTGGTTTGTCCGCTCATTACCAAAGCCGATGGCGGAAAATTCGGTAAAACCGAAAGCGGAAATGTGTGGTTAGACAGCCGATATACAACGCCTTATCAATTCTACCAGTTTTGGCTGAATGTAAGCGATGCCGATGCCGAAAAGTACATCAAGATTTTCACATCGTTATCGAAAGAAAAGATCGATTCGTTGGTTGCAGAGCAACAAGCCGCTCCGCACTTGCGCCCGTTGCAAAAATGCTTAGCGGAAGAAATAACCGTGATGGTTCACAGTCGCGAAGATTATGATATGGCCGTTAGTGCATCGGAAATTCTTTTTGGGAAAGCCACATCGCAAGCCTTGCGTTCAATTGATGAAACTACTTTCTTGCAGGTTTTCGAAGGCGTTCCTCAGTTCAACATATCGAAAATTTCTCTTGCTGAAGGCATTAAAGCCGTAGATTTACTAACTGAAACGGCAGCCGTTTTCCCATCGAAAGGCGAAATGCGAAAAACCGTAAACGCTGGTGGAGTATCAATAAATAAGGACAAACTGGAAGATTTTGAAGCAATCATCGATAGTTCCTACCTTATTGCCGATAAATATATTCTTGCACAACGCGGTAAGAAAAACTATTATTTGCTGATAGCATTGTAAAGAAGCGATTAATCGCTTCTTTACTCTACCCATTATGATAGAGAAAAAACGAAAATACCGTTATCAAATTTCGACGCAGCATATCGATTTTCAGAAGAAAGTTTCGTTATCGTCGTTGTTCCACCTGATTTTGAAAACCGCGGGAAAAGACGCCGACAACAACGGATTCGGATTATTGAAACTGCAATCGGACGACTATACCTGGGTCCTTTCGCGTTTCGTTATGGACATAGAAAGATTTCCGCTGGAAAACGAAGACATAACCATCGAAACGTGGATTCAGGACGTCGGAGCGATGTTTACCACCCGTAACTTTCGTATTACCAACAACGAAGAAAAACTTATCGCATACGCATCTTCCTCGTGGGCGGTAATCAATATGAAAACCCGGCAAAGTGTCCTGCTGGATACATTACCATCGCTGAACAATTTTATTTTGCCGGAAACCACTCCCATCGGCACCCCCACCCGGATTGCTAACGTAAAAGGCGAAGTTGCCAATCGGTTCGAAGTGAAATACAGCCACATAGATGTGAATCGTCATGCCAGCAGCCCGTTTTATATTCAATGGATCGCCGATTGTTTTTCGCTCGATTTTTACCAAACGCGTACCCCAACCCGATTTGAGATAAATTTTCTAAAAGAAATTACGTTTGGCGACTCGGGCGAAGTTATTAGGGAATTGAAAGCCGAAGAAGACTATTACTTTCAGATCGTTACTCAGGAAAAAGGCGTTACCTGTCGGGCACGGATGGTATTTTAAGACGAAGATAAAAGACTCGGAGCGAAAAACCGAAAATTCACGTTGAAAAAATTTGAATATTACAAATATTGTAGTACTTTTGCACTGCTTTTCACGAAGCACATTAAGGATTGTCTCATGGTGTAATGGTAGCACTCCTGGTTTTGGTTCAGTCAGTCTAGGTTCGAATCCTGGTGAGACAACAATATTACAAGATAATCGACTCATTTTCAGTCGATTATTTTTTTAATTTATATTCTCACACTAATTTTCACACTAATAAGCAATAACAACTTTATTTTATTGAGTACGGAAACATCTTTTTCCTCAATAAATTAATATTCAAAAATCCAATTCGAATCGTCATAAGGGCACCACTTGTCGAAAAGTATTTCAGTGTACATTAATACGGCAAATTATTCTATCGTATAACTGATCGCTTTATCATACTTGGTTTTGTCGGTTTTCTCTAATTCAGTAAAAACGGATTTTGCGTACTCAATCCGATAACTTAAGATTGATTAGTACTTTCAAACATACTTTCACCGTGCCAAAACTTCCCCTTATTGGTTCGTTTCCATTCCACGGGACACTCGCTTTCACCATTGAAGTATCAGTAGATCGTTTTTATAGCAATTTCATTCGTAATTATCTTTAAATTAACTACTTATTTCTTCATGCAATCTTTTTGCTTCCGGTTCATCAGTACACTCAAAAACAATTTTACCTAATTGTCCTTTTACTGGAGTTTTATGTTTTCCCCAACTGTGCATAATTTCTGGAGGTACTCCTTCGGGAAATGCAACGCAATAGGAGCGCCCTTTCTTTGATTTCTTTATTGAAATATAGTGTTTACAGAATGCACATTCAGGTATTGTAATTTCTTTTCTCATATTCTATCCTATCTGTATCAATATACTTTGCCATTCTGTAAAGATAGTAAAAACTTAATATAAAATAGCACTATCCAAAGTTGGACGGACACTCATAAAAAAACCATTCCTATTTTCACAAACAAGAACGGTTTCCCAAATATGCTAGTTTTCGCTATTGCAAGAATAGTAGAGTGGCAAACATATAGAAACAGTTTTTTAAAATATGTTTGATTTCATACGATTAGTTTATTTTTATGTTTTGGTGTATGGAACCTTTGATGTTTAAAACAATCATTTCTAAGGGTGTTTAATAATTGTTTTTAACATGTCGGTTTCATGCATCTATATATTAAATTGCTTATTTATACATCTGTTTATCAAGGAATTATTAGTTTGATTTATTAATAAACTAACCATATCTTACACCTCCGATGTTAAGTCTTATTTCAGCATTGGAAAGAATTCTCTTATCTCTTCTTCCGTGGGCTGATAGCCATATTCACAGATTTCAAAAGCTTCGGCATCTGTAACTTTTTCAGCTTTTTCTTCCCCATACCATTTTATTAACGATTCTCTCACGCCATGTGTAATAGGCCTCCTACGATTCGCTTTAAGCCATTCCATCCTTTCTTCTTCACTTTCAGGCACTTTTTCAGACACTGTCCAAGGCAACCATTCAAAATATTGTGATTCGTGTGCAGCCATAGCATAAACTTTTTGATCAAAAACATCAGATATATCAATCGCTATGTCAGGAACAAAGGGACATGGTTTTTGAAAGGTGTCTTGCGCGTAAAGAAACAGAGGATTTTTTTTCAATGGCGGAGTGTCGGATACGACGTTTGGCACAATCACTAAATAAGCTGCGTCTTGCAAAACAATAGCCGCGTTTCTATGATCGGGATGATAATCGTACGGTCTGTGGCCGATAACTACATCCGCATTCCACTCCCGAATAATTCTTATCACTTCTTTTCGTACATCAAGTGTTGCCAGCAATTCTCCATCATGATATCCCAACACTTTATAGGTTACACCAAATCGCCTCCCTGCTTCTTCTGCTTCGACACGACGTCTTTTAGCAAGAGCACCGCCTCCCATAGATTGGTGACCGGCATCACCGTTTGTCAAAGAAACAAACAGTACATTATGTCCAATCTGTGAAAGTTTAATGGCAATGCCGCCGGCTTTCCCATCTGCGTCATCAGGATGTGCTCCTATAACCACAACATTGATGCTTTTCTGTTGACTGAAAGAAAAAGCACAAACGGCAAGCATTAAAAATAAAATAAAAGTAAAACGTTTCATATATAAATAGTAATTAATGTGAGTTCGATTAGTACTATTTTTGTAGTGTAGCAGATTGGCTTATTGCTCCAATTTATAAAATTAGGGAGAAAGGTTCGGATTATATCTCATCGGGCCATGGACACTTTTTGCCCGTTGCTTTGAATGAAGGGCGTTGTGCATCTACACTACGCAAGTATTCTCCTAAATCGAGTGAGAGACTTTTTACTATTTTAGGGTTCAGCATCGATAAATCCATTGTTTCTCCAATATCGTTGGCAATGTTAAATAGCTCTTTCTTGCCGGTCTCGTAATAATAAATCAACTTCCAGTCGCCTTTTCGGATAGTGCAGGTAGGACCAATTCCCGGGCCCTCGTTGCCCCATAGGTTGGGATAGTTCCAGTAAAGACTGCGTTTCTTATATTCGAAAGAGTTATCTTTCAGCATCGGCATAAAGCTGATGCCATCAATCGGCTGTTTGGTTTTTCGCTCTTTTACCTGAGCTATATCCAGAATTGTAGGGAAAAAATCTTCAATAATCAGGTAGCTATCGCACTTGGTACCCGGCTTCACTTTTCCCAACCATTTTACAATCATTGGTTCTCGAATTCCGCCTTCGTAAGCCGAGCCTTTTCCGCTGTTGAGCGGTGCATTGTGTGTATGCAGCGGTGTGTCGCGCCAAGTTGGCGAAGAGGAAAGTCCACCATTGTCCGACATAAAAATAATGATTGTATTTTTATCTAGGTTGTTCATTTCGAACCAGTCCATTAAATCACCCAAACTTTTGTCCATCCCTTCGATAAGGGAAGCATATCCGGCTTCCTTTTCCGATAATCCTGCATCTATGTATTTTTGAAAAAACCGCTTGTCCTTGTCTACCGGGATATGGATAGCGTAATGTGACATGTACAGATAAAACGGCTGTCCCAATTTTTTGGCTTTCTCTAATGCTTTGATGGCTTCCAGTGTTAACGCTTCGGTAGCGAAAATATCCTTTCCCCAATACTTTTCTAAGCCGGGAATGGCTTGTAAGGGCGAAGATATTCCATCGGTACGGTTGCCGAAATTTCGTTCCCCTAAATAACTGGCTAATCCGCCGCCGGCATGTCCGGCAATGTTGACTTCAAAACCAAAATGATGCGGATTTTCACCCGGTGTATCAATGGCTCCCCAATGCGCTTTGCCGCAATGAATGGTGTGGTAACCGCTGTTTTTAAGTAGTTGCGGCAGCGTAGTTACTTCGTAGGTAAACGGAATGTCAGATATTTGACAAATACCGTTTACATTCCATTCGGGAAATTCCAGTATGTCGCTTTTTTCGTCGGTGGATTTGTTTTTTTCCAATGTCCAATTGGTAACACGATGGCGTGCGGCATTCATCCCTGTCATCAGGCTTACACGCGTAGGCGAACTTACAGCACAGGCATAAGCTTGTGTAAACATCATTCCCTGCGATGCCAATCGTTCCATGTTTGGGGTGTGATAACGCTCATTAATCGGTGTTTTTTCACTAGCAAATGGAAGTGATGTATCTTGCCAACCCATATCATCCACCATAAAAAGAATTATATTGGGACGTGTGTCGGTAGCTTTTTGCGCATATAATATAGTAGCTGCCATCGCAGAAGTTGCAATCAAGGCCGTTTTTCTGAAAAAAGGTTGTGTCACTGTGTTCGCTTTTAGTTGTTCCCTGCAAAAATAGAAAATTTGAATTAAAAATAGCTCTTTTTTGCGGATAAGTATCATTTTGGTTATTATCATTTTTTTTCGTTGATGGCGTACATTTAATTACCAAACTGCGAAAGACTATGAAAAATGCCCTGATACTTTTACACCACAGAACAATGTTGCGCAAAAGAGCTTTAACCCAACTTGCACCCCTATAATCCCCTCATTTTGAGATTGTCCGAGAACATATTTGGTGGTTTGTGTACTACGGACTTTCTTTTTGGAAAAGGTTTGTCGGGTATTTTCAGTTTTTTGTATATTTCTTTCAAACTGCTCTCAGCAACTGAACATTTTCGAACCGATATTATCTTGTCGAAAGTGTTTTGTCCTGTGGTAGTAATCATTTTCTGTGTATTGCCTATTCGCACTATTTCTTTCCACACACTATTTATGCCACCGGCTTTCAGTTGGTATCTGATTGTATTTACGAGCCAATACGCCAATATACCTAAGTGCAGATGCGCCATCGTGCTGTCATCGTTTCTGTGATAAATCGGACGAAGGTCAAGGTCTGTTTTCAGTGTGCGAAAACTGCTTTCAATCTCCCGAATAGTGTTATAAATATCCCACAGCACACTCTCGTTCTCCATTTGCAAGTCGGTTCGGATAAAATAAACGCCGAGCTGCTGTTCAACCACCTATCGCTCAGAACCGGAAGAAAGGCAACCATCATCACCACCAACCTGTCCTTTGACCGTTGGCAGGAAATCTTCGGCGACCCGGTATTGACGGCTGCCTTGGTGGACAGGATCACGCACAAGGCCCACCTGGTAAATATGAATGGGGAGTCATACAGAATTAAAGAAACAAAAAAAATGATGAATATACAATGAAAGGTAAGAGAAACAAAATAAGAGAACCAACCTTTTGCAAAGGTAGATTCAACTCACAAATGCAATTTTCTTTTCCAAAGATGCAAAAAATAATTGAGCTGGTGTTTTATATTTCAATTTTTTTCTTGGCCTTCTATTTAATTTGTATTGTATCTCCTTGACT
>Ga0255342_1003372_pt1 | contig 17947 bp, 13 predicted proteins | sample wastewater_treat_3_FD_192416 | JGI IMG/M metagenome (GOLD analysis project Ga0255342, IMG submission 192416) | Wastewater microbial communities from Lulu Island WWTP, Vancouver, Canada - plant14 | ecosystem: Engineered > WWTP > Wastewater > Unclassified | place: Canada: Vancouver, British...
CTGGGGCGCGCAGCCATCAGGCGGCAACTGAATGTCACACTCCGATCGAACCCGGTCCGGCACGAAGCGGCTGTACGTCGGCGCGACGCGCCAGAACGACGGCAAGACAATCACGAGCCTCGGGCTCATCGCCGCCCTGAAGAAGCGGTTTGACCGTGTCGGATACATCAAGCCCGTGGGCCAGCGCTACATCGAGCGTGACGGGCATCGCATTGACGAAGACGCTCTGCTGGTGCGGGAGGCCTGCGGCCTGGACGTCGAGCTTGCGGACATGTCGCCGATCGCCATCCCGCGCGGGTTCACCGAGCAGTATATCGAGACGCCCGACCGTGAAGCGCTGGCGCGGGATGTTCTGGGCAGCTTCGAGCGGGTGGCCTCAACAAGCGACATCGTGGTCATCGAGGGAACGGGGCATGCGGGCGTCGGCTCGGTGTTCGATATGTCGAATGCGGATGTCGCCGATCTGCTGGGGGCCAGAGTGGTGCTTGTTTCTTCGGGCGGCATCGGCCGCCCGATTGACGAGATCATGCTCAACAAAGCCCTGTTCGATTCGAAGGGCGTGCAGATCGTCGGGGTTATCATCAACAAAGTAGAGCCCGAGAAGTACGACAAGGTCAGCCGGATTGTGCGCAAGGGTCTGGCGCGGCTGGGGCTGGCGTGCGTGGGGGTGATGCCGTACCGGCAGCTTCTGTCGCGCCCGACGATGGAGCAGGTGCTGGACGATCTGGGCGGCAGGCTGATTTCGGGCAAGTCGGGCCTCCGCAACACCATCGGACGAACGGCGATCGGCGCTATGGCGCCTCACGAAGCGATGGACTACTTTGCGCGCGACGTTCTGCTGATTACCCCCGGCACGCGCGAGGACCTGGTGCTGGCGGCCATGAGTTCGTGCGTTGTGGGGGTGGGCAAGACGCACTGCGTCAGCGGCATCATCATCACGGGCGGCATCGAGCCGCACCCGAACATCATGGAGCTGATCCAGCGCACCTTCATTCCGGTCATCTCGGTGGCTGACGACACCTTCACGGTAGCGAGCAAGGTCAACAGGCTCATCGTGAAGATCCGGCCCGGCGACACCGAGAAGGTGCAGGCGACCGAGGAGATGTTCGACGAATTCGTGGATGTCGGCCGCATTCTGGAGGCCATCTCCTGAACCCCCATGGACTATGACGAGTCCGTAGTCTGGCTGTCGGGGCTGAAGCGCTACGGGATCAAGCTCGGGCTCGACCGCTTCCGGGAGCTTCTGACCTGGTGGGAAGAACCGCACCGGACGTTTCCCTCTGTTCACGTAGCCGGCACCAACGGCAAAGGCTCCACCACGACGATGATTGCGGCCGCGCTGCGGAATCCGGGGCGCAGGGTGGGTCTGTACCTGTCTCCCTACGTGTTCGACCTGCGTGAGCGCATACAGATCGACGGCGAGATGATCCCCCGCGAGCGGTTTGCCGCGCTCGCAACACGCGCCCGCGCCCTGGTGGGGAGAGTTGAGGCGGGCGGCTTCGGGCAGGCCACCGAGTTCGAGGTGAAGACGCTGATCGGGTTTGAGTATTTCGCCGAGGAAGGGGTGGAGATTGCGTGCATCGAGGTGGGCCTGGGCGGGCGGCTCGACGCGACCAACGTCATCAAACCGCTCGTAAGCGTCATCACCAATGTCTTCTTTGATCACATGGAGCATCTGGGCGACACACTGGCAGCGATTGCTGCTGAGAAGGCGGGCATCATCAAGTACGATGTCCCTGTGGTGACCGCGGCTCTTGAACCCGAGGCGCTCGCCGTTATTCGGGAGACCGCGCTCGACCGCTCGGCGGCGCTGAGGCGTGTCTGCCCCTGCCCCGCCCCCGAGGGCGGAGTCTGCTGGCGGCTGCGCGGCGATGGAGAGGGGTTCGACCTGCTATCGGATGGTTGGGCGCTGACGGACGTGCGGCCGCGCCTGAAGGGGGACTTTCAGGCGGCGAACGCAGGGTGCGCGGCGGCGGCGCTGCTCGAGCTGCGAAGGCAGGGCTGGCGGGTTTCGGATGACGACATCCGCGAGGGGATAGAGAGAGCGTGGCTGCCCGGGCGGCTGCAGGTGCTCGGCGAGCGTCCGCTGATCATCGCGGACGGGGCGCACAACCCCGCGGGGGCCGAAGTCGTGGCGCGCTATCTGAAGTCGCAGAGCGTTCCCCGGCCGCTGGCGCTGGTGGTGGGGATGATGCGCAGCCACGAGCCCCAGGAGGTGCTGCGATCGCTGTTGCCGCTCGCGGAGCGCGTGGTCGCGAGCAGTCCTCCGGTTCCCGGCGCGTGGACAGCGGAGGAGATCGCATCGGTTGCCCGGGGGCTGGGCGCGCGCGCCGAGACCGAGCCGGATGTGAACGCCGCCGTCCGCAAAGCGGCGGAGTTTGTTGGGCCAGGGGGCGCCGTATGCGTGACGGGGTCGTTCTACCTTGTCGGCGCTCTCAGGCCGGGGCCTGCCGCCCGCGATTAGGCAGGCGGCGCAACACCTTGTATACTGCTTGATGTTATAATGTGCCCCGAAGTCGGTTACAGCAAGTGAGGTAGGCATGAAAACGAGGTTTTTCAGTGTGCTGGTTATCGCCGCGCTCCTTCTGACGGGAGTGTGGGCGGATGCAGCAAACACGGCTGAGGAGAAAGCCGCCGCTCCGGCCGTTGCGTCGGCAGCAGAGAAAGTTCCGGGCGACAACGCAGTGCGCAAGGCGGTGGAGCAGTTCAACGCCGGACAGACCGCACAGGCGATCAAGACGCTCGAGGCCGCCGCGCCATCGTCGAGGGGAAACGCCCTGCTGCACGGGTGGCTCGGCTTCCTTTACCTCAAGGCGGACAAGCCCGCCCAGGCCATCGCGCCTCTGGAGCAGAGCCTCAAGCTGCAGCCCGGCACGCCTGACGCTCTGCGCAACCTCGGCAACGCGTATCTTGCCACCGGCGACACGGACAAAGCCGCGGCGCAGTTCGAAGCGCTGGTCAAGGTGTCCCCCGCTTCCCCCGAAGCCGCCTACAGCCTCGGCAACGTCTATCTGAAGCAGAAGAACTACGAGCAGGCCGCCGATATGTTCCGCAAGTCCGCCGAGCTGAAGCAGGACGCGCGGGTCTATAACAACCTGGGCATCGCGCTGCAGAACGTGAACGAACTGCCGAATAGCGCCAATGCCTATCGCAAGGCCGTGGAGCTGGATCCGAAGAACGCGGTCTACTGGTCGAATCTGGCCATCGCGCAGAAGCAGATGAACCAGAATCCGCAGGCGGTGAACTCGTTCGAGAAGGCTGTCGAATTCAACCGTGACGACTTCGCCGCCTGGGTGTCGCTTGCGGAGCTTTATGCGAAGCAGGGCAAGACTCAGGAAGCCGAAAAGGCCATGGCCGAAGCCGCGCGCATCAAGCCCGACAGCTATGAGGTCAACCTCAACAGAGGCGTAATGCAGGGCAAGGCCGGCCAGTACGCCGCCGCGGAGCAGTCTTACAAGAAGGCGCTGGCGGCGAAGCCGAACGATGCCGAAGCGCTGAACAACCTGGGGTGGGCGTACTACTCGCAGAAGAGGTACACCGAGGCTGCCGCGCAGTTCAAGAAGGCGCTCGAGGCCGACCCGAACCTGGCGGCGGCGCGGTTCAATCTGGCTGCCGCGTATCAGGAATCGCACCAGACCGACAACGCAATCGAGGCGTGGCAGGCCGTGGCGCAGAAGGACCCCGACGATCAGGGCGCGTGGCTGTCGCTGGGCAATCTTTACGTTCAGAAGAAGGACTACGCGAAGGCGGAGTCGAGCTACAAGGCGGCTATGGGCGGAGGGGCGAGCGACGTCTCATCGCTGATCGGGCTCGGGCTTGTTTACGAGCGCACGGGCAAGCTGGCCGACGCCGAGAAGGCGCTGCGCAAGGCCCTGCTGCTCGATCCGAAATCGGCCACGGCGTACAACAACCTGGGGTCGGTGCTGGAGCGCCAGAAGAAGACCTCCGAAGCGCTCGCGATGTACAACCAGGCGCTTCGGTTCGACCCGAAGCATGCCGACGCCAACCGCAACAAGGAGCGTCTGCGCAAAGCCGGCCGGTCTTAGGCGGGGCCAGCGCGGTGCAAGCCCGCTGCGTCGGAGTCGTAGTCAATCCGGACAAGCCTGAAGCGTTCGGGCTTGGCGCGGAACTGGCCGCGCTTGCGCACTCGCGCGGGCGGGATGTTGTCTTTGAGCGCCCCGCGCCTCCGGGGGCGCTCGCTCCTGAGGCGCCGTTGAAGGACGTTGTCAGACAGGCGGACCTGATTCTGGTGCTTGGCGGCGACGGGTCCATGCTGCGCGTCGCCAGAGAAGCCGCACCCGCCGGAACCCCGATGCTCGGAATCCAGTTCGGGCACTACGGTTTCATCATGGACACCGAGCCGGGGCGCGCTGTCGAGTTCCTGTCCGGCATTCTCGAAAACGGGTTCCGGACGAGCGACCGTCTGATGCTGCAGATGACGTTGCAGCGCGAAGGCGCGTCCGTGGGAGAGCATCTTGCGCTGAACGACGTGGTGGTGGCGCGCGGGCACACCTCCCGCATGCTGCGGCTGCGGGTGGCGGTGGGCGAGCACGAGGTCGTGCGCTACTCGGCGGACGGCATCATCGTCGCGACACCCACGGGATCCACGGCTTACTCGCTGTCGGCGGGCGGGCCGGTGGTGCACCCCGACGTGGACGTTATCATCCTCACGCCGATCGCGCCGCATACGCTCAACTCGAGGCCGCTCGTCATTCCGGCTTCCGAGGAGATAGAGATCACCGCCGAGGAGTCGCCCACGGTAACGGTGGACGGCCAGCTTTTCGAGCAGATGGGAGAGGGGGATGTGGTGAAGGTGCGCCGCGCCGGAACGGTGGCGCGGCTTGTGCGGACCGGGCGGACGGCGTTCTACCAGCAACTGGACAGCCGCCTCGGTTTCGGCGACCGTTACGACCGGTGAGCAGCCTGAGTTTCCATGCTTCGCGAACTGCACGTTGAAGACTTCGCTCTGATTGACCGGCTCGAGCTGGAGTTCGGGCCGGGCCTGACCGTGCTGACCGGAGAGACCGGCGCGGGAAAATCCATCGTCGTGGACGCGATCAACGCGATGCTCGGCGAGAGGGTGGACACGTCTTCCGTGCGTGAGGGCGCGGCGCGCAGCGTCGTTCGGGGAGTGTTCGATTCGGCGGACGGGGCTGGCGCGGATGGCGGCCGGATAGAGCTGTCCCGCGAGGTCTCGGCGCAGGGAAAGACGCAGTGCCGCGTGGGAGGCCGCCCCTCCACGCTTTCGGCTCATCGCGAGATCACGCAGCTTCTGGCGGACGTGCACGGGCAGCACGAGCATCAACTGCTTCTCTCGCCCAGATGGCAGCTTGCTTTTCTGGATGGCTTTGCGGGCCCGGAGGCGGCCGCCGTGCGGGGCGAGTTTTCGCAGGCGTGGACGCAGCTTCAGCAGGCGAAGTCCGAGCTTGCGCGGCTTTCGACCGACGAACGCGAGCGGGCGCGTCTGGCGGACCTCTATCGGTTTCAGGTGGGCGAGATAGAGCAGGCGGGGCTGCGGGAGAACGAGGACGCGGAGCTTGCGGAGGAGAGCCTGCGGCTGGCAAATCTCGAGAAGCTCTTTCTGGCGGCGCAGGCGGCTCTGGCGCATCTCGCCGGCGGCGATTCGGACGACTCTCCGGGAGCGGAAGGTGAGCTTGCGGGTACTCTGAAGACGCTGGAGGCCGTGAGCGCGTTCGATTTGAGCCTCGGCCCGCACATAGAATCGCTGAACGAATCTCTGGTGCGCGTTCAGGAAGTGTCGGAGTCTCTGCGGCGCTGGCGCGAGGATCTCGAAATGCCGCCCGGGCGGCTGGACGAGGTTCAGGAGCGTCTGGAGCGCATCTCCGCGCTCAAGCGCAAGTATGGCGAAACCATCCCCGAGGTTCTTGCGTATTGTGAGCAGGCGGCGCGCGAGCTTCAGGGGCTCGAGACATCGGGCGAGCGCCGCGCGGAGCTTGGCGCGGAGGTCGAGCGGCTGGAGGAGACGGCGGACGGGCTCGCGGGGCGTCTGAGCGATATCCGGCAGGCGGCCGCGCCGCGGCTGGAGCGGCAGGTGGAGGGTGTTCTGGCGGATCTGAGCATGACCGGGGCGAAGTTCCTCGTGAGCGTCTCGGAGGACGACCTCGGGCCGTCGGGGGGCGATCATGTCGAGTTCCTCATATCGGCGAACCCCGGTGAGTCTCCCCGGCCGCTGCGCAGGGTTGCGAGCGGGGGCGAGGCGTCGCGGATCATGCTTGCTCTCAAAGATGTGATGGCGTCCTCGGACCCGGTCCGGACGCTGATCTTCGACGAAATAGACTCAGGGATCGGCGGGCGGACGGCGACGGTTGTCGGAGAGAAGCTCAAGAAGCTTGCGGCGGGGAGGCAGGTGCTCTGCGTCACGCACCTTGCCCAGATCGCGCGTTTTGCCGACCAGCATCTCTTCGTTGAGAAGTCGCAGGATCCGGACGCGGGGGGCCGCACCGTGGTTCGCGTATCGAGTCTGAGCCCGGATGAACGTGTCGCCGAGCTGGCCCGGATGCTTGGCGGCGATCACGAAAGCGAGGCAGCGGTTCAACATGCGCGGGAACTTCTCGGCGCAGGCGCAACAGAAGACAGCTAGGCCCCAGGGCACGCGCATCTCCGGCGCGGTGCGCTGCGGACGGCGCACGAAGGACCTCGTCCGGCGGCTCCAGCGCGGCCAGATCGCCGTCATTGACCATGTTGACCTCGACAGCGTGGGAGCGCAGGCTCTTGTGGACGCCGGGGTGGCCGCTGTCGTGAACCTTTCCCCTTCCATTTCGGGACGATACCCGAACCGAGGCCCCAGCGTACTTCTGCAGAACGGCGTGCCCCTCTACGATGCGCCCGAGCCAGATCTGATGGACGAGATTGACGAGGGCACGCCGCTGGAGATCGTCAACGGGGCGCTGAAGCAGTTCGGAGCGAAGCTCGCGCAGGCTGAGCTTCAGACGCCCGCCATCGTGACCCGCAAACTGGCCGAGAGCCGCAAGAACCTGGACTCCGAGCTTCAGATCTTCGCGCAGAACACGCTCGACTACGCCTCCCGCGAGCTTTCTCAACTTCTCGCGCCCGTGCAGCCGCCGCCGGCGCGCGTTTCGCTTCGCGGGCGCCACGCGCTCATCGTCGTGCGAGGAGAGGGCTACAGGAAAGACCTCGACATCATCCGCAGCTATCTGCACGAGAAGAGGCCGGTGCTCATCGCGGTGGACGGCGGCGCTGACGCGTTGCTGGACCTCGGGTTGAAGCCGGACGTCATCATCGGCGACATGGACAGCGTGAGCGATGCGGCGCTCAAGTCCGGAGCGCAGATCATCGTCCACACCTACGCGGACGGGCGCGAGTCGCCGGCGCTCAAACGGGTCGAAGCGCTGGGGGTTGAACACGACACGTTCTCCGTTCCGGGCACCAGCGAGGACGCGGCGATGCTGTTCGCGTTCGAGCACGGCGCGGAATTGATCGTGGCGGTCGGCACGCACTCGAACCTGTACGACTTTCTCGACAAGGGGCGCAGCGGGATGGCCAGCACCCTGCTCGTGCGTATGCGCATCGGTTCGAGGCTGGTGGATGCGCGGGGGGTGAGCAAGCTGTACACGCCGGGCAAGCAGGGCTGGGCGATCGGGCTGGTGCTCGTCGCGGGCGTACTGCTGCTTGCCGTGGTTGTCCAGAGCAGCGAGCCGCTGCAGGACTGGTTCGGCATGCTGGGCAACGGGCTGCGGCTCAAGCTGCTCGAGTGGCGCTTCCTGGGCAGAGGGTGACAAACTCCGGATGTATCGTCACGAGGTACGCCCGCGCCAATGATTGATCTGAAGTATCACGTTTATAGTCTCGTCGCCGTTTTCGTCGCGCTCGCCGCCGGCGTCGTCATCGGCATCGGCATTGCGGGCGGAGCCGGGGGGCAGGCCAGCGCCATCGAAAAGCAGCGCCAGGCGATTACCGACCTCAGAGACCGTTTCCGCCAGTACAGCGACGAGCTGGGCAGGAAGCAGGCGTCCATGGAGGATCTCACGGGCGACCTCAAGGACGTGGACACCCTCGTCGGGGGCATCCTGCCCGCTCTCGTTGAGGGCACGCTGAGCGGACGCCGCGTGGCGATCATTCAGATGGGCGCGGCGGGTGACGTCTCGCGGCTGCAGAGGACTCTTGCCGCGGCGGGAGGCGTGGTGACTTCGGTCACGCGGATCAACACCGATTTCGAGTTCGCCGACGCGAAGCGGATGGCCGCGGCCGCGCAAGCGGTTCCGCCGGAGTTTCAGCAGACGGACAAGCCGCCGCAGGATCAGGTGTGGGGGTTCTTCGCATCAACGCTTGCGGGCGGGCGTCCGGGCAGTCCTCTCGATCCGCTGGCGGGCGCCGGCATTCTGGAGCCTTCGGGCGACTACTCGCGGCCGTGCAACCTGGTCGTGATTCTCTCGCCCGCGGGCGACGATGCGCGTCGGGTGGTCGAGCAGTTCGGGGGCGCTCTGCTGGCAAGGCTGCGCAGCCAGAAACTGCGGGTGGTTGCCGCGTCCCCTTCGAGGGCCCAGCAGGAGGCTGTCGAGAACCCGTGGCACGAGCTCGATGTGCCGACCGCCAGCCACTCCGACTACGCGATGGGGCAGGTCTGCATTGTGGAGGCTCTGATGCAGGGTGAGGGGCGCTACGGCATCGGCCCGTCGCAGAGCATCCTGCCGAACCGGCTTCTGCGCAGGTGAACTCCTCCGCGCGGCGCGCCTGCGTGCTGATCCCTGCCCGCAACGAGTCCGCGCGCATCGCCGATACCGTGCGGGCGGCGTCGGCGCTCGCAGGCATCTGCGATGTTATTGTCATTGACGACGCCAGCACCGATGACACTGCCGCGCTTGCCCGCGAGGCGGGCGCGGTCCAGGTCGTTCGTCTGGAGCGCAACCTCGGCAAAGGCGGCGCGCTGGATGAGGGATTCAAACACTGCTTCTCTCCGGTCATTCTCATGCTCGACGGCGATCTCGGCGAATCGGCATCGCTGGCGCAGGCGCTGCTTGACCCCGTGCTGGCGGGCGAGTGCGACATGACCGTCGCCGTTTTCCCGGAGCTGGTGGAGCGGGGCGCGCGGACGGGAGGCGGCGGGTTCGGTCTGGCGCTCAAGCTTGCGCGACGGGGAATCCGGCTTCTCACGGGGTGCGAGCTTGCCGCGCCGCTTTCTGGCCAGCGCGCGCTGGACCGGCGTATCGTCGAAGGCATGGGAGGGTTCGGACACGGGTTTTCGGTTGAGACCTGCCTGTCGGGGTGGGCTGCGGCGGGCGGCTGGCGCGTCCGCGAGGTACCTGTCGCGATGAAGCACCGGCGCACGGGCAAGGACCTTGCGGGAATGCGGCACCGCGCACGGCAGCTTATGCACATTGCGCGGGGGCTTGTGTGGGTGGCGTTCAACAGGGGCAAGGCACGGCGGGCGGCGGATGTCTGAACTCTGGCAGGCGAGCCGCGTCATTTTCGCGCTTGGCGTGGCGCTGACGCTCTGCGCGCACCTCGTCTTTCGGGCATGGTCGCCGCTCGTTTCCAACTTCCAGGGCAGGCGCGTGCGGACGGGCTACGGGGTATATGTTGCTGCGTGGGCGCTTGCTCCCGCCGCTGTGCTGGCGCTCATGGGCGGCCCCGGGTTTCTGATCGTGGTGCTCGGCTTTGCCGTGCCGGGGTTTCTTGACGATGTGTTCGGCGCTCACGGCGCGGGCGGCTTTGGCGGGCACCTGAAGGCACTGGTGCGGCAGGGGCGCGTGACGACCGGGCTCATCAAAGCTCTCACGGGCGGCGCGGCGAGCCTTGCCGCGGTCATGTTGCTGGATGGGCAGACGGGCGCGCGCTGGTACAACGTCGCGGCGGGCGCCGCGGTCATCGCGCTTTGCGCCAACTTCATCAACCTGCTCGACCTGCGCCCCGGGCGGGCCGGGTGGGTTTCGGTGGCGCTGTGGCTGGCGGCTATGGCGGCTGCGCGCGCGGAGCCTCTTCTGCTCCTGACGGGCCCGGCGTTTCTGTGCGAGCTGGCGCTTCTTCCGGCGGACTCGCGCGGAAGGTGGATTATGGGCGACTCGGGGTCGAACGTTCTGGGGGCGCTCATCGGTCTTGTCATCGTTGCCGGGATGCCGCCGTGGGCGCGGTGGGCAGCGCTTGCGGTTCTGCTTGCGGTCCATGTCTTCGCCGAGCGCCGCTCGATCTCGCGCACTATCGAGGCCATTCCCGCGCTTCGGTGGCTCGACAGCCGGCTGGGCGTTCGGTAGGCTCCGGCGGCGGCTGAGGCTATACTAGAAGGCAAGGATTCGACACTCAATGGCAACACACCCTCACCACCCTTCAGACGGTCCGCGCGAGTTTGTTCCCCGTCTCGTGTTCTGGGAGACGACGGCGGCCTGCAATCTCAAATGCATTCACTGCCGCGCTTCGGCCACGGACTTCCGCTCCGCGGACGACCTGACGACAGAAGAGAGCTTCCGGCTGATTGACGGGATCGCCGCCGCCGCGAAGCCGATCCTGGTGCTTTCGGGCGGAGAGCCTCTCGTGCGCCCGGACATCTTCGAGATATCTCAGTACGCCGACTCGAAGGGCCTCAAAGTCGCGCTTGCCACGAACGGAACGCTGGTGACGGACGATGTCGCCATTCGGGCAAGAGAGTCGGGCATCCAGCGCGTGAGTGTTTCGATTGACGGCAAAGACGCCGCGACGCACGACTCGTTCAGGCAGCTCGACGGCGCTTTTGACGCCGCCATCCGGGGCATCGAAGCCTTCAAGCGGGCAGGGTTGCCGTTTCAGATCAACACATCCGTCGCCAATCACAACAAGGACCAGCTTCCGGCCATCCTCGACCTGGCGCTCGGGCTGGGCGCGGCGGCGTTTCATCTGTTTTTGCTGGTCCCGGTCGGGTGCGGTCTCGAGATATCGGCGGAGGAACAGATATCCCCGCGGGAGTACGAACAGATTCTGAACTGGTTCTACGATGCCTCGCGCACGGCGGGAATCAGCCTCAAGGCGACCTGTGCCCCGCACTACTATCGAATCCTTCGCCAGCGCGCGGCAAAGGACGGCGTCCGGGTCACGACCCAGACGCACGGGATGGACGCGGTCACCAAAGGCTGCCTGGCGGGTACGGGGGTCTGTTTCGTTTCGCATCGCGGCGAGGTGTACCCCTGCGGGTATCTGCCGGTTAGCGCGGGCAACGTCCGCGAGACCCCGTTCGCTGAGATCTGGAAGGACGCCGAAGTCTTCCGCGTGCTGCGCGACGATTCGCTGCTGGAGGGCAAGTGCGGCCCGTGCGAGTTCAAGGGCGTCTGCGGCGGATGCCGCGCGCGGGCGTACGGCGAGACAGGAAACTATCTCGGCGAAGAGCCGTTCTGCGTCTATCAGCCGAAGCGGGCGCTCTAGCGGGGCCCGATCTCCTTGAACGGAATCGGCTTGAAGCCGGCGGAATGCGCGGGTGAGCCGGGCTTCGGCCGGAAGTCGTTCGCGTCCATGTCCCGGAATCCGGGGGCGGCCTCCACGACGTTGTCCTGAATCAGGATGACTTTGTCCGTGAGGCCGTTCTGCAGCTCCAGCCACTTGCCTCCCACGCAGATGTTCCTCACGATCTTGTTGCCCTTCGGCATCACGGGCTCGTCGTCCAGCAGCCTGGCCAGCTCGGGGTACTTCGTGCTGTATGGCGGCTTATCATGGTTTACGGCCTTCAGGCGGTCGAAAAGCGTATTGTTGCTTCCGTCGAAGTAGTACTTCGCCCACCCCAGCCCTCGCGCGTCCACGTGAATCGCCGGGCGGCAGTCTATGAAGATGTTGTTCTCGATCGTGTTGTCCCTGCCGCCGCCCGCCAGCACCGCGCGCCCCGCCTGGCGGCAGACGTTGCCGTAGACCAGCGTCCCGCTCGACCAGTCGTCCAGATAGACGGCCATCACGTCGGTGAACCCCTTCTGCCCCTCCACGCCGTGCAGGTCGTGGAAGTAGTTGAACCGCACGATGTTGCCGCGCTGGCTCCAGTCGCGCCCCATATAGAACGCCCCGGCGTCGCCGGTTTCCATGCAGACGTGGTGGAACTCGTTGAACTCGATCAGGTGCTCGTTGCCGTTCAGAATGATGGCGCTGTGCGGCGCGTCGTAGAGCAGATTGTGCGCGACGCGGTTGCCCACGCCGTGGATGGCGACCGCCGGGCGGTAGGTCCGCGCCCAGCGCTGAAAGCTGTGGATGCGGCAGTCCTCCACGAAGTTGCCAGCAGCGGTGAGCGTCTTGCGGTTCCCGCCGCCCAGAATGACGCCGCCTTCGCCCGTGTTGACGATCTCCGAGCGCCTCACGCCGTTGTTGCGCCCGCCGTCACCGGCGTAGGTCGTCTCGTTGTAGAGACGCCCGTAGATGTCGCCGATGAGTCCGCCGATGCTGACGCCTACCGTCCCGAGGTTGCGGATAAGGCAGCGGTCAACCAACACGTCCCGCCCGCCCATGATCTCGACTCCGCATCCCCTGCCGCACTCGACCGTCAGCCCCTCGATTCTGATGTGCGCCGCGCCGCGCACGGTGATGAGAGGCTCCGCCGCGATGGACACAGAAACCTTCCGTTCGGACAGCGGCGCGGGGGGCCAGAAATAGAGAACGCCCGAGGAGCGGTCCAGAAACCATTCGCCCGGCTCGTCGAGTTCTTCGAGTATGTTCAGCGCGTAGAAGCGCTTGCCGGGGTGATAGCCATAGACGCCGTGCGGAGGGACGGTGACGATCTCGCGCTTTTCAGTGTCAATGGAGGCGGCCTTCTCGTACGTGTCCGCCCAGTCGTAGCCCCAGTAGCCGTGAAACCAGATGTCGCCGGTCTGCTTCCAGCCCGAGGGCCGGTCGCCTTCGTAGGTGAACTTGCCGCCGTCCTTTCCGTCGGGCGCGCCCGCGATGAGCGCCCACTCGCTGTTGGGCCACCGGGCGAGTTGCATGGGCTTGTCCTGAAAGAACAGCTCGAGCGCGGCGGGCTGAATGTTGCGTCCGAAACCGCGGGCGGTCATTGCGCCGAAGTCGCGGATGCCCTGCTTCCGGAGGTCGGCCCGCAGCACATGCCCGTGCGCCGCGGGCTGGAGCCGGGCAAGGACTGGTTCGTCCGTCACCGGCCCGAACCCGCTGAGTTCCCTGCCGCCGGTGAGGACAGCCTTTTCGCCCTCGAACGGCCGGAATACTACCGGACGCGCGGAGCTGCCGGAGTCCTCTTCCGTGAGCAGAAAGCTGTTCTCCCGGAAGTAGCTGCCGCCCCTCAGCAGCACCGTCACCGGCCCGTGGATGCGTCTGGCCTTTCGCATAGAGCGAATCTCGTCGCGGGCGCGCTCGAGCGTGCGGAAGGGACCGTCCGTGCCCGATGCGTTCGCCGCCGGCCTTATCCCCGACCACGAATCGCTTCCGCCGGGAGCAACGTACAGGCGGAGTTCCTCGGTCGCCGCTATTGCCGGACACGCCAGAAGTGCCAGAATGCAGCCCGAAACAAGCGCTCGCAGCAGATAATCCATGGTTTTCCTCCCTTGCGGGCGCCGCCGCCCACCGGTGACCAGTTTTGCGCCGCCCGCCCGATGCCCTGCGTTCGCGCCGGCAAAATGTGAAGCTGTGATGCCGCCGGAGTGCTACAATGCGAAGCGAAAGGAAGCGTGCGACATGGAAGACCGCGGTGACAGCGATTCCGTTCTCGAGGAGTTAAGGCGGCTGGCCCGTCAGATTGACGACCTGAGCCGCCGGGTGGGTGATCTGGAAGCCGGGCAGTCGCCGAAGCCCGCACCCCAGCCGCCGCCTGTCGTTCCTCCGCCCCCGCCGATAATGCCCCCGCCGAGCGTGCCGCCGATTGCGTCCGCACCCTCCGGCCCGGCGGTGATGCCGGGGCCGGTTCGCGCCGCCGCTCCGCGCCCGCCGTCGCCGTCTTTCGACTGGGAGCAGTTGATCGGGGGCAAGTGGGCGCTGTGGCTCGGGTCCATCGCCAGCTTCCTTGCCGTCGCGTTCTTCCTGGCGTACGCGTGGCAGTATCTGGGCCCGGCCGGGCGGCTGATGGTGGGGTACGGGGCGGGCCTGCTGTTCCTGGCGGCGGGCTCTCTTGCTTCGGGGCGCGGCGAGAAGTGGTTTGGCGAGGGCCTCACCGGGGCCGGCCTGGCCATCCTTTATCTCAGCACATGGGCGGGCGTCGAGCGTTACGGCGTCTTCTCGCGCGACTTCGCGTTCCTCCTGATGGCAGTCATTACCGCCGCCGGAGTTGCGATGGCGATCCGCTGCGAGTCGCAGAGCCTCTGCGTCCTGTCAACCCTGGGCGGCTTTCTGACGCCCGCCATTCTGACGGCGGGGGGCAGGGGCGCGAGCGAGGCGTTTCCGCTTCTTGCCTATGTCGCCGTGCTGAATGCTGGCGTGCTGGCGGTGTCGCTGTTCAAACGGTGGCGCGGCGTTGTGATCCTCAGCTTCGCCGGCACGGTGCTGCTTACGGGCGGCTGGGCGATGGAGAGCTACTCCGAGCCGCATCGCTGGGTGGTGTTCGGGTTCTTCACGCTGTACTTCCTCATGTTCCTGGGCGCGGCGTGCTTCTACAGCCTCATCCGCAAGCAGCCGACCGCTGACGAGGACCTTGCGCTCGTTTTTGCTGATGCGTTCGTCTATCTCGCGGCGGGATTGGCGGTGCTGCACGGCGGACTGGGAAACTCACCCGGGGTGTTTCCCGCGGCGCTCGGCGTCTTTCTGCTTCTGATGGCGTGGGACACGCTGTCCGCCGCGCCCGGCAACGCGCCGCTGCGCCGCGCGCTGCTGGGGCTGGCTCTCACAAGCCTGACGGTCGCGATTCCCGTGCAGATGCGTCAGGGCTGGGTGGCGATTGCGTGGAGTGTGGAGGCGGCCGTGCTCGCAGCGCTGGCGCAATGGCTCAGAAGCCGGACGCTGCAATGGGCGGGGAGGGTGGTCTGGGCGCTCGCCGCCGCCGCCATCCTTGCGGTGCTTGGCTCGGTCGAGCCATCGCGGCGGGCTGTGCTGGTAAACGAACGCGCTCTTCCGCTGCTCGTGGGCGTCCTCTGCAGCGCGTGGATGTGCGTGGCCGGACGCGCTCGGGGTGAAGCAGGCCGCGATGAGTCTGTGGACGTCTACGGCGTGGCCGCCGCTCTTGGCGGCGCGGCTCTGGCGGCCATGGAGACCTGGTACGCCCTGAGCTGGCGCGAGTATCTGACTCCGGCAGCCCTGACGGCGCGCACGCTGTATGCCACAGCCTGCATGTGGGCGGTGTACTCGGTGGTGGTGTGGAGGGCGGGCGCAGCGCTCGGAAGCGCGGCCGTGCGCTTCTGCGGCATCATGCTCGCTGTTCTGGCCGGCATCATTCCCGCCATGCAGACAACGATCGGCTACGGTTCGCAGTGGCAGCCGTTCTGGAACGCGCGGTGGCTCAGTTTCGTCATCGCGGCCCTTGCGCTGGCGTTGCTGGCGTGGATGGTGCGCAAGGAGCAGGAGAGCATGACCAAGGCGGAGTCGGACTTTGTGGGTCCGCTCTGTGCGCTGGTGGCTCTGGTTCTGCTTTGGGCCGTGACGGTGGAGTTGTATGCGGGCGTGCGCATCTGGGGGCTTGCGCAACCGCTGCCGCCCGATGTTGCGGGAGTTCTGGCTGTCACGATGTTCTGGGCTGTGGCGGCGCCGGTTGCCGTGTCGCTCGGAATCGCCTGGAAGCTGCCGGCTCTGCAGGCCGCCGGCTGGTTCGCCGGGTTCGCGGCGCTCGTTCTCGCGCTGACGACGGCGGCTGCCGGAACGGGGCCCGCTCTGCAGCCTGTCGCGAACATACGGTTCGTCACATTCCTCGTGCTTGCGGGCTCGGCGCTGGCGATGGCCCGCATCTGCGGCGCCGGCCAGGACGGCGAGAAGCCGGCCGCTGGCGCCGCCACCGCCATCGGCCTGCTCGCCGCTGTCGTACTGCTGTGGGGGCTGACGCAGGAGACCTGGGAGTTCTTCCGGTTCACCCGCGATCGCTGGGGAGAGCACTGGCGTCTGGCGGCTCAGATGGGCGTGTCGCTTGTCTGGACGCTTTCGGGAGTGCTGTTACTCATCGGCGGGGTGATGCGCCGGTATCGCCCGGTGCGGCTGTTCGCGCTGGTGCTGCTCGGGCTCACGGTCGTGAAGGTATTCCTGGCCGATCTCGGATTTCTCGATACGCCCTACCGGATTCTGTCGTTTGCCGGGCTGGGCGTGGCGCTGATCGGCATTTCGTGGCTGTACAGCCGCTACGAGATCGGAGGCGGCGAAGAGCCGCCCGGGCCCTGACGCCGCACGTCAGCGGGGCGCTGTGACCGTCAGCGGCTGATGACCTGGGGCAGCATCCACTCCCTGTTGTCCTGGTCGCGCCTCAGTTCGAGCGCGCGTTTCCAGCGCGCGTGGCCGTCCAGATACAGGATGTTCGTGCCATCGTAGTGCACGATGCCGGGCTGGTCGTTGGTGTAATTCTGGTCGGTCATATAGACGCAGTCGTTGATCCCGATGCCGCCGGTTTCGGTGTCTCTCGCCTCCTCGATCAACAGCATCATCAGAGAGGGGTTCTGAATGGCCTCCCCGTCGGGCTTTCGCGAACTCAGGTAGCTGTTCATCGAGTATGAGAGCGGGTACTTCCTGTTGGTCAGCCCGGCGGGTATCGCCTGCGTAATGCTGACCGCCTTCTTGTTCACGGAGAGCGGGCAGATATAGATTCCCGCGTTCCTGGTGTAGGGGTAGAGCTGCCCGCGCTCGATGTAGGTCCACCTGCTGGGTCCCATGCACCCCGCCCAGTTGTTTTGGGGAATCCGGTCGTCGGCCCACGCGCCGGGAAGCTGTCCGCGGTTGTCATCGGTGTACATTCCGAAGGCGACGCCGAGTTGCTTGAGGTTGTTGAGGCATTTGGCCATGTTGGCCCGGTTGCGCGCCCGTGCGAATACGGGAAACAGAATCGCGGCGAGAATCGCGATGATGGCGATCACGACCAGTAGCTCTATCAGTGTGAAGGCTCTCTGTTTCATGGCATCTCCCCTGTTGCGCTTCCCCATTGACTCTACCGCACGATGGGTGCGGTGTCAATTCGAATCCCGCCGCGGCCTTCCCCGCCGACACCCTGGTGTGCTATTCTTTCCACGCTATGGCCTGGCACAGATTGGCTCTTGTCCTTGGTCTGGCCGCCGCGCTCTCGGGCGCATCCGTTGCCGGCGAGCAGTGGCGGCTGTCCTGGTCGGACGGCTTCGAGAGAGACACCGTGGGCGACGGATGGGTGGTCACGCACGGGCAGGCGTCCGTTCGCGAGGGAAAGCTGCATCTGGAGGGCGGAGGCGCCTGCATCATCACCTCGAAGGCGTTCGCCCCGGACGTCCGGCTCGAGTTCGACGCCGTCGCGGACCCCCGCTTCCCGCCCTGCGACCTCTCCGCCGCTCTCGCCGCGAACGAGATTCACGGCTACAGCTATCTCCTTGCGTTCGGCGGACAGAACAACCGGGTCAACCAGATTCTGGGGCCGGGAGTGCGAAAGGTTGTCGAGAAGCCCGCTCTGCTGATTCAGCCGGGCCGCACCTATCACATCAGCGCCCTCAAAGAAGGCAGGCGGCTTGCGCTCAGCGTGGACGGCGTCACCGTCGTCGAAGCCGAAGCCGGGCAGGCAGCGGGCGGTCCCGGCCTCGACCGGGTGGGGCTCGTCACCTGGGCCGGGATGATCGCCGACAACGTGCGGGTGTACGAGCGGGACGAGCCTGCTCCCGAGAACTCGGGGCTGTTCGCGGAGTTGACCGGCTCCCCGTTCGCGCGCGCGGGCGCGAAGCTGATGGCGGCAGGCCCCGCCGCGCCGGGTGTTCAGAAGGCTCTGGATGCTCTCAACGCGGGCAGGCCGGACGAGGCGCTGAAGCTGTTTGGAGCCGTCGGCGATCCGGCGCTAAGCCTTTGGGGGCGGGCGTGGGCGCTCGGCGATCTTTCGTACGCCGAAGCGAACGGGTCGCCGGAGTTCCTGAAGCTGGCCGCGGACGCGCGCGATCTGCTG
>Ga0255342_1003385_pt1 | contig 17884 bp, 8 predicted proteins | sample wastewater_treat_3_FD_192416 | JGI IMG/M metagenome (GOLD analysis project Ga0255342, IMG submission 192416) | Wastewater microbial communities from Lulu Island WWTP, Vancouver, Canada - plant14 | ecosystem: Engineered > WWTP > Wastewater > Unclassified | place: Canada: Vancouver, British...
GATACAACATGTCAGGCTTACCCCCTTCGCTTTGGAGTGTTTACTCGACCCCATTTTAGCGAGGCCGGGTAAGCCGATTCCATGTTATTCGGTTCGGAGTTCTCTGGAACGACGGGCCGAAGCTGACATCACAGCAGATCCGCCTTGCGGGGCCACGCCATGGGGCCCTCTCATGGGGGCGCCGGAGTCGAGCGGCGCGTCTACAGGATCAAGCCGTTTTCTATCTTGCCAGGTGTGTCACCTGGCCGGATTCATGGGAGCGTCGGAGCCGAGCGGTGAGTCTGCCCGTCAGCGAAGGCTCGGTGCGGCGGCGCTTCGGGGCGTTCGTTTCACTGCCGCCCTCGAAGCACCTGATTGGAGGCTTGACGTGACCCGAAGGACAGGCAAGAAACCGACCTCGCTAGACGACGCTCAGTGTGACATTGTCACCGGGTCCGCCTTGCCCACGTCCGCCGGGGTTCGGGTCAGAATCTGGCGGGCTATCGCCTGGGAGGGCGTCTTGAAGCACGAGACGATTCCGGTCACGACGACGAAGTCGCCGGGCGCGTATGCGGAGGAGTCACAGACCACCCTGATTCCCGGCGCGCCGCCGGCGACGCCGTCCGACAGGTTTGATCCGTCGTCAATATACAGGTACCCCGTGCCCACCTGGGTCACCCTGCCGAAGGTGGTCATCAGCAACCCCATGTTGTTGAGACCGGCCGCGCCGGAGATTCCCTGCTGGCCAGCTCCGGTGGCCGGGGAGTAGGCAAGATCGGCGCCGCCTTGCGCCCGGTTGTTGGCCACGAGCGCGCGAACGGCGGTCCCGGGGTACTGCACGACATCGGTTGCGTCAATGTATCTCTCGCCATCCGCGTTCGTCTGGATGGTCCCGGAGATGTCGGTGAGCAGGCCGACAGTGACGGGCTCGCCGGATTTGACCGCGCGGATTCCCGCTGTGCGATCGGCGTCCTCCACATAGAAGGCCGTCCCCAGCGCCGCTGTCGCGGGCTTCGCTGTGACCGTCACCGCCGAGTGGTCCGCCAGCAGCTTCGCCTGAGCGACGCTGATCCCCTGACGCGGGGTGATGGTGAACGACACGTTGTCTATATTGTCGAACGTCCACCAGTAGGACGCGTCATTGTACATGTGCACGCGGAGGACGACGCCCTGCAGCCCCGATTCCCACGCCCTTGCCTGTACATCCCGGATTGTACCCGACCTGCTGAACTGATGGAAGCCGTAGTCATTAGAGGTATAGGCCCCCGTGAGCGACGCGACGGTCTGGTAGTTGTCGCAGCCCATGATACCAGCCGGCAGGGAGCCGTCGTTGTTCCAGCCTATCTCCCATACCTGATGCACGCCGTTCGGCACGCCAGTAGTGTCAACGGTGGCCCTCATCTGCACCATGCTGCTGAGTTGCCAGTCGGCCTGAAACGCCGAGGGGTCAGGATCGGTCACGCCGATCACCTGGCCCAGATAGAAGTCCAGCGTGAGCCCGTTGGTGATCTTGCCGCCGAAGTGCGTGCCATAGGCGGTCACAACACCCCAGGGATTCCCGTTGTTCAGGGGCGGATTATCCGGCCATTCGCCGTCAACGTGGCTGATGGACCATCCATTGTACGAGCCGCCGCTGTCCTCGAAACTCGGGTTGGTAACGGTCGTGCCTGGCGCGGGTATCACCGTGTAGGTCCAGCTATCGCCCGCGAACGCCTCGCCTCCGGGGGCGTGAATGGCGCCGGCGGCGAGAGCCACGGACGCCGTCCCGGGCGAGGGTCTGGTGAAGCCAGCGAACTCATACGGGCCGGCGCCCGAGCCGGAAACACTCGTCGCCGCCGAAGCGTTGACGCTGAGATTGGCGGCCGCAACGCCGGCAACTGGCTTAGAAAACGTCACGCTGATCGTGCGCGGAGCGACTACCGATGCTCCTCGCGCGGGGGACACGGCAGCCACAGTGGGCGGCACCGATACGAGAGTGATCTGCCGGGAGGCAGTGAGCGTCCCGTCGCTGGAAGTGACGGTCAGCACGACGTTGTAGATGCCCGGGCCGGAGTACGTATGCGAGGGATTTGCGCCGACGCCATGAGCCGTGGCGTCACCGAAGTCCCAATCCCAACCCGTTATGCCCGGCGCGACCGATGCGTCGTGGAACTGCACGGTGAACGGAGACCCCGTCGGCAGAGTGTCAGTGGTAAAGTCAGCGTGCGGCCCGGTCGGTTTCACGCTCAGGAAGGTATTCAGGCTGAAAGCTTCCGCGGTGAACGAGACGTTCTGGCGTTCGCTCTGCGTGGCAGAGACCAGCTTCCGTCCGGTGACGACGTCAATAAGCTCCTCTCCGGCCGGCACGGGAGCCTCGAACTGAAGCGCAATGGCGCGGGCGGTGTTCGTGTCGTTGATGACGGCAAGACGATCGTCGTACCAACGCGCAACCACCTCCTCGATGGCGGGACTGATCGTCCCTGCAAACGCAACGGGCGGGACGGCGGGAAGCGCACGGAACGCCTGAGCGAACTTGCGCAGGCCGGACTCGTGTCCCAACGTCGGGCGGTTCCATCCGAGCCAGGTCATCGTGTCTGGGTCCTGGCGGCGGAGTGACATCGTCGCCCCCTCGAAGAAGTAGCGTCCCATCGCTGCCGGCGTGGCCGTCCCGAAGAATACGCCGCTGGGGCCGCACGAGCCGAACTCCCAGTAAGCGTTCTGGTTCTCCTCCCAGTAGTTCTGGTAGAACTCGCAGGCTTTGCCCTCGCCGGTGCGGTACATCTCGGCCAGGCCGGGCGCGTAGTGGAACGCCTTGTAGTTGTTCGAGTTCGTGCCCCAGGGATCGCCCCAGCGCTGGCGGGTGTAGAACCGGTCCTCGGCGACCATCATCCCGCGCGAAATGACAATCCCGGTGTCGCTGGCGAACAGGTCCGGGTCGTAGCCGTGGTAGCGCAGCAGATTCCGTGGCGTCTCGGCGGGCCACTCGATATTCGTGCTGGGAGTCTCGGACGGCAGGTCGCACTGGACATAGAAGATCAGGTCCGAGCGATAGGTTCGGATGAGGTTCCGGCAGGCCAGCCAGAACGCACGGGTCCTCTGGCAGCGCCAGTTGATCCAGGCTTCCCACTCGGCCGGCCTTGCCTGCAGCCAGTTGTAGGCGGTCTGCGGCGGCGAGACCGGGACGGCGCTGCCGGTGTCATTCTTGAACTGCTGCAAGTCCCACGACGAGTATCCGCTCAGCTTCGCGCCCCGCGTTCCGTCGTTGGTCGAGGTGTAGCAGGTGCCGATCTTGCCGTTTGCCCGGATGCCAATGCCGCGCACAGACGGGTTGGAACCGCAGCGGCTGGCGATCTCGCTCAGAAGAGTGAAGATGACCTGCTGAACCTCCGGCCGGAGCGGATCGAGCGTCGGATCGCCGAAGGCTGTGGTGGTGGTGCCGTTGGTCCCGATCTGATAGGACGCGGATGTCATGCCGCTCGGGTTCTGGAGCGACGTGATAAGCGGGACGAGCTGCACACCCTCCGACTGAGCGATCGGAGGAAGCTCCGATAGCAGGTCGCCGGCCGAGTTCCACGGGAAGTATGCGCTCCCCGGATACCAGGCCTTGCCCGTGCGGTCCGACCCGTTGACGGCGTTGAAGACGATGTAGTCGAACCCGCAGAACTTCAGGTCCTGGACCATCCTGCGCAAGCCTTCCTGCCGCTGCGCAGGCAGCCTCACGGGTGTTCCGTAGTGGGCGTAAAAGTACCACGGGTGGGTCGTATAGACGCCGATGCGCCGCTGTTTTTCGGCGGCCGCCGGCAATGTCAGCGCGGGGTACGAATTGCTCACGGGATTGGCGAACGCGAACACCCACATTCTGGACACCGCGCCACCGTCGTTGGCGCCGCGGCTCTGATAGCACCCCAGGCTCGAAACGACCACGCGCGTGGACGTGGTCTTGGGGTAGAAGATCATCTTGATATTGAAAGGCAGGTTGTCGGTGGGAATCTCGCGGCCGGAGTACGTCGCCAGGCCGACGTCGCATCCGAAGACCGGGCCTTCCTGTGTCCGTTCCGGGTTCAGGGCGTACCAGGGGTCGCCCCACGGGTTGATGGTGGGTTCGAGCGTGCCCGGGCTTTCGGGTTTGCAGGTGTAGGGCGGCGCCCACGGCAGCGCGGGACCGTAGATGATGTCGTCCGGATGATGGATGGTGAGGGTCGTGTAGCGTTCCTGGTCGTTCGAGGATTCCGCGATCAGCAGATTCGGCACGCCGGCCTGCCCGCCGGTGGCGATATCATACGAGTAGAAGTAGGTCGCAAACCCATCGTCCGGCGCGGCAGTCACCCGGAATTGCCTGCCGCTGATCGTCAACACACGCGAGGGCTTGTTCGGATGCGCAGCGTAGGCGCAGATGTTGGAATCCTGGAGGTTGTGGCCGGTCTGGGTGCAGTCCACGAAATCGGCAAGCTCGACAATCACCGGGTCGGGAATCGCGTTGGCGTCGTAGTTGCCGGTTATTCCCTTCTTCAAATCCGGCAGCGCGACACCCGGGTGAGCGGCATTGTGCGCATCGAGATCCACGTAGTAGACACACTCATCATCCACGGCCCGATAGGTCTTGCCGTTGAAGGAGATGGTGTAAGTTCCCGTAACGACGCTGCCGCCAGCACAGGCGGCCCCGGCGCACATGATAAGCAGAAGCGCCAGAACAAGGCGCATCGAGTTTTTCAAGATAATCCCCTTTTTTGCCAGGAAGCACCGTGCCCTGGCGCCCGGCTTTGTGATGCGTCAAGCCGGCTTCGACAACAGCGCCGGTGCACGGCGCGTGTGTTGCTTCTGCATTCAGTATACCAGCCCGCGTCGCGAGCAGGATGCACGCCTCGCCCGGTTCATCTCCCACGGCTGACACGCAGGCTGGCTCTCGGTGATTTTCGTGCCTCGGTTCGGAGCTCTCCGGAACGACGGGCCGAAGCTGACATCACAGCAGATCCGCCTCGCAAAGACGCGCCATGGGGCCGTCTCATGGAGGCGTCGGAGTCGAGCGGTGAGTCCGGCCGTTAGCGAAGGCTCGGTGCGGCGGCGCTTCGGGGCGTTCGTTTCGCTGCCGCCCTCGAAGCACCTCGAAGCAACGACCGAACTCAGACTATCCGCCGGTGCAATGGCGCCAGGCGTTCGCGAGCCGGCTGTTCTGCCGGGCTATCGAGCAGCTTAAGAACGAGGCGACGCGCGCTAGTACGGGCGCGGCACCTGCGTATAGACGACGTTCGGCCCGTAGAAATACGGGCTGTACCAGACGCCCGCGCAGTCGTTGTAGATGACGGCGCCCACCTGCACCGGCGCACACCCGCCCGGAAGCACGTACACGAACGGCACTGCCTCCCGGACGACCGGTTCCGGGTTAAGCGGCCGGAACCTGGGCAACCGCGCGCTATACGGCGCCGACTGATAGTGGCCATTCCACGCCGCCGCCGGCGTTCCGATGGCGGCAAGCACAGCCACTGCGACCGCCGCCATTACCCACGAAACGTGTTTGCGGACCCACGATGTGCTCACTGCTGCTTCCCTCCCGCGCCGGACGGCGCCATCTCGCGCATTTTCACGAACTCGATCTTGTGCACCCCCGCCGCAGGCACGAACCTGAACCCGGCATCATCCAGCCCGGGGCTTGTGTCCCATTTGCGGATGCTCACTTCGAACTGGGGGGCCCCCGGCGTGCCGGCCGCGGTCAGAACGTACCGCATCGGCAGCGGCTTCGGGCCGTCCTGGATCCACACCTGCCAGTCTGTTGACTTTCCCCGGAATGCCAGGTGATTGCACATGACCCCGTTGACGTCGTTCTTGCCCACGAAAAACCCTCTTTCGGCCTGCTTGATCAGCCCGTCGTAGGCATCGGAGTAGAACAGGTCCGCCGCAGGCGCGACCAGACCGAAATCATCCCGGGCGGTATCGAAGGTCTCGTCCAGCGTGGCGGGAGCGGGAGTCGTGGCGTAGTAGCCCTTCCTTTTGGCGAAGACCGTCACGCTCTTGCCATCGTAGTAGAACGCAACATCCGCGAACTGCCCCTTGCGGTCCACCCTCAGCTTGTTCGGACGCTTGAGGCGGACATCTCCCTGCGAGCAGAACTGCACCTTCTGGCCCGACCCCAGTACGATCTCGAAGACACTTTCGACCTCGATACTGAACTGTTGCAGACCGCCGACATAGCTGCACATGTCCTTGAGGATCTTGTCGGCCTTTGCTTCGATCCCCGGGTTCTCGCCAAAGCCCTCGGGCAGGAGCTGCATGCCCTGGATCTGCGCACAGACCGGATTGGACAGCGCGCAGAGGCACACTACAGCGCACACAAGACCCGTGGTGATGCTTCTCATATAACCCTCCTCCTCACCATCGCTGACTCGTCTGCTGACCCACGCCCTGTTCACCGGGAGCAAGCAAGGCGCGGCGAGTGTCCTCGTTGAGCGCGCACGAAGACGCCCGCGCATCGGCGAACACTCAGCAGAACAATGGCCATGCTACTACACTTCACTTGCGCGCGCAACAGCCGTTTTCCTGCACCGGCCGGCCGCCGCCGAGACGTCAGGGTGCCGGGGGCAATGGAAGCCGTTTGCACGAGCGAGCGGAAGCTGTTACACTTTTCACAACATCGGAGACTCAGGGCCAGGCACACGATGACCGCGCGACAGGAGCGTGGGTGCCAAGCAGACGGCACACGCCAGAGGGAGGGTACGCCGTGGCAAAGGAAACGTCCGATCCATTCAACGAGGCCTTCGCGCTCGACGGTTTGTTCCGCACGGCCGCAGGGAACGCGCCGCTCTGCCGTCTGCTGGATCGCGCAAGAGCGGAAGAACTGCTGCGCCATTTCACCGAGGCGTTCGGGGTCAGCGCGGAGATTCGGGACAGCAGCGGCGAAGCCTTCGCGGGCAACTGCCAGCACGCGCTCTGCCAGCATTTCCACGGGGCCAGCGGAAAGACGGAGCCTTGCTGCGCGCCTCCGGAACAATCCGGCGCCGGGGAGTCTTGCGATAGTGGCAGTCACTCGCTTCACACCTGCCCGCACGGCCTCAGCGACGCGCGGGCGCCCGTCAGCCTCGATGGAGAGAACATCGCGAGTGTGCGTTTGGGCCCATTTCTGTTCGAGCCTCCGAACGAGCAGGAGCTGCTGCAACGCGCAACGGACCAGGGATTCGACGCGGGCTCTTATCTGCTTGCGTTCAAGAGCCTGCCCGTTGTGCCGAGCGAGCGTCTTGGCCCCGCTCTGCGGGTTCTCACGGGGGCGGTCGCGCTGGCAGTCTCCGCAAGCCTTGCCTTGCGCTCGGAGCAGCAGGCGGACTTCCGGAGCATCCTCGATGCCGCCGTCGCCGCGGTCGTTGGTGTCGATGCGCAGGGCCGTATCACCCTGGCCAATCGTTCGGCCTGCCAGCTTCTCGGTTACTCTGCTGACGAGCTGCTCGGGCAGGACGCGCACGCTCTGATTCACCACCATCGCGCCGGCGGCGGCGAGTACCCTCAAGAGCAGTGCCCGGCCTACGCAGCTTACGTCCGGGGCGAATCGGTTCGAGTTGACGACGAGACGCTGTGGCGCAGCGACGGTTCCGGCCTGGCTGCCGAATATGGGGCGGTGCCAATCCTGAGAGACGGACAGATCGCCGGCGCGATCATCAACTTCACCGACATCACCAAGCGACAGATGGCAACGGAGGCCCTGGCGGCCAGCGAGCGCAAGCTCCGAAGCATCCTCGCAACTTCCAACGAGGGATTCTGGTTGCTGGATAACGTTCCGGCCACCATAGAGGTCAACGATGCGCTTTGCAAGATCCTTGGCCGCCCGCGCGAGGAGATCATCGGGAAGACACCCATGGATTTCGCCGACGAGGAGAACCAGCGCATCTTCCGGGATCACATCGCCCGTCGAGAGCTTGGCGTCGCGGACTCATACGAGGTAAGCCTCACCCGGCCGGACGGCAGCCAGGTTCCCTGTCTTCTCCACGCCACGCCGTTCTACGACGAGAAGGGCGCGAAGGCCGGCGCATTCGCGATGTGCACCGACATCACTCTTCGCAAGCAGCAGGAGGCGGAGCTGCAGCGCATCAACTTCCTCGCGAACAGCGCGCTGGACCTCTCAAAGGCGGGCTACTGGCACGTACCGCTCGATGGCACGGGGTGGTACAACTCCTCGGAGCGAACGATGCTCATCAATGGTGATCTGCCCAGTCCGGACTACCGCTACAGCCTGGACGAATGGGCCGCGCACGTCGCCGAAGGCGATCCCGAGGCGGCGAGGGCGACTGTCGAGAACTTCGAAGCAGCCGTTGCCGGGACTGTCCCGGTCTACGATGCAATCTACGCCTACAGGCGGCCGGTGGACGGACAAATCGTGTGGATGCACGCTCTCGGACATGTCGCCAGGGACGCCAGCGGCAAGGCCACCGACATGTACGGCGTAACTCAGGATATTACCGATTTCAAGAAGCTGGAGATCGAGCTGCTCGCGGCGAAGGAAGCCGCCGAGGCAGCGGCGCGGGCGAAGTCGGACTTCCTTGCGAACATGAGCCACGAGATACGAACGCCGATGAACGCCGTCATCGGCATGACGCACCTTGCGCTCAAGACCGAACTGACTGCCCAGCAGCGCGACTACCTGAGCAAAGTGAGCAGTTCCGCTCAGCATCTGCTCGGCATCATCAACGACATCCTCGACTTCTCGAAGATCGAGGCGGGAATGCTGGCGGTCGAAGCGCTCGACTTCGAACTCGACAGAGTTCTCGAGAACGTAGCCGACCTTACCGCCGCGAAAGCGGCCGCAAAGGGGCTCGAGCTGGTTTTCGACATCAGCCCGCGGGTGCCCCGAACACTTGTTGGCGATCCTCTTCGATTGGGTCAGGTGCTGATCAACTACGCGAACAACGCGGTCAAGTTCACCGAGGCCGGAGAGATTGATATCAGGGTGACTTTGGACCAGGACCTTGCCGACAGCGTGAAGCTGCGCTTCGCGGTGAGAGACACTGGCATCGGAATGACCGGCGAGCAACAGAGCCGGCTGTTCAGAAGCTTCCAGCAGGCCGATACCTCCACCACGCGCAAGTATGGCGGCACAGGTCTGGGGCTGGCCATCAGCAAGAACCTTGCCGAACTGATGGGCGGCGAGGTAGGTGTCGAGAGCGTGCCGGGCAAGGGCTCAACATTCTGGTTCACGGCGGTTCTCGGAAAGAGCGAGAAGCAGCGCAGCGCGCTGGTCCCGCACCCCGACATCCGCGGCCGCAAGGCGCTGGTGGTTGATGACAACGAGAACGCCCGAGCCGTGCTGAGCGACCTTCTTGAGGGCATGAGCTTCGATGTTACGGCCGTGTCAAGCGGCGCCGAAGCCATCGCAGCGCTTCGTCACGCAGACCCGGCTCTCGACATAGTCCTTATGGACTGGCAGATGCCGGGAATGGACGGCATAGAAGCTGCGAGCAGGATCCGTGATATGGGTCTGGCCGAACCCCCGCACGTTATACTCGTGACGGCTCACGGGCGTGAGGAGGTCTTCCGGCAGGCCGAGTCTTCCGCCATCGAGCGCGTGCTCCTTAAACCAGTCACAGCATCCCAGTTGTTCGATGCGATCATCGGCGCGCTCGGAATCAGCCCCGTGGACGGGGCCGGGTCAACAGGGCCGGTCCGGGTCGAATCGTCGCTCCTGTCTCCCGTGCTTGGCGCGCGGATTCTGCTTGTGGAGGACAACGAGATCAATCAGCAGGTGGCGATGGAACTCCTGCGGCAGGCGGGATTCACAGTGGATCTGGCTGAGAACGGCACGATTGCTCTGGAACTACTCGCCGCGCGGCCGTACGACCTTGTCCTGATGGACATGCAGATGCCCGTCATGGACGGCCTGACGGCCACCCGCGAGATTCGCAACGACCCGGCACTTGCGAAGCTGCCGATCGTGGCGATGACCGCAAGCGCGCTCGAGGAGGATCGCGACAACTGCCTCGATGCGGGCATGAACGACCACCTGGCCAAGCCGATCGACCCCGAGGCGCTGTGGCGCACGCTCGCCCGGTGGATCAGGCCGCGGCCCGGTCTGGGCGAATCCCCCGGGGAGTCGCCGAATGTCGGCCAGCCCGCGGTGAGCCAGCCCCCCTTGCCCGGGGACATCAGGGGACTCGACGTGCCTGCCGGTCTGCGACGGGCGGCAGGCAATCGCAGCCTGTATCGGCGCCTGCTGAAGAAGTACGCCGCGGGGCAGCGCTCGGCCCCCCGCGACATCACCGCGGCGATGGAGGCTGGCGACTGGGACCTGGCCGAGCGCCTCGCCCACACGCTGAAGGGCGTCTCGGGCAACATCGGGGCGCGGGATGTCCAGACGGCGGCGGCCAGTGTCGAGGCAGCCTGCAAAGAGCGCCGCCCGCTCGAAGAACTGATCTCGCTGATCGAGCAACTGGGCGCCCCGCTCGCCTCGCTTTGCGACTCGATTGAGCAGTTGCCGGAAAGCCCGGCCCGCGAGTCCGTTGAGAGTGGGCCGGCTGACGAATCACTGGTTCGGGAGACGCTTGATCGCCTGAGGGGGCTGTGTGAGGACAGCGATGCGGAAGCTTCGGACTTTTTCGACGAGAACGAGGCGCTGCTCAGAAATGCGCTGGGCGAAGACGCCTTCGACGAGATCCAGAGGGGTCTGGACAGCTATGACTTTCAGCAGGCGCTGAGGATTATCGCCGGGTACAAATGAGAGGTGACCATGGGAGAGGTGGATAGCAGTTCGATTCTGGTGGTTGACGACACCCCGGCGAATATCGCCATTCTACGGGAGGTGCTGAAGGGCCGCTACAGGGTGCGTGTCGCAACGAGCGGAGAGCGAGCTCTGGAAATCGCGCACGCAACGCCCCGTCCGGACCTGATACTGCTCGACATCATGATGCCGGAGATGGACGGTCGTGAGGTGTGCCGAAGGCTGAAGGCTGACGAAGCAACCGCCGGGATTCCTGTCATCTTCGTCACGGCGAAGTCCGAAGTCGAAGACGAGGAAGCGGGCCTCCGGCTCGGCGCCGTTGACTATATCGCCAAGCCCGTCTCGCCGCCGATCGTTCTCGCGCGCGTAGAGACGCATCTGGCACTCAGTCAGGCGCGCAGGGCCCTGGAGGAGCAGAACCTCGAGCTGCGGGAGACGGCGCGGCTCAGGGAAGATGTTGAGAGCATCACGCGGCACGACCTCAAAACACCGCTGACCTGCATCATCGGGATGCCCCCGTTGATCGCGGCGTCGGACAACCTCTCGGCGGAGCAGGAGGAGTTTCTCAAGATCATCGAGGAGTCCGGCTACCGCATGCTGCAGATGATCAACAGTTCACTGGACCTCTACAAGATGGAGCGGGGCACGTACCAGTTCAAGCCAGAATGCGTGAATGTATGCCCCATCATCCATCGTGTGCTGCGGGAGCTTGATGACCTGATGCGCGGGGCGGGCTGCCGCGCGTGCATCCGCATGGATTCGCGTGCCGCGGCGCCGGTTGATGTTTTCGAGATATGGGCAGAGGAGCTGCTGACCTACTCACTACTGGCGAACCTGATCAAGAACGCAATCGAGGCCTCACCGGACGGGGAGAGCATCACCCTGTCGCTCACGAGCGGGTCTGACCCCAGCGTCACCATCCACAATCGCGGAGAGGTTCCCGAAGAAGTGCGGGACACCTTCTTCGAGAAATACGCCACCGCCGGCAAGAAGGGCGGGACCGGCCTCGGCACCTACTCGGCCCGCCTGATCGCACAGACCCAGGGCGGCGGTATATCAATGGACACGTCCGCTGAGGAAGGCACGACACTGACAGTAAGCTTCCTGCCCGTGTCCGGAACCCGGGAGCAGGCCCCGGACGGCGAACCGGGCGAATGATTCCGGCAACCGGGGGCGGTCAGGCGCCGTTTCGAGAGCCGGACGCCGAACGTCCTCTGAGATCTGATCACGCATGCGAACCGAACCCGCCGAATCCTCGCCGCGCCGTTCCGCGCGGACGGGCAGTGGCCGGAAAAAAGCACAGGAAAAGACGCGAACCGTCTTGACAGGTGTTGCGCACTGCTGTAATGTTCATATACAGCAAACGGCCGCTATTCGGAAGAGGGGGGTAGGCCGCTTGTGGAGCCGAACGAATACGGTCGTCGTTTCGGTATCTGTCTGAGGACCGTTAGGCGCGCGTCCGCAGGAGTTGCGCGGGCTTCTGCCCTCCAGATACCCGCGTGTAGCCTCCGGCTGTCGTACGCCGATGGGGGTGGGCGTGTGTCTGCATCGTGGCAGGCAGTTCGTGCCGTACGTGCTGGGGTGGCGCGGCGATGAGTGCTAGATTCGCCGCTGCCGTCTGCGCACTTATCCTCCTGCCCTCCATCACCCTGGCTCCAGCGCGCGCGCAGATCAGCGCCGGCCCTTGCAGCCGTCCCACAATCGGCCTTGCGCTTGGTGGGGGCGGGGCTCGCGGATTCGCCCACATTGGCGTGATCGAGTGGCTCGAAGAGCACCACATTCCTGTTGACATGATTGCCGGGACCAGCATGGGCGGGCTGGTGGGCGGCATGTATGCCATGGGCATGTCTCCGGGTGAGATGCGGGCTCTGACGGAGAGCATTGACTGGGAGAAGACGCTGGGCCCCGGCCCGTCCTACGCGGACCTCTCGTTCCGGCGCAAGGAAGACCGCCGCGACCTTCAGGTGAATCTGGAGTTCGGACTCCGGCGGGGGGTGTCCGGGCCGTCCGGTCTGCGATCGGGACATGAGGTCGCCCTGCTTCTCGACCGGCTCACCGTCGCCTACAGCGAGATTGACTCCTTCGATCAGCTTCCCACCCCTTTCCGATGTGTCGCCACGGACATGACGGCGGGCGAGGCTGTCGTGCTGAAGGATGGCTCGCTGTCGCAGGCTCTTCGCGCAACGATGTCTATTCCGGGTGTTTTCCCGCCAGTAGAGCGCGACGGCAAGGTGCTGGCGGATGGTTTCCTGTTGAACAACGTCCCGACCGATGTCCTGAAGGACATGGGGGCCGACATCATCATCGCCGTGGATATCGGCACCCCGCTCGGGGATAAGGAGTCCGTTCAGACGCTTGCCGGCATGGTCGGTCAGGCATGGAGCGTGATGACCATCCAGAACGTCCGGCGCAACCTGCGGCTGGCCACGGTCATCCTGTCTCCGGATCTCGAGCAGTACACCTCGCTGGACTACCAGAGCAGCGGGCGCATCGCGGACCTGGGATACGCGGGAGCGCGTGAGAAACAAGCGATTCTGGCGCCTTTGTCTGTAAGCGACGCGGAGTGGGATGCCATCCGCAGGGACAGGCAGAGCAGATTGCGAACGGGAACCGATACTCCGCTCTTCGTGGAGGTCCGGGGCGCGGATGCAGCCTCGAACGATGCCATCAGGGCAAAACTTGAGCGCTACGCCGGGACGCCGTTGTCTCCGGATGTGCTGGAGCCTGAGCTCACGGCGCTCACGGTTTCGGGGCGGTATGAAAGCGTGGGCTACACTCTGACCCGGAGAGGCACAAAGCCCGGGCTGCTGGTTGATGTGCAGCAGCAAAGGTCGGGGCCGCCGTTCCTGCGGCTTGGACTGGAGGCCAATGGCGCGGAGCCGGACAACGTCAGGCTGAAGCTGGGTTCACGGTTGACGCTGATGGATGCCGGCGGCCGCGGCTCTGAGATCAGGACCGACCTGGCGGCTGGTTCGCAGTATCTTGTCTCCACAGAGTACTGGCGGCCGGTAGCAGGCCGGCTGTTTGTGGCGCCGCGGCTGTTCTACAGAGAGGACTCCCGCGACCTGTTTCAGCAGGGCTCACGCGTTGCCGAGTATCGAGTGACGGAGAGAGGCGCGGGACTGGACGCCGGGCTGGCCAGCGGCCGAAAGAGCGAGATTCGGCTGGGGTACGAATGGCTCCATATGGACGCCGGCCTTCGCGTGGGCAGCCCCGTGTTGTCCTCGATGGAGGGCTCTGTACGGTCTGCCGTCTTGCGCTGGCAGTACGACGGACGCAACAACCCGGTCGTTCCCACCAGCGGCACCCGGTCGGGCCTTGTCGCGCGGTTTTATCAGGCTGCGCCGGGCGCCGAGCGCGACTTCCTTCAGTTGCAGGGGGCCGTTTCGACGTTTCGTCCGCTCTCGCCTACCCGGACAGTGTTTGCGATGGTCTCCGGGGGTACCACGTTCAACCGGCAGGCTCCGCTGGCGCAGCAGTTCACTCTCGGAGGGCCGTTCAGGCTGGGCGCGTACTCGCTCGATGAACTCCGGGGGAACGCGTACGTGGTCGCCAATGTCGGGTATCTCAAGCGGATCGGCCAGTTCTCCGCGCTGACGGGGATGACCACGTATGCCGCGATGTGGCTGGAGGGTGGTGGCGTCTTCGACGGGCAGGAAGGGGACGAAAGTGCCATCTGTTTGTCCGCTGGCCTGGTTGCGGCAACGCCGATCGGCCCGGCGTTCGTTGGGGCGAGCCTCGGAGATAGCGGCAACAGTAACCTCTACTTCGTGTTGGGGCAGGTGTTTTGAGATGGGAAGCAATGGCGGCTGCCCGGGAAGCGCCGCCACGACTCCGCTGAGCCCCGGGGCCAGCGGACGGGCAGGTTGTTCATAGCCCTGTCGGCTTGACGACTTGCTGATCGTCACAGCGAGCTGCCGGTTGGCGCTGCCTTCCGGCTGCCCAGCACACGGTTCGGTAGACAGCATCCGGAGGGGCGCCGGTTCCCCTCCGATGCCCTTGGAGGTGTATGATGAAGCAGTCAGATGGATTCAGGCGGGAAGTCCTGCCGATGCCCGATGTACAGCACGTGGGTCTGACGACCTACGACGCGAAGGACCCCGAGACGGCGTATCCGCCGATCCGGGATGTCCGTCCGCCGTCCGGCGCGCCCAACGTACTCATTGTCCTCATTGACGACGCGGGGTTCGGTTCGTCATCAGCGTTCGGAGGGCCCTGCCAGACGCCCACTTTTGAGAAGCTGGCGGCCGGCGGGCTGCGCTACAGCCGCTTCCACACCACGGCGCTCTGCTCCCCGACGCGGCAGGCGCTGCTCACGGGCCGCAACCACCACTCGGCCGGAATGGGCTGCATCACCGAACTGGCCACTTCGGCCCCGGGCTACTCGTCTATCCGCCCCAGGAGTTGCGCGCCTCTGGCTGAGATTCTGAAGCTCAACGGCTATTCGACGGCGCAGTTCGGCAAGTGCCACGAGGTCCCGGTCTGGCAGACCAGCCCGATGGGGCCCTTTGATTCGTGGCCGACCGGCGGCGGGGGCTTCGAGTACTTCTATGGATTCCTCGGCGGCGAGACCAACCAGTACGACCCCGCAATCTACGAGGGCACGGTTCCCATAGACCCGCCCGCGACCGCGGAGGAAGGCTATCACTTCACCGAGGACATGACCGACAGGGCAATCAACTGGGTGCGGCAGCAGAAAGCCCTGATGCCCGACAAGCCGTTCTTCATCTACTTCGCTCCGGGGGCGACGCACGCGCCGCACCACGTCGCAAAGGAATGGGCCGACAGGTACGCGGGCAAGTTCGACCAGGGATGGGACGCACTGCGCGAGCAGACGTTCGCCCGGCAGGCAGCCCTGGGAGTCATCCCGCCCGGCTGCGAGTTGACCCGGCGCCCGAAGGAGATTCCGGCATGGGAAGAGATGGACCCGGCGCTCAGAGCCGTGATGGCACGGGAGATGGAGGTCTACGCCGGCTTCATGGAACACACCGACCATCAGGTGGGACGCCTGATTGCCGCGCTGGAAGACCTGGAGGTGATGGATGACACGCTGATCTACGTCATCATCGGCGATAACGGCGCGTCGGCGGAAGGCGGGATTTCGGGAACTTTCAACGAGACCATCCACCTGAACGGTCTCGAACTCGAGACGCCCGAGTTCCTCGCCAGCCACATCGGCCACTTCGGCGGCCCTTCGGCATACAACCACTACGCGGTAGGCTGGGCCCACGCCATGGACACTCCATATCAGTGGACCAAGCAGGTCGCTTCCCACTGGGGCGGCACCCGGAACGGGACAATCGTGCACTGGCCGAACGGGACGAAGGCCCGCGGTGAAATCCGCAGCCAGTTCTGCCACGTCATAGACGTAGCTCCGACCGTGCTGGAGGTTGCCGGCCTGCCCGAGCCGACCATCGTCAACAGCGTTCAGCAGAAGCCGATGGAAGGGCTGAGCATGGCCTACACCTTCGAAGACGCAGGCGCTCCGGAACGGCACGAGACGCAGTACTTCGAGATGTTCTGCAACCGCGGGCTCTACCACAAGGGCTGGAGCGCCGTCACGCGTCACTTGAACCCGTTCATCGTTGAGGAGATGCCAGCGTTCGATGATGACGTCTGGGAGCTGTATGACGGCCGAACGGACTGGACACAGGCGCGCGACCTCTCGAAGGAGATGCCCGAGAAGCTGCACGAGATGCAGCGCCTCTGGCTCATCGAGGCGGTCAAGTACAACGTCCTGCCCCTCGATGACCGGAGGCCCGAACGCTTCAATCCCGACATGGCCGGCCGGCCGGTCCTTGTCAAGGGAGACTCTCAGCTCCTGTTTGGCGGGATGGGCCGGCTCACAGAGAACAGCGTCGTGGTCATGAAGAACAAGTCCTTCTCCATCACCGCCGAGATGGACGTGCCGGAGACTGGCGCCGAGGGTGTGATCCTTGCGCAGGGCGGCGCGTTCGGGGGCCTGAGCCTCTACGCCAGAGGCGGGGTGCTGAAGTTCGCTTACAGCTTCCTCGGGCTGCGGGTGTTCGCAGCCGAAGCAAGCCAGAAGATACCGGCCGGGCGCCATCAGGTGCGGATGGAGTTCGCCTATGACGGCGGCGGCCTGGCACAGGGCGGCAACGTCTCCCTCTACTACGACGGCCACAATGTCGGCGAGGGGCGCATCGAGCACACGGTGCCGATGATGTTCTCTTGCGATGAGACGACCGACGTGGGACGGGAAAGCGGCACTCCGGTGACGCCAGACTACGACCGCGCCTCAAGTGTCTTTACCGGCAAGATCCACTGGGTGCAGATAGACCTGGGCAAGGACGACCACGACCATCTGATCAGCCCGGAGGAGCGCTTCAAGGTGGCGATGGCTCGACAATGACGTCAGGCGGGTGGAGTGGATGAGCGAAGTGAAGGCTGAGGGATGGTCAATGGGCGCCAAACCTTCGCCCCGGGCTGAGTGTGACGGTGGGCCGGGGGCAGCTCGCGCTGCCCCACCCGCCTTCCACATTATGGCGAAGCCCACGGGCTCAGCCTGCAACCTCCGCTGCGACTACTGCTTCTTCCTGAAAAAGGAGAAGCTCTACCCGGAAAGCAGCTTCCGGATGTCCGCCGAAGTGCACGAATCGTACATCAGGCAGCTTCTGGAGGCTCACGCTGTTCCCGAGGTGACCATCGCCTGGCAAGGGGGCGAGCCGACCCTGATGGGGCTCGACTTCTACCGCAGGTCTGTCGAACTGCAGCGGCAGTACGCCAGACCGGGCATGCGCATCGAGAACACGTTCCAGACCAACGGCATCCTGCTCGACGAGGAGTGGTGCGCCTTCTTCCGGGAGAACGGCTTCCTGGTGGGCCTGAGCATGGATGGCCCGGCGGATATGCACGACCACTTCCGCAAAGACAGGGCGGGGCGCGGGACGTTCGAGCGGGTGCTGAAAGCCGCCCGGCTGCTACAGGAACAGAGGGTGGAGTTCAACATCCTCTGCACGGTGAACTCGTGGAACGGCAGCCATCCGCTGAGGGTCTACAGGTTCTTCCGGGACGACCTGGAGGCACACTACATTCAGTTCATACCCATCGTCGAGCGGGACAATGAGAGCGGTTTCCAGGAGGGCGAATCGGTGTAACAGTTCAGGGTTGTTGAGACAGAAGTGGTTTTGCGAGCATGGTATGGCAGGCTTGGAGGGTCTCGTCCCCTCGGGCTGCCCAGGTTCCGAACAGGCTTGAGAGGACCTGTCTTGTCCT
>Ga0255342_1003390_pt1 | contig 17861 bp, 10 predicted proteins | sample wastewater_treat_3_FD_192416 | JGI IMG/M metagenome (GOLD analysis project Ga0255342, IMG submission 192416) | Wastewater microbial communities from Lulu Island WWTP, Vancouver, Canada - plant14 | ecosystem: Engineered > WWTP > Wastewater > Unclassified | place: Canada: Vancouver, British...
TTTCCGGAGATATTCGCAAGAAGCTCCGTGAAGCGGAAGAAATTGCGGAGTACGATCCCGATTTCAATATCAATGTATCGGCGCTGAAACAGGCAATGCCCGAACCGCTGAAAGCAGGCGATATTGATGTAAAGATCGGTGCGACATGGCTCGATTCTAAGTATTATGAGCAGTTTATATATGAGCTGTTGCAGACACCTGAGTATCAGCGCAGTACAAGTCCGTCCGCACGTTGGAATAAGAGTTCTATCATCGGCGTGGAATACTCCGAGCTTGCAAATTCATTCCATGTGAGCAATAAGAGTGCAGACAAGTCTGTACTTGCAACACAAAAATACGGCTCTAACAAGATGAACGCTTATGACATTTTTGAGCATATTCTCAATCTGCAAGAGCCGAAGGTCTATAAGACTATCGAAGTGCCTGACGGTTTCGGTGATACAAAGGAAAAGCGTGTGGTGGATATTGATGCTACCCGTGTAGTCCAGCGTAAAGCCGATGATATTCGCAAGGCTTTCAAGGCGTGGATTTTCAAGGACAGCGTTCGCCGTGAAGCTATCGTGGAAAGATATAACGAGCTTTTCAATAGTATCCGCCCTCGTGAATATGACGGCAGTCACCTTTCTTTTCCGATGATGACTTCGGATATTAAACTCCACGATCATCAGAAAAATGCCATTGCTCACGCACTTTTTGGCGGTAATACGTTGTTTGCTCACTGCGTGGGCGCGGGCAAAACCTTTGAAATGATTGCAACAGCTATGGAAAGTAAGCGGTTAGGGCTTTGTACCAAGAGCCTATTTGCAGTGCCGAATCATCTGACGGAACAGATCGGCGATGATTTTCATAAACTATATCCGAGTGCCAATGTTTTGGTAGCTACTAAAAAGGATTTCAAGAAAGAAAACCGTCAGCAGCTTTTTGCGAAAATCGCAACAGGCAATTATGATGCTGTTATTATCGGTCACTCTCAGCTTGGAAAAATCCCTGTTTCTAAGGAGAGACAGGTCATGACCATTCAGAGCCAGATCGACGATATTCTCCGTGGTATCGAGGAACTGAAAAAGAGTGAAGGCTCTAAGTTCCAAATTAAAGCTATGGAGCGCAGCAGAAAAAGTCTGCAAAAACAGCTTGATAAACTGCAAAAAGTGAATCAGGACGATACCCTTACATTCGAGCAATTAGGCGTAGATAAGCTGTTTGTGGACGAGTGTCACGAATTCAAGAATCTTTTCGTAAGCACAAAATTACAGAACGTGGCGGGCATCTCCAACTCCGCTTCTCAGAAAGCACTTGACCTTTTCTTAAAGTGTCAGTACCTTGATGAGAAAACAGGCGGTAAGGGCGTTGTCTTTGCTTCGGGAACGCCCTACGCATCACCTTATCAACACTAAAAAATACCGAAATTCCGCACTTTTTCAAATGCTGAATTTCACCTCAATACCTGTTTCATCGGATATAAGCACGACATCTATCATCGCTGCCGCTACATCGTGCTTTTCCTGCACCGTCAGTTTATCCCACTGCTTCATAGGTTCTTCCAACGGTTTTGTGTCGATAGCCTTACGCTTACGGCTCATTGTCTGCATCTTCTTTTCAAGCTCGGACTTCTGCTCATGCAAGGCGCTCACACGCTTCTGAATGTAATCAAAGAGTACGCTGTCCGCATCAGCGAGCTTTTCCATAAGCTTCTGTATTTCGCTGTCAATGCGAATGATCTCCGTCTTGATACTCTCTGTTTCGGTGTCGGGCTTGCTGTCCTCACGCTTTGCAATTTTGAGCTGTTCGATACGCTTCTGCATTTCTTTCAGCACAGCGTCCTCGACCTGTCTCGGCTTTAACTGAATGGGCGGAGTGGGACAGCCGTTCAGCGTGAACTTGCCGTAGTCGATGAAGCGATGATACACCACACCTTTTCTGTTCGCACAGTGATTGAAGTGCATCGCATAGCCGCAGCAGGCACATTTCACCATACCCACAAGCCAAGAATTCATCGCCTTGCCGTTTGTCGGGAACTTGCTCTGGTGCGACTTCCTGTCCTGCACCCTCAGCCACGTTTCCGCAGGCACAAGCCCCTCATGGTAGGCAACCTTGACGAAATGCGTATCATCAAGCCCGGCGTGGACAAACAAGCCGTGAATGCCGTCATAGGCTTCAATATCGTCAAGCATTTCATATCCTTTGGAAAGAAAATAGCGGTAGACCTCTTTATCCGCACGAACATACAGCGGATTTTCAAGTATACGGCTCAGGTGCGATCTGTCAAGATTGGAAATACCTGTTTTTGTGCGTGGTGTCGGTCTTGAAGCATTGATACCGTTCTCCGTCATGTAGCGGATAATATCGGTCAGAGAGTTCTCAGGGTGCTGATACAGATTATACGCCACACGCACCGCCTCAGCATTCTCCGAGGGAACAAGCACCGAGCCTGTTTTGCCGTTAATTGTTCTTCTTTCGGGAGTATAGCCGAACTGAACTTTACCGCCCTGATAGAAGCCTGTTTCTCTTGCCTTAGTCTGGAAGGCATCAGCCACTCTTGCGGCAATCGTCTCACGCTCAAACTCTGCAAAATTCAGCAGATTGTTTCGCATCATACGCCCCTCTTTTGTCTCCGTATTGAACGGCTCAGAGAGGGAGTAAACAGTCACACCGTAGCGATCAAGCTCGTCTGTAATGTTGAGATATTCACGCATATTTCTTGAAAATCTATCGTACTTCTTCACGATAATTCTGCTGATAAGTCCCTCACGGGCATCGCTCATCATCTGCATAAATGCAGGACGGTGCATCACATCTTTGCCCGACTTGCCGTCATCGCAATAGATACGATAATCACTGTCACCGACAAACTTGATACACTCCTCCTTCTGTGCGGAAATGGACAAACTGTTGTTGCCCTTATCCTTGTCGCTGACGGATCGACGAACGTAAATTGCCGTGATACCGTCGTTTGTTTTCGTTGATTTTCTCATTGTTGACCTCCAATTGCGTTTGCAATCGGACGGTTGGTTTTACATCTATATCATAGCGCAACCGTCCGAAAATTGCAACAGCATAATCATAACTGTAATCTTTTTCGGCAGATTGCCAGATCATTCAGTTGTTTCTTCTGTTCCGTTGCGGCGCATTGCACCGAGGAAAATATCGTACATCTTGTTGATCTTCTGCTGCCTGATAGTATCATTCACATTATCGGGATAAGTTACCCTGACTTTGATACCCTCATCAGACACATAGTCAACTGCCTTCTCTCTTTTCTCTACGGCAGATGTTGTATTCAAATTTTAGTCCTTTCCGACAGCTTTATCTTTCTCGCTGTCTGTCATTTCGGGTTTGGTTATCAGCATCATCGCATCTTTCAGCTCATGCTGGATCGTGTAAGTGTCGCAGTACCAGTTATCGACATAACGCTTGCAGACAGCAAGCTGAATATCCATAGGTCTGCGGCGGAGCGTACCCTCTGTCATACGCAAAAGTTTTGCGACGGCAGGCAGGAAATAAAGGCAGTCATCGCCCTTATGCTCCGCTATTTTATTACGCTGTTCGGCATACTCGTCCGAAGTGAATTTTGCGATAATTTCATCAACGGACTCCTTGTAAATGCCGTCATAGTTGAACAGCATACGCTCTTTGTCGAAACGCCCTTTGAACGGGATACCGCTTGCGGCGAGGGCAATGCTTATCAGCTTTCCCTTGTCGGAATTTATTGAAACATATTCCTTGTTGTTGCTCTCATAATCGTCACCAACAAGAAAAACATAGTCACTCATTCAAAGCCCCCTTTCCGTCAATTACCGCCTGAGTAGCTATGAGGAAAACTGCTGTGCTTGACGGCAGTATCGTCCTGCTTGTCCGCATCGTCCGTGACCGAGGAAGTATCGTCCGCATCATCATCGGACTGCTCACCCTCACGGAGCTTTTCAAGCTGTTCATGTTCACGCTCAATAGCAGAGAACAGGTCTTTGCCACTCAGCTTAAACTTGCTTGCAAGAGCCGTCAGGTAGAGCTTGTTGTACTCCTCCATTTCCTTGTTGAGCTGTTCCTGTTCGTCAGCGATAGTTTTCTCACGCTTAGCGATCTTCTTTTCGAGCTTTGCCAGCTTGTCAGCGATAGAAGTTGTAGCCATATCATCACCACCATTCTGAAATTTTAGTCGAGCCGAACTACTCAGCCCCACGATAATATTATAGCGCGCTCAGATACCAAAAGTCTATTCGCAGTGCGCATGAATCTGAGTGCGCCATAAGACTTTTTCATTCGTGAAATTGTTATGGGGAAAATAAAAATGCAGAGCTGGTATTGTTCTGCATTTTGTGGAAATATTCGATTTATAGACAACTGCGAGAGTCGAAAACTATTACTTGATATTCTCAATAAATTCTTTCATTTCTTCACTTATTTGCTCCTGCTTATAATTATGAACATAGTGTCCGCAATAAAGTTCAACAACAGTTGCATTTGACAGTTCAGAAGCATACTCTTTTTGTATCTCCGACCACTTTTCAATGCCTGTTTCTTTTCCGTCAGATACAAACATTAACATTGGTATATCAGGCTTAGGCGCTCCGTCGATCTTTTTGACGGCATCGGGGATAGCAAGACCTTCATTTATAACGTTATCGTTTACAGCTATTTTACAGGCTATTGCTCTGTATAAATCTTTCTCATCTTCTGAAAGTCCTTGAGGAAGTGAACTGTCAGAATAGTAAAATCTGACGATCCCCAGTTCCCGTCCAATAGCCGCAATTTTTTCAAACCGTTCTGTTTTTGAAAAATTAAAGTTGTCATAAGAGCGTGGCAGAGACATATCAAGACCTACAATTGCTTCGACTTCATCTGGATATTCTTGTGCCCAAAGTATCGCTTCAAGTCCAGACATTGAGTGAGGGCAGAGGATAAATGGAGCATCAATTCCAGCCTTTGAAAGAGCTTCTCTGTCCTGCCTTAGTATTGTATCAAATGACCTCTCAGTATTTACTACATCACTGAAACCGTAGCCGAATTTTTCAACAACTACTATCCTATAATCATCAACTAACAAACTATAAAGACTTCTGAAATCAAGTATAGGAGAAGCAGTTCCTGAACCTGAAAGAAATACTAATGTATGTTTACCTTCTCCCTCAGAGTATATGCACATATCGTGTCCGTCAACCTCTATCATTTCGCCAAGAGGTTCGTCCAATAGTGCCTTTTCCTTATTCATCATAATTTTATTATATGTGAACACTATTAGCAAGAAAATGATTAGTAATATTATGATTACAAGAAGTACCTTTCCAATTATCTTAAATGCTTTTTTCATCTGAGTACTACTCCTTAAAAATCAATCTTCATGAGCAAGCCGAGTGTCTACTCCTACCTTCCATTATACCACACTGCCCCCAAAAGTTCAATCCTATTTCCGAGAAATCTCCCCTCCGAAATCACCGTCATCATCAACAGAAATCCCGTGTTGAAACTATGCAAGAGGGAGAATCGTCATGAACAAACTGTAAACTTTTCGGAAAATCATGAGCATTTTCTCAAAAACGTCGGTAGTAAAGTAGAAGGGTATTTTCATGGGCGGTCAGGCGGGTAAAAATTTGAATGTAACGATAAGTATATCGACATTCAAAATCGGCTCAGGGAGAGCCGAACGGAAGGTTTCACCAGACTGCCGCCCACCCAGCATCATAACTGCGCCGAAGCCCAGTAAAATGCTTGTAGAGCCGTGCGGATACAGAGATAAGTCGCATAGCTCCAATCACGCAGGAGCGTGAAAAATAGCCGTGAAACGGCAAAAAACAAGTGAGGGCGTGAAACGCCCGATCAATTTTCACAAGCACGGTATAAAGTATTACGATTATGGAAAATCGTAAACTTTATACGGCTTGTCAGGGGAAAATTCCCCTAAGACCCCTGAGAGGTCGGCACAGCCGACCGAGATACAGAAAGGAGACACAATGTCAATATTCAAAAAATCGGGCGAGGGCTTCCTTGCAAAGCTGTTCAAGCACAAGCAAGTCGAGGAACTTGCGGAAGAACTTGCCCACACCTATGCGGAGGAAATGCAGGAAGAATTGCAGTCCGAAAATGACGAGCCTACCACCGCCGAGGACACCGCTGCCGAGCCAATACCAATGCTCGAAGTCACCGAAACGGGCGAGGTAGATTTCACCGAACCGCCCGAAACCACCGAGGGAGAATCACCACCGCAGGACACCGAGCCGAGCGAAGTCCGCAAGCACCTCATTACATTCCGAGTGAATGACGCAGAGCTTGAAGCAATCAACCGCCGATATGCTGAAACATCGTTCAGAAGCAGGGGCGATTTTTGCAGATATTCTGCCCTTACAGTGATGAATGTCGAAGAAGATACCGAGGACATCAAGCAGATAGCACGGTACATTTCGTCTATCTCCAATTCGTTCAATCAGGTAGCCCACCGTGTCAACAAAGGCGGCAAGCTCTATGATGAAGATATTGCCGATATGAAAGCGAGGTTAGAGGAAGTTTGGCGGTTACTCGTATCCATACGATCCACACGGGAACATACGGCGCAATTGCTTATATCTGCAACCCAGACAAAACCGCAGACCGCAAATATGTTGTTAGCAACTTGTGCGTATCTTCTCCATCTGGAGCATCAGAACAGTTTAGAAACATCAGGCAATCAGTCGGCACAGGACGAAGCCGAAGCGAGTGCCAGCACATAATTCAGAGCTTTGCCCCCGGAGAGGTCACTCCCGAACGTGCTTTGCTTATCGGGCAGGAACTTTGCAAGGCTCTTTTCAATGACGAGTATCAGTATGTTTTAGCTGTCCATGTAGACCATGAGCATATCCATAATCACATCGTCGTGAACAATGTGAACTTCTATACAGGACACACTTTTGAAACCGAGCATAATCAGGGGAAAATTCCCGACCGAGCGTGGAGCAAACTCCGCACGATTTCGGACGAGCTATGCAGAAAGCACGGACTTTCTATCATCGAAAATCCGCATCTTTCAAAGGGCAAGAGCCATTGGGAGTGGGAGCTTGACAAGCAAAATCTTTCGTGGAAGGAACAGCTTAAACGAACCATTGACGAGGTTATCAAGGTCAGCAAGGACTTTGATGATTTCCTTGCGAAGTGCGCTGATTTCGGGATATTGGCGGACTACAATCCCGATCATAAGATAGACCTGAAATTTATGCTTGCCGAGCAGAAAAAGCGTAATCCGAGGGCGAAGTTTACAAGAGCCAAAACGCTGGGTTACTTCTATGAGAGCAAACAGATAGCACAGCGCATCATAAGCTACAAGTATCAGATGTCGCACAGCCCGAAAGCAAAGATCATTCGTACCACCGCAGATAGATTTCAGGAATCTAAGGGCTTACGGAACTGGGCAGACCGTGAGAATATGAAGGCGGCAAGCAAGGCACTCAACGAGATGAACGCAAGCAACTCCACCCTCGAAGAATTGGAAAGTGCAGCTCATAAGGCTCTTGCGAAGTTCACCGTTATGTCAACTCCGCAAATGACCATGAGCCGTCGTATTCATGAATTGGAGGAGCAAATTCCGGCTATCGAGAAGTATCATGAATTTGTGGAGTATCACAAGAAATATACTTCTCTGGAGGGCAAGGCGAAAACCAAGTACAAGAGCGATTTTTGTTACGAACTTGACGAGTACCACAAGGCTTACAAGAAGCTGATAGAGCTATTCCCCGACGGTCATATACCGAAACTCAGCAAGCTGAAAACGGAGCTTGAAAAAGCCAGAACAGATTACGCTGAGCAAAGTGCGGAACGTAAAGCCCTGAAGAAAGAAGCGGACAGGCTTTCAAGGCTTGCACAGCAGAAGCGTGACAGTCAGAGAACGCTTGCCCGATATATGCAGAACGAACAGGCTGCCAAGAGAAAGAAAAGTCAGCTTGAATAAAAAAAATACGGCAGGGAGATTACTCTCCTTGCCGTGGTGATGTGTAATAATTGCTTTATGTTCCACTATTCTCGTTAATTTTGAAGTGTTATACTGAAAGAGCAGTCGACAAACACCCAAAAATCTGGTAGAATAAAAATAACAAAACCAGAAAGGGAAAACGACTATGAAGTACAGTAAAGAATTCAAAGAAGAAGCATTAAAGCTCTCGGATGAGATCGGACTGAAAAAGGCTGCTCAGCAGTTAGGGATCCAGTATTACACACTGTCTGATTGGCGTACAAAGCGAAATGCCGCTGCCAAAGCTAAGAAGTATCAGATGACCGACGAAGAGCTTAAGCAGCGTAATCTTGAGCTTGAGCGCGAAAATGCCGAGCTTCGTAAAGCAAATGACATTCTCAAGGACGCACTCGGTTTTTTCGCAAAAGACCGGAAGAAGTAAAGACGAGCGAACGTCACCTGTTCGTCAATGAGTTCCGCAACAAGTATGGAGCGAAAGCTATATGCAGATTTCTGAAAATCAGCGAATCCGGATATTATCGCTGGCTCAGGAATCAGGGCAAGCCCGGTGCAAGGCAGCTTCTTCTGGTCAAAATACATGGAATTCTTTCAGAACATCCTGACAACAAGAATTACGGTGTCAGAAGGATGCAGGCAGCTCTTGCTCAGAAGGGCACTCATGTCAGCCTCAGGACGGTATACCGTACAATGAGTGAAGCAGGGCTTATTCACAGGCATCGCAGACCTCACGGTATCACCAAGGCTGATACTGAAACTCAGAACAGAGAGAATCTGATCAAGAGAAATTTCAGTGCAGATAAGCCTCTGAAAAAGCTGCTGACCGATATAACTGAAGTCCAGTGTGCAGATGGAAAACTCTATGTTTCGCCTGTCCTCGACTGCTTCAACGGCGAGATCATTGCTCTTGAAATGCGTGACAACATGAAGAAAGAACTCTGCATAGACACCGTAAAACAGCTGCGTGAGAAGTACGGCAGGCTCGATGGAACTGTCCTTCACAGCGACCGTGGCTGCCAGTACACAAGCTATGCCTTCCGCAGGGAACTTGTTACAAACGGACTTATCCAGAGCCTCAGCGGCACTGCTCATTGCTATGACAACGCTCGTATGGAGAGCTTCTTTGCCACACTGAAAAAGGAAAAGCTATATCAGATACCTACATATCGAATGAAGCGAGAAGAAGTTAAAACTGTCATCTTCAGATACATCTTCACCTACTACAACACACAAAGGATCAACAGCTTCAATGAAGGCGGTCTCTCACCTGTGGCACTAAGGACTTCAACTGGGCTGGCTCATCACGCCGCCTGACTCCTGCCTATCCAAGATTTTGGGTATTCTCTGACTGCACATTTCTTGACAATTCCATAAAACGGCATTTTTAAGCACTTAAAACGATGTTTTAAAACTTTATAATTACATATGATAAATTAAGCCGTCTGATTTGTTTCAGACGGCTTTTTTACTTTATGTAAATAAAATCCTTGATTTTTTGCATTTTGTGCGTCAATTTTTTGCGTTTTGTGCGTCAAGCTACATTTTTTCTATTTTAAAATACGTCAAAAACTATTGACTTTTTATACATACCTATGGTATAATATAACAAGATAAATTGAAAGAATGTTTTTTATTCGGGCAAAAATGAAAGGGGCGTTCTTTCAAATTATTAATTTTTAAAGAAAGGAAGGTATTGCCATGAAAAAATCATGGAGGAAACGAATACTCAGCGGTATCACTTCTGCGGCACTGGCAGTGAGCGGTATACTGCCTTCGGGTATCCCGTTGGCGAACGTGCTGAAAGCTGATGCGGCGGAACCTCTGCCGAACCTGAGCGAGGACAGCCAGCGTGACGATGTTGTTCTCCTCGTCGGCAGCGGAAGCCCTCTTGCTGCTACTACGGTGGAAGAAACTCTTGCCAATGCTGAAGCTGAATACGCTCTCGGTATCGCATCGCAGTTCTGTATTTTCTTGCAGGATAACTTCATAGTATCAGAGTCTGATGCTGAAGGTCGTGTGGCTGTCGGCGGAAGTATCGATGCTCATGATCTCGGCTGGGAATACGCTATCGGTAAGGGCGACTTTGTTACAGGCACAGCACTCGATACTCTTACGGGCCTCTCCGGTTACGCCCATATCATCTGGGGTGCTAACGGAAACGACAGCAACGGCGGCTTATACAAGTCACCTGTGCTTCGTAAGATCAACACTCACAGCAGCCCTACCAGCACCACAACACCGTATCAGATCTTTGCTGTAGAGTCCGATGAAGGTATCGCATATGTAAATGCAGATTCGCTATATGCAAGTGCCAAGAATCAATTCTACAATGCTACAGGCGAGCATAAACTTATCGATTTTAATAAGTACTTCTCAACTGACAGCGGCAAGGGAATGCTCAACGAACGAAGCGAGATGCTGGCAGCTCAGTCAAGTCCCTTTGAAATGGAACTTACTAATGACGGCGATCACGATATCCTGACTATCACCTATACCGGCGATGCGGACGCAGCAGAATGTGTATACTTCAATCTCCCTGCCGACAAGGTGAGTATGTTCACGCAGGCAAGTGAGATACAGTACAAGAACATACCGAGGCTTCCCGATGAGAGCGGAGCTCCGGTAAAGGACGGCGAAGGACGCTACGTTGTCAACAACGACGGAACAGCAGGTACATGGGATTTCGCATATATCGTCGTGAATATGCCCGGCGATAATATCCATATGTGCAATCCTAATGCTAAGGACGGCAATAAGGTAACAAAGATATCGGGCAAATCCGAGGACGGTACAGGTGAGATATCTAAGTGGATAAGCAGCGAAACTGTGAATTCTGCACAGAACAATCATCCTGGTGTAACATCTTTGATGTATAATCTGTATGAAGCGAATAATGTTGTACTCGGAAGCAACTTTCAGGGTACTATATTAGCTCCAAATGCTCATGTTACCGATGAGCAAACCCTCAATAACGGCGGACGTGGACATCTTTCAGGAGCACTCATCGCAAAGAGCTTCAAGGGCGTTACAGAGTTCGGCTACAGACCGTTCTCAGGCCCGTTCTCGATGCTCGGTGTTAAATCAGGCTACACAGTTGACGTAACAAAATTCCTTAAAGACGGCACGACATTCCTGCCGGGTGCTGAGATCGGTGCTTATGAAGTCAAGGACGGCACTGTTTCAGCTACACCAAAGTATACGCTGACTTCCGGCGATGCGACAGAAAAACTCGAACTCGCTCCCGGAAAATATGTCATCAAAGAAGCAGAAGCCCCAGAAGGCTATGCTATCGATACGGAGAATATCTACTATATCGAAATAGCTGAGGGCGAAGAAGTAGAAGATCACATCACGGTAAGGACACAGCGTATTACCAGAAATATCTACAACTTAGTCCCCGACGGCGAAAGCACGGAGGGCATCGAAAATCCCATAACTCAGGCTGATATCGATGCAGGCGGCTACGAGGCAAAGCCGATGACCAAGCTCATGGATTTCGGTCAGCTCTGCTGGAACGGTGCATCGGGCTTCAACCTTGACAAGGTAACTCTTGTCCATACTGACGGCTCGGGAGTATCGTTTACAAGCTTCTCTCAAGCGGCTGCTCAGTCAACCTGGACTAATATCAATATCGACGGTATAACCGAAAACGACAAGAAAGATGTTGCCTGCATAATCGTCGAAGTAAGCGGCGAGGGTTCAGGACAGATCGTTGTTCAGAACAGTTCATGGAATAATGCAGCTACCATTAATCTTGCTACCGGTCAGAATATCGTCGGTCAGAAAGGCGGTCAGTATTACAAGAAAGCTGCTGAAGGCGATGATGCAGATGCCGAAGGCTATGCTGCTACGATAACGACTATCGAAAGCGAACCTATCGTAAAGTATCCGAAGGATATCACGGCAAGCCTTTATCTCAACGATACATTTACAGATCCCAGCAAGTCAGAGACATTCTACGCTCTGGACGTTGCAAATAACGTATATCCGATAGGCGATTCTGATTATACTTTCACGCTCGATGCGAGCGGAAATATCACAGGAGTTTTCAAGGACGGAGCAGAAGTCACCGATGCGGCTGAAAAGGCTAAGTTCAAGGCTGTAAAGCCGAACAATACAGCAGCTAACGGTCAGCCTTCCGGTTCTTATATCATTCTCCACAACGGCAAGGAACTCAATCCAAGAGTTGACCTTACGGATAAGCTCGGACAGACATTCTCGTTCAAGGACGGCGATGCCATTACGATAAAGAAGACTGATGCGGCTACAGGCGATGTGCTTGCAGGTGCTTCACTCAATGTAAAGGCATATGACATACCTGTAACGGTAATGGGCGGATATGGCATGGGTGCAGCACCGATAGCTTCACTCGGAAGTCTCGGTACACCGTCAGATGTCAGGGAATGGATATCAAAGACTAAGGGCGAGAACTTCTCATACGGCACTGACGGCGAGATACTCCCTATAGTATTCAGCGGAAATACATATTATGGTATGTTCTACCAGAGCGGAAGCGTTTCTCATGTCTACAAGCTCGAAGAAACTGCTGCTCCGGACGGATATTTCGAGTCAGAGCATGATATCTATTTCTTTGTGAGCGGAGACAAGCTCTATCAGTCAGAGGTAGCAAAGGGTTATCCCCCGACAATACCGATGACAGTCGCAACTACTCCTAATCCCGGCGGCGGCGGTCCCGGAGGCGGCGGTCCCGGAGGCGGCGGAGGTTCTTACACACTTTCGCTTGACGAGACTGCACTCGCAACAGCAGGCTGGACAGTTTCAGATATAACTGAATCTGTTGCAGCAAGAACTGTAACTATCGGAGATAAGGCTCTCGAAAAGTATAACTTCCGCAAAACAGACCGTACAACAGGCGGTACTCTTGGCGGTGCGAAAGTAAGATTTGTAAAACTCTCTGATTCGGGTATCGAATACGTCAGGGAAAACGGAACGACAGCTCCGGCATCGCTGAGCGGACTTCCGGAAGACGGTATCGATACGGTTTTCGATGAGACTATCAATGATACGAGCGTTATAGTTCAGTTTGAAGAACTTCCTGCCGGTGTTTATGCAATAGCTGAAACATCAGCTCCTGCCGGCTACGGAACAGAGGCTGTTGACAAGATGAACGTATTTACCGTTCTTGATGACGGTTCAGTACGAAACAGAATAGTTACAGTATCAGAAACTTCAAATGAGATCGCTGTCGGAGAACCCGGTGTGAAATGGACTGGCGACGATCATAAGGTCATCTTATTTGAAAGTTCATTGACAGACGGCGGAAAGATAAAGTATATCGATATATATACCAATAATTCCGAAGCTGTATCCGGAAACGGCGAATGGACTGATCAAGGAATATCATTCGGTTCTACTGTTGAATCCGACGGCAAATATGTTACAAGAGTAACGTTTGATCCTAATACAGTAAATTGGGACAAAACTCAGATCCGTACTCAGAATTGGTCAGCGAATACATTTACAGGAATAAAGGTATATTATGGTCAGGAAGAGACTGAGCCTGTTGCTGTTGTTGACGGCTTCGACATAAGCCCGAAGACATCTAAGGATATGCAGGCAATGGTATTCACACTTCCGAACAGCCGTAACGAAGCTTCATTCCTCTTTACCAAGACCAATATGGACGGAGTCAAGCTCGGTACGAACGCAAGTGACAATATCCAGGATATGACTCTCGTTTCGTCAGTAGTCAGCGGAAATGACCTTGCTGCTATGGCAGATGCAGAGTTCGTGCCTGTAAAGACAAGAAGCGGTGAAGCAGAGATCGCAGGTCTCCTCAGAGATATGCAGGTCACAAGGCGTACAGGAAACAACAAGAGTTTCAATATCTATAAGATAGAAGAGACATCTGCTCCTGCCGGCTATAAGCTTGCATCACCTGTTTACTTCTATTTCACATCTACAACAAGCGGCTATGGTTGGATGGCAACAACTACCTATAATTTCTACGTTCTCAACACCAACGAAGAGGGCAATGAAGATGCGGATTACCTCGATCTCGACAACTACAGAGAGGTAACAGCGGATACATCGGGCGGAGGCAGCGTATACAGATTCTCGATGCCTGATGAGGCTGTATCGAACGTTATCGATTTCCACAAGACAGACAACCAGACATCGCTCACCGGTGATGACGTGGCAGAAGATATCATCGGAGCAGTAATGATCCTCAAACTCGATACTCCTGCTATCACAGGCACTACACTCGAAAATGTCAAAGCTGCATCGCTCGGAGCTGACGGCACCGAGACAGACAACAGCGAAGCATTATCATTCGTAAGTGCTGATAAGACTGCTGTAAAGTGGACTACAGACGGCAAGACGCTCCGACTCAAAGATCTTCCTGACGGTGATTATACACTTTCAGAGGAATCTGCTCCTGCCGGATATCACTCAATAAGTGAATTCGGCTCAGGCGTATACAAATTCAGAGTAAGAGACGGCGTTATAAGTGCCATTGAAGAACACACTTATGTCGGCGGTACGAGTCGCAAGACTGATGAGAACGGCAATGTTACAGCAGAAGCTAAGATCACTGCAAAAGATCAGCTCAACTCTTATCAGATAAGAAAAGTCAGATATCAGGACGCAGACCATGACACTCAGGTAGTGGGTGCTACTCTCCGTATAAAGGGCGAGAGACTCAATGCTGAGGGCGAACGTGAAAATATCGACTTCACACAAGAAAACATCAAGCTCAAGCAGTATGCATTTCTTGACTCCGAGGGTAATGAACAATACGGTGCTCTTCGTGTCGAGAATCCGGAGATACCCTATACTATAACCGGAGAAGACAACTCTGTTATAGAGTACAAGTCAACTGAGTTCGCTTTGATCATACTTGGCCTCAGAGACGGTATCTACACCATTGAAGAAACTGAACCCGCACCCGGCTACCAGCTTACTGATCTCGTTCAGGAGATCGTTATCAGGAACGGTGTTACAGAAAGCTTCAAGGTATTCCAGAAACAGGACGACGGAACTCTGACAGATGTTACAGATACGGCTTACGTTCCGTGGACGAACGCTCAGGGTTCAGCAAGGCATACTATTTATAATAAGCAGATCATCGAGATCGACAAGACGATGCTCGGCGGCGAGCCTGTTACTTCAGGCAAGGCTACTTTCAGACTCTATGCAGAGTCCGATACAGCATCACTCGATAATATCGATATCGAGGGCAAACCTGCTGTTATAAAGACTGGCAGCGACGGAAATAAGTATATCGAATTTGAAGGAAATGCAGCTAAGCTCGCAGGTCTTTCAGCCGGTATATACAGACTCGAAGAAACAGCAGCTCCGACCGGACTCAAAGTCATCGAATCAGCATTCAGATTTGAAGTCAAGGACGTTGAACTCCGCTACACGAAGGTCAACGCAGAGGGTTCTTCAACTAATACAAGAAAAGTACAGTCTGTTGAGCTTCTCAATGCTGAAACTGACGGTGACTACACGCTCAGCGGCGGCAAGATCACTTACAGTGACGGTGCAGAGGTAGAGACTGGTCAGATCGAAAACGGCAATGTCGTAAATGAAGGCGTTGAAGAAGTTATCAGCGGTGAAACTATCAAGAACAGGATCATCGTTGCAGACGCAGCCGAAGAATTCCATATCAGCAAGAAGGAAATAACTTCCGACGGAACTGAAAAGGATATCGACGGTGAGGACAACAACGCAACATTCACATTCTCAGTCAAGGACGAGAACGAAACACTCATAGGAAAGACTATCGGCGGCGTAACGATCACTTCTGAAACAAAAGGACTCGAAGACGGCGGAAAGTCTTACAAATTCACAGGCAACGACACAAGCGTCAAGGGACTCGTTGAAGGTCATACATATATCCTCGAAGAGACAACAGCTCCGGAGGGATATGAGAAGACCACAAGCGCCTTCGAGTTTACTATCAAGAACGGCGAAGTTGACAAGAATTCTGTAGTAGTAACCACTGACGGTGAATACAAGATATCAGAAGACGGAAAGACAATAACCGTACTTGATAAGAAGACGACCGATATCACTATCAGCAAGAAGGAATTCGTTGAGGGCGATGCAAACGGCAAGGACATCGAAGGCGACGGTCAGGCTACATTCATCTTCTCAGTGAACGACGCTGATGAAACACTCATAGGCAAGACTATCGCAGGCGTTAAGATCGACGAAAACACCGAAGGTCTTACAAACGGCGGCAAGTCTTACACATTCACAGGAAATAATACAGAAGTCAAGGGACTCCTCGACGGACACACATATACACTTGAAGAGAACGCAGCACCGGAAGGATATGAACTCAATACTACAAGCAAGTTTGATTTCACTATCCACAACGGACAGGCAAATCTTGTGGCTGCATCGACAACAGGTGAATATGCAGTTTCAGAGGACGGCAAGACGATCACTGTATTTGACAGACAGAAAGTTCTCGGAACTATCAATATTCAGAAGAAGAGCGACGGCAGCGGCCTTGCAGGAGCTCAGCTCCAGCTCACAGGTAAGACAAGCAGCGGCAGCGATATCACATTCAAGCCCGGCAGCTTCACAGTCGGTGAAGATGCAGAGATACAGATATCAGCCGGAACAGCTATTATCTGGACATCAGGCAGCGGCACAGCTAAACTCCAGAATGTTGAAGACGGAATCTACACACTTAAAGAGATCACACCTCCGGCAGGCTACCTCAAGTCCGATGATATCGAATTTGAAGTTGTCAAGGGCGTTATAGTACGCATCGACGGCGAAACAATGACCAACGGTGAAGATACTGTAGAGATGCTCGACAAGGCTATAGAGGTATCGATCGCTAAGTTCGATTCCACAAAGACAGCAATGATCGCAGGAGCTTCACTTGAACTCCGTGACAGCACAGGTTCTGTAGTAACGATCAACGGCGTGGAGCAGAAGTGGATCTCTACTGAGAAAGCACACGTTATCAAGGCTATCCCCGCCGGCAAGACATATCAGGTATTTGAGACAGCTTCTCCTGACGGCTTCAAGCTCGGAGATACTTCAAAGCCTGTAGCAGAATTCACTATCGACGCTGAGGGAAATATCACAAATGCTGACGGCGATAATATCGTTTCAGTTGATATCACCAACGGCGAATCCAAGGTAAAGATCACAAAGACATTTGAGACAGAAGATCAGGCAGCTTCACCTGTTGCTGAACTTACTATAACAATGCGCAAGGCTTCCAAGACAACTGAAAAGCCGGCAGAGTTAAAGAACGATGCAATATGGGAAGGCGGAAAGATCTCCTGGAAGACAAGCGAAGAAAATCCGAAGACTCTTGTAGGACTTCTTGACGGTGATTATGTTCTTGAAGAGACAGAAGTTCCGGAAGGCTTTGAGAAGTCGGCTGACGTTTACTTCAGCATCGTTGACGGTTCAGTTATCATAACTGCCGCATCTGAGAGCGAAGAAACAGCAGCAACAACAGCTACCGGCGATGTTGGAATGGTAAACCGCACAATTACTACCACAACAACAGAGTCTACAACTTCAACTACAACGACCACAACAACTACAAGCGCAACAACAGAGTCCACGACGACATCGACAACAACAACATCGACAGAGTCAACGACTACAACAACCACATCTACTACAACCACAACTTCCACAACAACAACTACTACAACTACAACCACAACTACTACATCTACAACAACCACATCGACCACAACAACGACTACCACAACGACAACTACTACATCAACAACCACTACAACCACAACTACAACAACAACTTCCACAACGACCACAAGCACAACAACAACTTCTACAACCACAACCACAACTACTACAACGATCATTGTTGATCTTGAGATCAGCAAGAGAGATACAGTAGGAACAGAGCTTGAAGGAGCAGTTCTCACCCTTACAGGTAAGGACAGCGACGGAAACGATATCGTGT
>Ga0255342_1003393_pt1 | contig 17854 bp, 20 predicted proteins | sample wastewater_treat_3_FD_192416 | JGI IMG/M metagenome (GOLD analysis project Ga0255342, IMG submission 192416) | Wastewater microbial communities from Lulu Island WWTP, Vancouver, Canada - plant14 | ecosystem: Engineered > WWTP > Wastewater > Unclassified | place: Canada: Vancouver, British...
AAGACAGGCATAGGCCCGCTGTCAGCCGGCCAGTCCCTCGAAGGGTCGGCCGACCTCGGCTCAATAGCAGGCCCAAGAACCCAGACAACATCAGGCTTTGGGTTTGAGCAGTAGGGTGGGCATGGCATAGCCGATGACCACTTGTTCCCGATACGCGCTTCATTTGAGTGTCTTGCGCACAGCATCCGCCGCGAGTTTACCTGTCAGTATGGAAACGGGCAGGCCGGATGGACTGAATGTCCATTGCCCGCATTGGTATGTATCCTCTAGTGGCGTCCGTATGGCTCCTGCGATTCTTTTGAATCGGTTTTCGGCGGGCATCACGGTGTTCGTAAATGCCCAGCCCGTGATCGCGCCCTGCGCGTTGCCGGTTTCTCGCTCGATTGTCAGTGGCGTAGCGCACAGCGTGAACGATACTCTTTCGCGGATGCCGGGGAACAGCGACGCTTGGAGCACATCCGTGATTTTGTCTGTGCAAAACTGCTTGAACAACTCATATTCTCCGGCATCAGAGAAGAGGCGCACAAGGCGGTAGTCCATCAGCGTGCTCACGATGACGCCCGTTTTCCCCTCAGGCGCAAGCGACGGGTCCCGCAAAGCGGGGCACGATATTTCATACGTTGTCCGCGCCAGATAGGCGTCGACCCATTCAAGCAATGCGTCCCGTCCACCGCAGGCGACTTCTTCCCATGCGGGCAGCGACGTAAGGCCTTCGATCATCGGCGTGTAAAACGCGTGTGCGCCACATCGACTATCGAAATACTCCTTGTTCAGGTTCACTCCCATGAACAGCGTCAGAATGGAATCGCCGCCTTCACTCTGCTCTGTCAGCAGGCGCTGTTTCTCGACACGCGCAGTATTCGGCTCGTTCATGTTCGCCATCTTGGCATAGAGCGTCTTCTGATCCGCTGCCCAAATCAGCTTTCGAAACCTGAACGTCTCTCCGCCCGCCAAGCTGATTTCATGTTTCCGCACATCTACTAGGGTGACCGGGGCTTCCGTCAGGACGCTGCCGCCATTATCACAGACATATTCCGTCACTTTTTGGGCGAGGGTTCCCGTGCCGCCCATGGGGTAACAGTAATCCAGATAGAGCCCGAAATAGCTCAAGGCAAAGAATGCGGGGGTGTCTTTGAAGAAGTGCTGCACGATCATGTCGATCAGGGCTGGGTTGTCGGTGAATCGACGCAGATAGACATGGATTGGTTCGTTTAGGCGGCTGGCCTTTCTGATGTTCAGCTGATACCTGATCAGCCACGGCAATAGAGTCTTCGTGAGATATTCATGATCCCGCATGTTCTCAAGAAAGAGCGGGTTGTCGATGCCGTAGAGCACATCCATATAGCCCATCACTTTTTTGATCTCTGCCGCAATACGCGCAATATCCTGCGAATTATGGGGAAAGAGCGTCGCCAGCATAGATGAGTAGCTCTGCAGGCTGTCACGCGATGCGAGCTTCACCCATTGATCGCCCATACCTATGGATACCGGATTCCTGGCGAACTCAATATCTATCCCAAGGCTGCGGAGCATGGGAAATAGTATGCCCGAGTTTTCAAACGCACGGATGCCCGAGTCAAAGGCAAAGCCCTGATGTCGAAAAGTTCCCACAAGGCCACCTGTAGTTTGACCCTTTTCGCACAGCAGCGTGCGGAACCCGTACCGACACAGATATGCCGCGCTTGTCAGCCCCGCCATTCCTCCGCCAACGACAATCGCGTCATATTCTCTGTTCATGCATTCACCTCTGTGATATAAGCGACGACCTCGCTGATGGGAACCGCCTCTCCGTCTTCACGGGCGCAGATGCAATTGGCCTGGTATCGCTCCAGCGTGGCCGGATCTACAGGGGCAGTAATCCAGCGCTTTTTGGCACCCGCCCAATTGCCGACAGCAACACGCCGCATGATACCGCGAATATCCGTCGGCTCTCCATGCGTGCAGGACGGATGTTCGCACAACCGGCAGCGCAATGCATGGCGCATTATCGTTCTTTCCGGCTCGTCGCATGTATCATACAGTCTGTCTGACGTAAACGGCTTATCGACAAGCCTGACATAGTTCTGCATGCCCTCGCGATAGACGAACGGTTCCCGCCCCAGCTTTCGGAGCACGGCATTGGCCGCAGTTAGGCCTGAAGTCGTGACGGTGGGCGTTCCCGTACCCATCACGGTCGATTCGCCGCAGCAGAACAGGTTGTCCCATTCAGTGCGAGTATGCAGCCTGCGGAACATATGCTGCCCCAGCATCTGCTTCGGTCCTGCCACAGCTCCGCCGTTCTTCATCGCATACCTCTCGATGGTTCGAGGAGTGGCCAGCTCAGCATAGCGCACCGCACTGCGAAATCCGGGGAAACGCTTTTCCATTACTGCGATGAGCCGTTGTTGCTCCTTCTGCTTTCTGCTTCGGTAAGCCGCTTCGTCTGCGGTATCCCAACTCTCAAAGGACGGTCCGATCGCGATCACAGTATGCTCGTCCTCACCACAGAGCGTCCTGTCGTCGATACTCAGAATGTAGGCGGTGACCTCGCTCTCGTCCAGCTCATCCGGATTCCCCACGAGCATTTCTATGGGAGCAGTGTCCTCCGGTATCACATCGCGGTCGACTACCGAATAAAGCACGACGCTCGGGTATGTCGGAACCTGGCTTGCTGCCCATTCTCTGCGCTGCGGCGTCGAATAGGAGGGGTCGATCAGCTTGCCGTACAAGCTCCACACTGTGCCGGAATAGATGATATTGGGCGCCTTGAGCGTGCGGCCGCCCGCAAGAGCAACTCCAACCGGCTTCCCGCCTTCAAAGACTATCGACACCGCTTCCTGGCCGAGCAGCATGTCTCCCCCGTTCTCTTCGATCACTTTCTCCAGCTTGCCCGGCAGGAACAGCGTCGAGCCCGCCGGGTAATAGCTCCCGCCCACGTGGTTGTCGACAAACATGACTGCCGCAAGCACGGCAGGTGACTCCTCGACCGTGGTGTAGCAGTAGGTTGACGTCATCTTGTCGAAGAACTTGAAGATCTCTGGATCGCTGAAATACTTCGCCAGCAGGCCTTTCGCGCTCTTGTTCAGAAAGCCCAAGAACCGGGCATACGAAACAGGATGCCTCAGCATGCTCTTCATCGCGGCCTTGCGGTCTGTTTCGTCGGCAGTCGTGTAGCTGGGCGTTTCCACCATGACATGCCGGTACATTGTCAGCATGTCGCGGTAGAACCGGCGGATATTCTCCTTTTCCGCAGGGAAGACCTCGGCCAGCTCCTCGGCAAACTTCTCGACATCTGCGTAGAAGCGTATCCTCCTGCCACTGAAATTGACGCAATAGAGCAGATCATGCCGAATCATGTCGATGGGCTCTTCGAGGCAGTTAAAGACAAAGCGATGCGCGTTGAACCCGTTCTCTCCGAAGCCGTACAGCATCGCCGACCCTTGGTCAAACGTTACATTGCCGCGCTTGAACACACCACACGAGCCGCCTGGATTGTAGCTTCTGTCGATCACGGCGACCTTCAGATGGCGCTTGGCCAGAAGGCTGGCCGCCGTCAGGCCGGAAAGGCCCCCGCCTATAACGATTACGTCGTAATCCAATGTTCTACCCCCTACTCGCGTGGTCGCTGGCGGGATGCTTAAGATACCATAATCATCGGGCATACGACCTGCGTCCTCTAAGCAGTACGTAAACGAGAGCAGCGACGAAAAGCGCGATGCAGCCGATTACCGTAGCGATGACGCTGGGGTATTGGCCCGAAAAGCCGGAGGCCGTGGTATGTTTGATCAATATCCCCGCATAGGCCCAAACCAGTACAAGACCATAAGCGACATCGCGAAATCGCATTATTGTTGTCGCGCCGATCAGTGCGCCTACTATCAGAATGGCGATAGTCCAGGTGGCTTCAGGTATTCCGGAGCCGTTCCATCCCATGCTCACAAGCAGCGTCGTAGCGTTTGCAATCGTTGCCACCCTAATCCAGCCATCTCTCATTGTTCGTCCAAGAAGCTCGCTCTTGGCACGTAATACTCAGGATTCCGAACCGCAGACATCAATAGTCTCGCATAGCCGACTTACTCCTGTCCGGACGCGATTGCCCGAATACCGTCCCAGTATGCTTCAAATACTTCTTCAGCGAAGGCGTTCTTGGCAGATCCTCTCGGATACAAGAGCATGCCATCCAGCACACCCTGAACCATGCAAAGATAGAGATCCAAAGCACTGTCAGAGACATCAGATCTGATCTCGCCACGTTCTAGACCCTTCGCAAAGCACAGCCGCATCTTTCGGCCAAACGCGCTGTCTTTCTCCGCGATCAGGCGACCGCAGGTGTTCTTGAGCTGTTCATTTGGAATCAGCGGAATGGTTCGCCACAATCGCAGTCGCTTGTTTTCGCTGAAGTACTCTATGACGAAGGTGTAGATGCTCTTCATGGCTTCCTTACAGTTCAAATGCTCTGCCTGTAGCATCCTTTCCTCGAGACAACCAGAGTACCGATGGATCTCGTCCCTGATCATCAGTTCGAGGATCTGATCCTTGCTGTCAAAGTGACTGTAAAGTGATGGCGTCTTTAGGTTGACTGCCTTGGCAAGCTCCGAAACTGAGAGATGATATCCCTTTTCACAGAAGAGCTCGAATGCTGCTTCCAGGATTTCCTGCTTCTTGTCCAAACCCGACGCCTCCAGAGCTAACGAGTACTAGTTAGCTAAATGATATCATGCTTCGTATGTTCGATCAATTCTCTTCCCTTTGGGATTCCAACTGACGATATCCAACAGGTAGCACAGGAGAGCATCGACAGCAGCATTCACATCTCCGCTATTCTGGACGTCCTACATCCGCCCGGGTCAATGGCCCGGTGTGCCGTTGGAGCGGAGGTGAGGGTTAGTTGGCTTAGGTTCGAAGATGAACTGGGATATACTGCTGCCACTATGAAGGATGAACGAATGGGAGGAGTTCGCCTTGATGATACCACCGAGGGATGACCGCCCTCAAAGAAGGCGGGCAGCCTAAGACGCGAGAGTAGATAATCAGAGCAGACGAGATCTACGAAGCGAAGGGACTAGCCCAGATCATCAACAAGCTGGGAAGCCAGATCGCCGACTCTCATTCCTACGCGCGGACAGACCTCACACTCGACTCCTATAGCCGTCTCGGGTCGCTTCTCTTGGAGTACTGGAGGATGTCTGACCAGGTGACCGCCGGCATAGATGATCGAGACGCAATTGACTACGTCAGCAAGATCCGAGAGCTAACTGGTACTCGTGCTTACTGCCTCTTGCCCCAAACTCCTCTACACTTCCCAAGGCCCACCTTCTTGCCAACTACATCGCCCCAATAGCCTATAGGGATCAAGACTCGAGCCAGTTCCGACCGCATCCCGTAGGCGAACTGACCGTACCGAAGAGAGAAGCCGGAAAGTGTGGGCTCAAGGACAAAAGTGCCTTCGGCGTTGGACCCGCGTCGTTTGCCGTGGACTGCGGATAGTTGGAAGCTTGAGTTCCTAGCCGGAGTCGGAGGCGCCTACAAGCGCAACTTCAACACCGGCGAATCGGAGATCAGTGTACTGGTGGGAGCCAGGGCAGGCGCCCGGATCGGCCCTGTGAAAGGAGAACTATCGGCGAAGGGCGGCGTGACGTTCCGCTTTGGCAGGGCCGGCAACTTCACCGATTGGACCGACAGAGGCGGACTCGGGATGAAGACAGGCATAGGCCCGCTGTCAGCCGGCCAGTCACTCGAAGGGTCGGCCAACCTCGGCTCGATATCGGGCCCAAGAACCCAGACAACAGCAATCCTCGGGATTGAGCAGTAGGGTGGGCCGGGGCAGCCGGCGACCTACCGTTCCCGATACATGCGAACTTCCTGCCGCGGAAAGGATACTGGCCAGGGAGGTCTCAGGCAGACGCGGCAGGAGTGTAGACGTTGGAAGGTTGGCAGGAATAGTAGGCGGCATAGTGTCAGGTGTGGTTCGTCTCCGCAAGTTGGAGTCGCAAGTGGACGAACCTCTTGCGGTAGCCATCGTGAGTCACACCGAATATGCTTTGCGCGTCCGCGTCGTGTCCAATGATAGTACGCTCCAGCGATTGGTCGCGGGGCAGCAGCCATATCATCAGCTTGCCGTCCATGTCGTGATACATCGTGGGGAGGTCTATCGGCAGCTCCACGCGGCATTTCGCGCAGGTGAATACGTTGTATTCGCCTTCCAGAACCTTCTGTCTCATATCGCTATCGAGCTGGATATTCACTGTTTGCCAGATCTCTTGCTTCTGGGTGTTTCCGCACCTCGGACGAGAGAGCATGCGTTCTTCTACCATGCTCAAGATCCAATCACCCCCCCGTTAGCGGTTAGTTCAGTGAAGGTTGATAACCCTACACTCGAATGGTGCCGAGTCTAGTTACTACCAACGCCATCTAGCTCGATAAACCGGTGCCACATCCCAATGTGTATGCTAACCTAAAACTTGACCACCAGTGCAAACCGTAGGCGCCGAAAAGTTGACCACCTTAAGAACCCATTCCTGTATGCTGATGGATGAACAGTTCATCGGCAACAGGAGGAAAGGAATTGCTTAAGATGGTCACTATTGAGTCTATCCGAAAGATGTACTTACGTGAAGGCAGGTCGATCCGAGATATCTCAAGGACCCTGGGCGTATCGCGCCAATCAGTCAGGAGAGTGATCTACGGGGAGGTCAAGCGGTCGTACACCATGTCTGAGCCGCGAACATGCCCAGTGATGGATCCGCATCGCGAGTTGATCCTTGCGTGGCTTAAGGATGACCAGGAGGCGCCCCCCAAGCAGCGCCACACTGCGAGGCGCGTTTTCACCCGACTTCGCGATGAGTATGGATTCGAGGGCGCCGAATCCACGGTGCGCAGATATTTGGCCCGTTTGAGGAACTCGAGGCCGGAGGTTTTCATTCCGCTCACTGCCGATCCCGCAGAGGTGGCGGAAGTGGATTGGGGAACCGTGTGGGCGTTGATCAATGGCGAGAGGCGCCAGGTTCACTTGTTCGTCATGCGGATGAGATACAGCGGTGTATGTTTCGCCAGGGCGTATCCGTTCGAGAAGTCGGAGGCCTTCTTCGACGGCCATGTTCAGGCTTTTCAATGGTTTGGCGGTGTGGTACGGAGCGCTAGATATGACAACATCAAGACAGCCGTGCTGAAGATTCTTCTGGGCCCAATGCGCGAAGAAAACCCTGAGTTCAGCGCGCTTCGCGCCCATTACCTGTTCGATTCCATCTTCTGCGCTCCTGGGAAGGGAAATGAGAAAGGCGGTGTAGAGAACGGCATCGGGTACGTGAGGCGAAACGCTCTTGTCCCGTTGCCGAACGTCGAATCATTGGTTGAGCTCAATGCGACCTTGCTAGCGTGGTGCGACAAGGACCGAGGCAAGCGGGCACAACCATGGATTGCTGAACACGACGCGCTGATGCCCCTCCCCCAGGATGACTTCAAGTGTTCGACCACTCACCTGCTAAGGGTGAACAAGTTGAGCCTTGTGCATTTCGAACGCAACCGATACTCGGTTCCCACAGCGTACGCGCATACAGACGTCAGGCTAGAGGCATTCGTTGACCGAGTCGAGATACTTCACAAGGATAAGTTGATTGCAGTTCATCCCAGGGCCTTAGGCAGAAACCATGATGAGCTCTGTCTCGATCACTACCTCGATGAGATCCAGAGGAAGAAGCGCAGCGTGATGCATGCATCAGTGGTGAGGAATCTCTCACCTGTGCATACCGAGTTCCTGAGGCGCCTGAACCAGCAGGGACCGACTGAGTACCGAAAGTTCGCGGAGATCTTGCTCCTACATAGGCGATTCTCCAGTTCAGTTGTGGAAGAGGCTCTGGCCAGGGCCATGGAGCTTTGTAACCTCGAGGTCAGCGTCGTTCATCAGCTGGCATTAAGCATCAGTGGAACCCCGCCGACAGCAACGGTTGAAGTGCCGGCTGAACTAGCAGCGGCGGTGGTATCTGTTCCTGACCTTTCGGAGTACGACGCTTTGGGAGGGGGAATGACTGCATGGTGAACTACGAAGCTGCTGAAGGCATGGTTGAGCTGTACTGCAAAGCTCTTAAGATGCCCACTCTCCGCAAGGGCTTCAGGCAGATCCTCAGAGACTCGCAGGCAAACGGCGACTCAATGGCCCAGTTCCTAGGCTCCTGCCTTGCCCACGAAATCGAAGGCAGACATCAAAGCGCAATGGCTACGAGAATGAAGTTGGCCAAGTTCCCCACAGTCAAGACCCTGGATTCCTTTGATTTCGCTGCTGTTCCGACCCTTGACAAGATGAAGATCCTTGCCCTGGCCGACGGCAGTTTCATCCGTGAACGCGAGAATCTCGTTCTCCTGGGCAACTCCGGCCTGGGGAAGACGCATCTTGCCATTGGCCTGGGTGTTAGAGCGATTCAGGCTGGCTACCGGGTACGATTCGCGACCGTGCCGGCTCTAGTTCAGGAGCTGATACAGGCAGAAAGAGAGTTCCGCCTCCCCAAGTTGCTGAAGTCGTGGGAGAAGGTTGACCTTCTGATCGCCGATGAACTGGGCTACGTCAGCCTCGGGCCCGGAGGCCCTCTGCTGTTTCAGCTCTTCGCTCAAAGGTACGAGAAGTCCAGCTTGATCATCACCAGCAATCTCGAGTTCTCTCGGTGGGCTGAGGTGTTCGGAGACGTAACCATGACGGCCGCCTTACTCGACCGGCTGACCCATCACGTTCATACCTTCGTCCTTACGGGCCAGTCATATCGGCTGAAGCAAAGCAAGATGCGAAGTGAGGTGACGAAGACGACCGATGCCGGAGGACACTCAGATCAACCAGTACCGCCCGCCACAGGTAGAATTTAGTGGTCAGCTTTTCGATTAGCACGGTGGTCAAGTATTGGGTTGTCATTCACAATTCGTGAAGGACCTGAACAAGGCCATAGTGCTCAACATGATTTTGGGTCTTCCAAACATATATGCATAGTGTGCTTCGTGCATGCCGTCAGGATATCATCCTGAGGCGCACGTCGAGCCGGCCCCCGACAGGGTTCGCAGGGTGGTTGACTCACTGGGTGATCTCGTTGATGGGCATGAGTCCCACTATCTGGAGAGGTAGATGAGGGCACCCTTGGAAAGGTCATGGATGCGCTTCGCCCGGCAGATCTGTATGCGGTTGCGCTCGGATTGTTCTCGGACCCTAGATATGCCAGCGGATCGTTCATCAACCCTGATCCCGCAATCCGCAAGGAATCAGTGGAGATTGCCAAGAGGGGTGTAGACCTAGCTTCCTCGGTTGGCGCCAAGTTCATTATCTGGCCGGGTGGTGAGGGGTACAACTACCCGTTTCAGATCAGGTACGGCCAGGTATGGGATCACTTCGTATCCGCCATAGCCGAGGTTGTTGCTCGCGCCAATGACCGCGGTGTAGTGGTGCTTCTGGAGCACAAGAACTCCGAACCCGCGATGAGGATACTCATGTGGGACATCGGCATGACGATGTTTGTGATTCGCAGAATCGGGGAATTGGGAGTCAACACCGACAACCTGAAGACAAACATGGACTGGCAGCATCTGATAATGAACGGCGAACCCGACTGAGTCAAGTGATCGTAGGGGCTTTTCTCCGAGCCAAATGGCGTTGATGGGTGTAGCTGAATTGTTGTGTTTGTCTTGTCTGACCTACCTTGTACTGCCTGACGCCGTCGATGCTCCGGCCTGACCGTCGGCATCATGAGCGTGGCTTAGCCCTCAGTCAAGGGTCCGGCTGCGCCCGCTTCGTGCCTTTGACTTCAGGCGAACCACGCAGGCGAAGTAAGCAGGTCAGGCCGGAGACTATGCGCCGCTGAGCAACTGATGGAACAAGGCCGACATCCCACCGCTCGCCGTTCGCCCCCGATCCATTATCGAAGGGAGGAGTCATCTGCCCGGATTCCGAATGGCCCGATAGGTAACAGGACAGCACTGGCACGTTGGTTGATGCACGAGCTCGAAATGCACACTGCGGCAGGTCAAGCCCTGGACTTCACCGTCAAGTGCGACATGTACCCCGAAGGGACGCGGCTGGCGGCGTACAGGCGGTGACCCGTGCATGAGGGACAGAACGCGCGCCGATTCGTGCTGTGCGACTGCTTAATGGGCCGCGAAAGGGGCCTGACAGTCGAGGAAGGGTAGCCGGCGGACCACGTCGACTATCTGTGTGTAGTGGTCTCAGTGGGGACTAGGAACCGTTGCGCGCTTGCATTGTGCCTGGATGACCCCAGCCAGTCAGACACTATTCGTGAGCTGATGAAGACCGGATCTGGACCCCAGTTCCTTGCCAACCTGGCGGTTGAAGCGATGGGAAAGCACGTACGCCGGTCTTGAGGTCACCTCCTGTCAAGTCAAGGCGGCTCTCCTGTGGCTTCGGTGCCTCAATCGGCTGTTGTAGCTGGCTCCGGATACTCCACACCAAAACCTTACCCACAGTACACGGAAGCAATGAACCTGACGGTCGATAATAGGTTACACAGACAATGAAACACAATTGATATGTATATATTGTTCTTCTTCCAGGCAACCAATGCGGCAGGGAGGAACACAGCAATTCTGAATAAGTTGTTGAATGGAAGCCAGAAATGGTACAATGAAAACAGTATAGTGATTATTAACGGTGCCAAATCACCAAATCTACTTATCTTCGCTGTGAGGTATCCTCGAAAAAACAGTTCTTCGACAATCGGACCAACAATAACATTGAGCACAAAGTACCCAACACAAGTCAACAGCAAAATACCCTTAGGATACTGCTTCATACGTTCAATATTACTCCAGTCAAAATACGCGGGGGTAATCTGTGCCAGCCGATCCGAAATTGGAGCAAATAAGTTGTTTTCCAACGGCGCTATCGTTACAGACACAATTCCCGAAAACGCGAACAGGACTGACCCATATAACAGTATTCTCCACCAACTCATCTCGCTGTGGCGGGAAAACGAGCTTTCCAGAGAACACCTGCCATACTCTCCCTTGCTTGCATACATAACTATACCTATTTCGATCGGAAACAGAATGAAGGTAGCGCATAGAAAGAACAACAGAAGTGAGGGAATTGTATCTTGCATGAACCCTACGATGACATAGACTATGGTCAATATTGAAGTAGGAATAAAAACCACACACAGCAACTTTGATAGACTCATTGTTCCGATACTTCTATTTGCTGTTATCATGTGTCACCCTCACAATATGCAGATAATCTCTTTTCGCCCTTCTGTACAGGTGCACTATGAACTCAGATTACATCATCTACAGCAACAGCCGGGCAATCCCATCCAAAGACGGCCCTGGGATGTCGGCTTGCGCCGCGCATCGCCTTCTGCAGAGCCTGCCCGACCTTGGCGGCAATGGCGCGAACATCATCCCAGTGACAGCCGCCGGGGATCTGGAATCGGTAGTTCTGCGGGAAGCGCGCGTATTCCTCATAATGTGCATCCGATATCCGCTTGAAGAGGAGCAATGGAAAGACGTATGTCTTGAAGTCGGCCGCATCCACCGGCCCCCGGAGGATGTTGGTCGCTTCCCATAGATGCGATGCCAGACGAACCGCCGACGCAGGCTGGGACGACACTTCGCAGTCACCCTTCTGTCACCATGTGTGGAGTATGCTGCTCGCATCTGCACGACAACCAGTGGATTCGCTTCTTGGTGGGCCTTGTCCTTCTGAGATGGGGCGCACGCTCGCGTCGGCGGCAGAGAATCTACCATGATTCGAGTTGATGAACAACGCAACAAGGTACCCCGTAGTCATGTACAGACCCAAACCAAAGGACTTTGCCAGAATGAAAGACCTCATTCGTGGGGCCGTTGCTCAGGCATTGCCCATGGAAGGCGTTCGTGAGACGGTCATTGAGAGATACATGGCCGATGCGGGAGAGATTGAGTTTTCGAAGACCGCAACCCCAAGTATGGTCGCGAAGCGGGCATTTGCACCGTGCTATTCAGACGGTCTTTGACTGGCAAGACTATCACCTTCATCTGTTTGAGGCCAGACAGCCCAGTTCGAGAAGAAGGATGATCATAATGGACGACGATCCCGAGACACTGGAGTGCTTCGAGCGTGGTTCCTACGACATACTGCAGGAACGGTTTACCGCGCTTAAAGATACATAGCGAGGTCATACACGAATGCGATTTCGGAGACTCATGGCGACACTCGATAGTGTTTGAAAAGACAGTGCGTTCCAACGCATTCGAGGCAACTTACCCGGACGGAAGGGGCGGAAGGCCGCCGGAGGATGTAGGCGGAGCCGGAGGCTATGCGAGGTATCTACGAATCATGGCAGATGATTTGGATCCTGAGCACGAAAGCATGAAGATCTGGGTAGAAAAGGCAGGCTGAAAGAGAACAGAGTCCGGAAGAGATAAACCGCAGACTCGAGCGTTGCACGAGCGAATACGGGTACCTGCCGTTGTAGCCATGAAGGCATGCTGCCTGTGCCAGCCAAACTGCAGAAGCCTTGGGCATACGCAACAAGATAGGCAGGAAACCCTAGCTGGTTGCCGAAGTCATGTCCTAAGGCCGTTTTAGGCACTAATAGAAGGGGGCGCGGAATCAAAGATGCGAATGAAGCTCGGGGATCTGATTCGTATGTCGGCAGTGTGCTGCATCGTCCTAACCATGATGTTAGGAGTGGCAGCAGGCGCGGAACATCCGCTGCTCAAGGATGCCAAAAAGGAAGCGAAAGCCGTATTCTACGCAAACATCACCGGCATAGAGCCGGTCATGGAGGCATTCAAATCGCAATACGGCATACCGGTAGAGTACAACCGGGTTTCCACGGCAGTGTATGTCCCCACAGTCCAAACCGAGTTCCAGGCCGGACGGTTGGCCGCCGACGTGCTCCAGGCGCCTATACCCATACTGCAGATCCTGAAACAAGCCGGTGTTCTGGCTAAGTACGTGTCGCCGATGGCTGAGAAGTACCCTGATTGGTCAAAGGACCCCGACGGGATGATTCAGCAGTTCGGGATCGAGGCAGTGGCTCTTATCTACAATACCGAATTGGTGAAACCGCAGGACGTGCCCACCTCGTACCGGGATCTTGCAAACCCCAAGTGGCGGAATAAGATCGTAATGCCCGACCCGATAACTCACGCAACAACCATCACGTGGCTTGTTGGCCTCAAGGAGCATGTGTTCTCCAGTGAAGCCGAATGGAAGGAGTTCTTGCGAGGTCTCGCCAAGAACAATCCCATGTTCGTGGCCTCGTTCGGGCCTACCCCCGGCCCTATCGAAACCGGCGAGAAGCTCATCGGGATCTCTATGCCCAAGTACATTGTGACTAAGGCTCCCGCTCCCCTCGGCTGGGCACAGCTGAAAAATGAACCTCTCATGGGGTCGGCGCGGGGAATCGCCATTGCGAAGAACGCTCCAAGGCCCAACGCCGCCAGGCTCTTCGTTGATTACTGGCTCTCAGAAGCCTCCTCTCGCATCCTCGCGGAACAAGTGGGCGAGTGGGTGCTTTACAAGGATGTCTATCCACCTATTAAAGACATCAGGAAAGCTAACGTGATACCATTGCGAGAGCTCTCCGACGACGAGATTCAGCGTTGGTCCGAGGTGTTCAGGACCATCTTCTAGGCATACCTTCCACGCGCACTGGGAATAGGCAGGCACAAACAGACCGGCCTCCGGATTTTCCGGAAGCCGGTCTTTCATACATTCTCGCTTATTGCCGCACTTGAGGCTCGCTACCTACTGCTCCGAATGGGATAGCGGGATCCGCAGCAAGCTTGCGATGAGCACAAGCGCGGTGGAAAGACCTATCATTATGATCCCCAGAGCGGCCACCTGGCCCCAAAGGCCGTCATTGGCAAGCTTCATGATCTCGACTGTCAACACCTCGGTGCCCGGGCGCGACAGCACCACAGACACGCTCAACTCACGGATGAACATGCAGGCCATCAGGATCCATGCAGACACGACACCGGGAGCGAGGAGGGGCACTATGATGTCCTTCAGCGCCCGCAGGAAAGTCGCGCCGAACACTCGCGCCGACTCCTCAAGCTCTTCGTCTATCTGCATGAAAGCACTTCGGAGCGGGCGGACGCCGTAAGGCAGGTAGGTGCCTACATAGGCCACGAGAAGACCCCAGATGGTCGCGTAAAGAGGAGTCTTCACTAAGAACCACATGAATCCTACTCCAATGATCATGCCGGGGAAGGAAAAGGACAGGAACGAGAGAGACTCAAGGAGAGCGCTTCCCTTGCTCTTCACCTTGACCACAACGTAGGCCACGAATAACGACAGCACAATGCCCAGAGTAGCCCCGGCAATAGACAGGAAAACGGAGTTCTTGAGTGCCCGGACTATGACGGAGTTTCGAAGGACGGCATGCCAGTTGCGCATGTTCATCATGCTGAAGGCACGCGCGCTGGGCACCATGGAGTAGGGCAGGAACGACATATAAATGAGTGTGGCCAAAGGTATGACCACCAGGAAGCAGAACAGCACAATACACAGAATGAACAGGGGATACCTGGCACGGCCGAGCTCTACCACAGTGGGGCGGTATCCTTTGCCCGTGACGGTGACGAACTGGGAGCCCTCCGAGATGAGATGTCGGTACAAGTAGACAAGGACAATGGATGCTGCCAGCACGATCAGGCCTAGCGCTGCTGCCCTGCCGTAGTCAGGCGACCAACCTACCGATATGATCCGGTATATGTGCGTAGTAAGGATATGGATACGTCCGGGCATCCCCACCATGGACGGGATAGCGAACGCTGCCAGGGTGCGGATGATAGCCAGGGTGAACGTGGCCAGGAACGCGGGTTTCAGTATCGGCAACGTGACCCTGCGCAGAGTGTATAGGTTCGACGCTCCGCTTACGCGGGAAGCTTCCTCCAAGGTTGTGTCAAACGAATACATGGCAGGCGAGATCACAAGGTAGGTGACAGGCAGATCAAGCATCCCTTCAAGGAAGATCATTCCCCCCAGGGAGTAGATGTTGAACGGCCCGCTTGAGAGCCCGAACAGGTTTCTGAGGAATAAGTTAAGCATGCCATTGGTCGGGTTGAGCAGTGTTATCCACGCAGCTGCGAACAGGACGTGGGGGATCATCATGGGCACTACCGGAAGAATCCGGAATAGGCCGCTGAACGGGATATCAGTCCGAACGCTTAGATAGGCAAAAAGGCCGCCCAGGATTGTTGAGAAGCACGCGGCCCCGAGGGTGAAGATGACCGTATTCCCGAGCGTTTTGGGGAGTGTGGGATCGGTGTAGGCGGCGACGTACTTATCGATTGTGAATGTGCCAATCGCTCCGATTCCCTTGGAGAAGCTGCCTATCACCAACATCAGCACAGGGCCGATGGTTAGCGCGCCCACGGCAATGATCAGAATCCCCACCAGCGGCAGGCGAAGACGAGATTGACGTCCGAGCACTGTCATGCCTCCTCCCCAGGGCTTAGGGCGCGGCACCACTCACGATCGACATGCAGTCGCACCTTGTCGCCCTTCTTGAGCGGGATGTGGAACTTGAGCTTTGCCAGTATGCGAGCTCCACCAACCAGGATTTCGGCCTCGTGCGCTTCTCCAGCGAAAAGAAGGCTCGTGACGGTGCCCTCGAATTCGTTTTCAAGGGGGACGGACGAAGGCGGCGCCACCTCGAAGGATTCGGGGCGAGTGTAGATAGTCACCTTTGTCCCGATACCAAGGTCGGACGGGGCACTGCAGACAATATCGCCCAAGGCGCAGGATACGATGGCGTGGTGTTGGTCCTTGTAGCCCTTGATCGTCGCGTCCAGGAAGTTTGCCCTGCCGATGAAGTCCACCACAAAAGGATTGTTGGAACGAAGGTAAATGTCCTGGGGCGTGCCTTGTTCGACTATTACGCCTCCACGCATTATTGCGATGTGGTCCGAAATCGTCAGGGCTTCCACCTGATCGTGAGTCACATAGATAGCGGAAATGGCGAGCTCGGTGAGGAAGTCTCGGAGTTCCTGGCGGGTGCTCTCACGCAGTTTCGCGTCAAGGTTGCTGAGGGGCTCGTCAAACAGGATCACCTTGGGCTCGGCTACGAGCGCGCGGGCGAGCGCCACTCTCTGCTGCTGCCCTCCACTGAGTTTAGTCGCCAGTCGGTTTTCGAAACCGCTCAGCTTTACGAGCTCGAGGACCTTCCTGACTCGTTCCCGGATCTCCTGCTTCGGCGTTTTGCGGATCTCAAGCGGGTACGCCACGTTTCCAAAGACAGTCATATGGGGCCAAATGGCGTAAGACTGAAACACCATCCCGATGCCCCGGCGTTCAGGAGGCAAGGATATGCCTTTCTCCTTCGACCACACCACCTCGCCACCAATGGAGATCTCCCCTGAGACGGGAGACTCAAGCCCGGCTATGCACCTAAGAAGCGTCGTCTTCCCACACCCGGAAGGCCCCAGAAGGGTTAAGATCTTGTTGGCAGGGGTGGATAGCGTCACGTTATTGAGAGCCGTTACTGTTTCGTCCTTGGATGCAAACGTCTTGACCAGATTCTTGACTGATACCATACCTTGCATGGCAATTGCTCCTCTCTCCTCTAGCTCCTCCTCGGCTGTGGGAGCACCGTGGGCATGAGTACATAACCACCTCGCAAAGGTGGTGTCTGTGATGTTGACCTCTATCGGAGCATCGTGGATTCACCGACGCCCTATCAGGGCTTTCTCTGTTAGGACAAGGACATACCCCCTGGCGACCACACCTTATACCAATTACTCCTTCCGAGCTCGTATTCCTTGTCGCACAGAGAATCTCCTATCACTAGATGCCCGTTGATCATATAGCACATATACGACATCATCATATTGACCAGAAGGAATCGGCGTGCTGCCCACGCGAGCTCCAAGAGCGCCGCGACAGCCGTTCCGGAGATGGTCGCGGAGAGTGGATCACCATCTAGCCCGTAGGGGGCTGGATTCCGCGGACCTCTGCAAATCCCGACCTAGCTGTTCGGCCGAGACACCGGGATCATTCCCACCCCTTGCACACATCAACCCAGCCAAGAGAATCTGAGTGCTCCTCCAGTTCGTCTGGGGTGAGCTCTATCGCGCTATTGGAACTGCCGCAGGCGGGAAAGACGGTCCCGAATCTGCGCAAGCTCTCGTCCAAATAGACTTCAACACCAGAATTCGCGGCAAAGGGGCAGACGCCGCCCACCGGATGACCTGTTAGCGGCTCTGCTTCTTCACACGACAGCATTCTTGCCTTAGCTCCGAATCGAGCTTTGTACTTCTGATTATCGATTTTGGCGTCGCCGGCAGTGACAATCAAGACGATTCTGTCACCCACATGAAACGAAAGCGTCTTCGCGATCCGCTTGCCTTCACAATGGAGAGCCTCGGCCGCAAGCTCTACGGTGGCACTTGAAACATCAAACTCTAGAATTCGCTTCTCAATCCCTTTTCCACGGAAGTATTCCTTGACTCTCTCTACTGACATTGTCTCCCCCAGCTCTCATCGATCTGTTGCTCCCTGAGATAGAAGTTCAGTATCTGGCTCACGCTTCTTTCTGTATACTCTATCACCTTTTCGGACCTCTTTGGATCTTGTTGTGAATGACGACAGTGGGCGTGTCGCAGAGGCTGTGGAGTCAGCTGGCCTATCGCAACAGCGTGATGCGTGGTCTTGATTGAACGGCCGCGCATACTCGTGACTTCAGTCGTGAGTAAGCGGCGACATATGTTGTTCAAGAACTGTCGGAATAGCCTGCAATTGCTTGTACCTATCCAAACCTGTGTTATACTGTATAGGGATGGATGGATTGGCACAAGTAGCATATGGGCGAGGGTATGCCTACTCAATTTAGTATCATATTGTATGGTGCGTGAAGTATCGAACGATTTCTCCCTCGAAGAATTCAACTGCGATCTC
>Ga0255342_1003398_pt1 | contig 17827 bp, 13 predicted proteins | sample wastewater_treat_3_FD_192416 | JGI IMG/M metagenome (GOLD analysis project Ga0255342, IMG submission 192416) | Wastewater microbial communities from Lulu Island WWTP, Vancouver, Canada - plant14 | ecosystem: Engineered > WWTP > Wastewater > Unclassified | place: Canada: Vancouver, British...
CGCAATGTACTTCGGAACGGTCTCGCGCGGATGCGACTTTCGCCGGAGCGCCTCGTTTTCGGCCGGCAGCCCGAAGGCGTCCCACCCCATCGGATGCAGCACGTTGTCGCCCCGCATATGCCGGTAACGGCAGAACACGTCGGTGGGAATGTAGTTGCGGCAGTGCCCCACCGAGAGCCCGTCTCCCGAAGGGTACGGGAAGAAGTCGAGGCCATAGAACTTGCCCCGTCCCTCTTCTTCGCTGGCGCGGAAGATGTCTGCCTTCTTCCACGCATCCTGCCACTTGCGCTCGATGTCCCGAAAGCTGTATTTCGCGTGCGCGCCCGTTGTTGTCTGTTCTGATCCCATGCAGTTCCTCGAGCACCAATGGCGGCCCTGCTCAGGCCGCGTCAATTCTCATGCTCCCCACCCTATCGCCTGGCGGACATACTCACCGCCAGCACCGCCAGACCGATTGCGGCCGCAAATCCGGCCGTGATTGCGATCTCCGATCTGCTCAACCGGAAGTGCCGGCGATTGGATATCACAAAGCCAAGCGCTATCGCCACAAGCCCGGGCACGCCATCCTCCAGGCCGCGTCCGGAAACGATCAGCAGCATTGTGAGCGTAACGAGCGCAAAGAACCACCATGCCGTGCGCGACGGCGACATCTTCAGGCGCTCGGCCGCCGACAGAAACATCGCCATAAACAGGAAATCGCCCGCACCGATAAGCAGTATCGGCTGAACGGAGTGGGCCGCCGGCATAGCCGCCGACACATGCTGCAGAACCTGCGGCGAACCCTCGATGACTTGGCGCACCGGCCCCAACGATACCGTCCAGTAGTCAACGGCCGGGGCCAGCAGAGCAACCGGAAGCAGTATGTTCGGTTCGCGGAAGATGACCGCCACGACGCACCCGAGAAACGACGCGGCGTATATCAGGGCAATGCTGTGAAGCGGCTCCAATCCGCCGCGCACTATGCTCGAAACGGCGAGGACAGCCGCCGAGGCCGCCAGACCCGCCAGACTTGCGCCAAACCCGAACCGAAGCCCCGCGATGCCGCGGGTGATGAGGACGACAAGCCCCACCCACACGACCGTCACCCCGGCCTCAGCCAGCGCCAGCGCACCGCGCGTCTCTCCCGCCAACCGGCCCGCGAGGGGCGCCGCGTACGCCAGACCAGCCAGCAGAAAACTGGAAAGGACAAGGTAGTAAATGGGGGAGAGTGCTCGTCGCATGGGGCCGCTTCGCTCTTTGACAGGGGATTATAGCATGGGATAAAATCGCCACGTCCTGCCTCGCGCTCAGCCGCGGCGCGCGTGGGGCCAATCCATTTCGGGCGTACCACACATGCAGCCTTACAGAATAGTAATCGCCGACGACGAATCCATCATCCGCCTTGACCTCAAGAAGGTTCTGGAAGACGCGGGGCACACCGTTGCCGGAGAAGCCTCGGACGGCGAGACAGCCGTCAACCTCGCCCGCACGCTCCGCCCGGATGTCGTGATTCTGGACATCAAGATGCCGGTAATGGACGGTCTGGACGCGGCGAAGATCATCTGTGAAGAGAACATCGCGCCGGTTCTGCTGCTCACCGCCTACAGCGAAGGCGAACTGATTGACCGCGCCCGGGAAGCCGGCGTGTTCGCCTATCTCGTGAAGCCATTCCAGGAGACCGACCTGAAGCCGGCTATCGAGGTCGCCATTGCGCGCTACGAACAGCACCAGGCTCTGCAGGAGCAGGTGACCGAGCTCGAAGACAGAATAGAGACCCGCAAGGCCATCGAGCGCGCGAAGGGCATTCTGATTGACCGGTACGGCCTGAAGGAAGCCGACGCGTTCCGGCGCATTCAGACGCAGAGCATGAACACCCGCAAGTCCATGCGCGAGATCGCCGAAGCCATCATCATCGCGAACGACATCTAGCGGCCCGCATGCCATGCCGCGCGTCACCCACACCCCCAACAGCCAGACCGATTCCGCCGGGCGCATAGACGACCTGGAGCGCAGGCTTCAGGAGAAGTCGGCGGAGGCCGAGGCGCTCAAGCGCATCGGGCAGGCCATCGGCCTGATGCTCGACATGCCCCGCATGCTGCAGATGGTCGCCGAGATCGTCCAGCAGGTGACCGGCACCGACGTATGCCTCATCTACTTTTTGAATGACAGCAAGACCGAACTGGTGCTGCGCGCCGCCAGCAGCATGGCGCGCGGCGTGGTTGGCAAGGTGCGGATGAAGGTCGGCGAGGGCGTCACGGGATGGGTGGCCGAAACGCGCGAGAGGGTTGCGCTCGACAGCAACGCTTTTCGCGACTCGCGGTTCAAGCTGGTGCCGGAGCTGCAGCAGGACGGGTTTCATTCGCTCCTGAGCGTGCCGCTCATAGGGCGCGAAGACCTGCTCGGCGTCATCAACGTGCGGACAGACAAGGCGCACAAGTACACCGCATCGCAGATCGAGCTGCTGGAGAGCATCGCGGGGCAGGTGGCCGGGGCCATTGAGAACTCGGCGCAGTTCCAGCGCGTGCAGCGGCGGGCCTCGCAGCTTACGACGCTCTCGGAGATCAGCCGCACCATATCGTCGAGCCTGTATCTCGAGGAGATTCTGCAGTTCATCGTCGCCGTCACCGCCGAGAGCATGAATCTGAGCATCTGTTCGGTGATGCTTCTGGACGAGGAGAAACAGGAGCTGATCATCAAGGCGACCACCTCGCAGAGCCGCGCCTACATCAAGAAGCCCAACCTGAGGTTGGGCGAGAGCCTGGCGGGGCGCGCCGTGGCCGAGGCGAAGCCTGTCTCGGTGCTCGATGTCAAGCGGACTTCCACCTACCGCTACCCGGACATCGCGAAGGCGGAGGGGCTGTGTTCGCTCGTGTGCGTGCCGATGGTGATCAAGGGGCGGATCATCGGCGTCCTCAACTGCTACACGTCGAAGCCCCACCATTTCACCGAAGAAGAGATCTCGCTTCTGTCCGCGCTGGCGAGCCATGCGGCGATTGCCATTGAGAACTCGCAGCTTCACGTGCGCACGGCCATCCTTCAGGAGATGCACCACCGCGTCAAGAACAACCTTCAGACCGTCGCGAGCCTTCTTCGCCTGCAGATGCGCTACGACAAGCAGGTGACGGTGGAGACCGCGCTGTCGGAGAGCATCAACCGGATTCAGGCCATCGCGGCGGTTCACGACATGCTCTCGCGCGAAGACCTGGCGACGGTGAGCGTGCGCAAGCTGGCGGAGACTATTCTTGCGGCGCAGTGCAGCAGCTCGCTGCCGGTGGGTCACGCTGTGCAGGCCCAGGTGGAAGGGCCGGACATCCTGCTCGCGTCGCACCATGCGACAAGCGTTGCCCTGGTTCTGAGCGAGCTGATCCAAAACGCGCTCGAGCACGGCATACAGGATGCCGCCGGAACAATCCGGGTGCTCATCGAACTGATGGAAGACGACGTGCGGATTGCCGTGGAGAACTCCGGGCGGCCGCTGCCGGAGACCTGCGACCTCACGAAGCGCAATCTGGGACTGCAGATCGTCGAGAACCTCGTGCACGAGGAACTGGCGGGCGCCTTTGAGCTGACCGGCGGCGAGGTCACAAGGGCGGCCATGACGTTTCCGCGGTAGAGAACGCCGGCGGCGAAGTTTGACTTCCGGCCGCCCGCATGGTATGGTGAGGTTGCCAGCACCGGAACACGTTCGTCCGGCGCGTGGTGCGGAGTGAGAAATGGGTAATGCCACCTTGCCTCCGTCATTCCGGACTCCGATCCGGAATCCAGGCGGCCACAGCCACCGAGCCTCTTTCCATCCTGCGGGATTGCATCCTGCGGGAATGCCAAGCACCACCACGCCTTCCAAACCCGCACGGCCTCAGTTCCCTCAGTCCGGAACCACCCGCTCCGGCGGCTCGTGCCGGAACTGGCCGCGGGACTTGATTCCGGTGGGTCAAGAACCACGTGCAGCGACTCGCCATTCCCGCGGCATACAGCATACAATCAACATACAGTGACGCCTGGCGCTCAGCGGATCTCTTCCCACGCGTGCGCGTGCGTGAGCTTCAAACCGTCGAGTTCGGCGTGTCCCTGCACGGTCACGTAGGCATCTCTCTTCGGAAGCAGCCAACCCGCCTCGACGATCACGGTCAGATCCCGCCCCGGCAGGCTTCCGTCGTTGATCGTGAAGCTCTCATCCGGAACCGACTCGCCGACGCGGCCGGAGGTGAAGACGAACAGCCCGACGTTGTTGAGTCCGTAGCTCCAGGGGCAACCCCTCTCGCCAACCTCCGGCGGTCCGGCATCGTAGGCGAACGGACCGCCCCCCACCCCTGCGCAACGTATCCGCAAGGGTTCCGGGAGCCCGACATTGCTGACGGGGCGGGCCAGAGTGGGGTCGAGGATGCATCGCCTGCCGGATATATGCCCCATGCGTCCGACAACGATGACTGTATAGCCCTTCAGCAGCGCTGTGCAGCCCGGCATGTCACCTTTGCTGGCGTAGACGGTTATCCCGCACGAGCGATCCGGCTCCTGAATCAGGAAGTAGTACGGGGTCGAGTCGCGAGTAATGACCTTCCCGCTGAGATACACCCAGGTGTCGTCGGGCAGCAGCTTCGCATCAGCGATGCGGTAGACCATTTCGACGACGCGGATGCCATCGGAAACTCCGACCTCGCTCCACTCTCCGGCTCTGTTGCGGGCTCTCACGTAGAAGTAATAGCGGGCGCCATTGGTGAGCGAGAGACCGGTTCGGGTAACGTCGGTGCTTTCGCCGACTGAAGTCCAGTCAACAACGTACCCCGAACCGGGATCGTAGGGCGACGTGCCAATGGCGTATTGGAACTCAGCGATACCCGTCTCCGGCTCCTCCGAAATCCACGAAGCGTGAAGCTGGGTCGCGCTGGTCGTCCAGTCGCCATCGTCCTGCACCTGGGGCTGAGAAGGCGGTGTGTAGTCGAACCAGCCCTGCACCTTCATCACCGCGCCCAGCGAGGCGTCTCCGTAGTAGATGGTAACCCGGTTACCTGAGACGCTGATGGGAATCGTGTCGCTCCTCTTGACGGAAGGCGCGACCGTCGAGATGAGCCATCCCGCGCCGGTGTTCCATGCGTACTTCAGGGACCCGCTCCCCTCGTACGCGATGTGCGGCTGAAGGGTGGAGTCCAGAGCTATGCCTGTAGTGTGGCCCGCGTCGTTCCAGTCCACTGTTACGATCTGAACCAGACCCGGCCTGTGCCTTGCGTACTTGAGGCGCTTGTTGCCGTAGTCCTGGTAGGCGATGTGCGACATCTCGGGGTCCCCACCCACCGCCAGCGCCGGCCGCTGCCCCACATCTCCCCCTGCGTCAAGCGTTTCTGTCGTCCAATCATCCTCCGCCGCCCCTGTCTTCCGAACGAGCTTCAGGTCCCCAGAGCCTTTGTCGTAGTAGGCAATGCGCGGGAATGCAAACTCGCCCAGGTCGAGTGACATCTCCGGCCTGAAGGTGCCCGTATCAATCTGGCGGCTGCGCCACACGCCATCGTCTCGCCAGGCATAGACCAGGCCGGTATTGTTGCGGTAGGCAATGCACGGCTCGCCGGTCCACGGGCTGATAGCCAGGGTGCTCCCAGCGCCCGCAACTCCCGTGCCTGCCTCGATCAGCGTGTGCGTCCACGACGCAGCCGATGTTGGGAGTTGGGCCGATTCGGCGAACCACGTCCCCGGCGGATTGCCGCCATAGTAGACGCCAAACATGGCACCCCAGACCCCCGGCTCGATGTCCGCATAAGACCCTCCGTTGGGACCGGCCACGACCAGGTTCGACGGCAAGCGCCCGGTGCGCGTAACCAGATCGCTGCTCGACCGGCCAACTCCATAGATGACCCATTCGCCGTTCTTGCTTCCGCCGACAGTCGCGTACGGCGCCAGCCCTTCGCCATCTACGACCTCCGAGACAAACGCCCCGCCCGTGCAGGAGGTGTACAGCAGATCCGACTCCGGGAGAGCAGCCAGACCCGTGGCGTTTCTGGCCGTGGCAAACCGCGGTGAGCCAACGCCGTCGAAGGCGAATGCGAGGTGGACGCCGTCATACGCCGTGCTGGACGCGCTCCAGACATCTGCCAGCTTGCGGCAATAGTAGAGCGTGTTGGCTGTGGCGAAACCGAGCCCGATTGTGCCTGAAGGACTGATGTCCAGGTCGAGGCCCTGGGGCTCCACTCCGTTAACCACTGCCTCAAACATCCACGTTCCTGCCGGGCGGCAAGCGTGCACTATGCGGTCACCGGTGAGATCGGCATACAAGATATGCGGGATATTGGAGCTGTCGAACTCGATATCGTTGTATCTTCCGCTGTCGTCCGCCCCGCCGTCTAGCGTGTAGTTCATCCAGGGACCTGAGGGAGCGGACTTGACCGCCCAGCACAAGTCGAGCGTTGACTGCTTGAGATAGGCGACCATCGGCTGGTTCGCGTCGTCCAGAGCGAGCGAGCATTCACCGATCTGGCTGTCAAACGAGGCGATCGTCTCCTTCTGCCATACTACCCCGATCCGTTTCGCGTAACGGTAGGACCTCTCGACGGGGCCCCCTGTCCACGTCCAGTAGACAACGCGCGCCACGCCATCAGTTCCGATGCGCAGAGACGGGCTGTAGTAGATGTTGTCAATGTCTTCGGAATGCCACCCAGACGCGTCTTTGTAGATGTAGTCCGGCCCGCTGCCGCCGGCCACCACGATGTGCGGATAGCCGCTCGAGTCAACACGGAGAGAAGTCTTCGACTGCGGGTGCGTGACCGCCACATTGTGAAATGATTCGACCCGCCAGACCGCGCCGTCGAAATGCGCGTAGAGCAGAATGCCGCCGGAACTGAAGTCCACGCTGGCGATGTGAGGATGGCTGGTCGAATCGAAGGCGATCGAGAGGCTGTTGGCAATGTCACCACCGCCGTCAATCAGGACGGGCGGATCCCACGCCACAGAGGCAGCGAAGACCGCAGGCATCTCCGGCACGCCGAGCACACCAGCCAGCAGCAACGCAACAACCGAGAAAGAGCAGATCCGCATCAAAGTCACCCTCCTTTTGAAGGGGATCGCGCCTCATCTCATTACGGGGTGCTGACTGTATTATGAGCACAAAAGCGCCCGGTTGTCCAAATCTCAGAACAGCCGGAACAGTCGCGGGAGCTTTCCTTGTGCTCGAAGCGGTCAACCTTAGCACAGGATTTACCTGCCGCTTCCGGCCGGCAGTATGGTAAACTTGGAGGGTGGGAAGAAACGCGCTGACAGTCGCGCGGCTCCCACGCATCACTGAAACGAAAGATCGGGGGAGAGCAATGGATACGACTTCTACTCGCGGGCGCGGGCTTCGCGCGTGGGCTGTGCTGGCAGCGATTCTCTGCATTGCGGGGGGTATGCTTGCCGCCCTGCCTTCACCGGCCGCCGCGGCCGACATCACCATTTACGTGGACACCAGGGCGATTGACGCACGCACCGACCTGACTGCGACCGAAAAGGACGAGGTCAAGGCGGCAATAAAGGAGGAGATCAAACGCAATCTGGAAACCGCCTTCGGGCCGGGCAAGGTGGAGGTGACGGACAAGCCCTCGGACAAGAAGAAGGCCAACCGCACGGTCACCATCAAGAACGATCTGGGCACCGGAACCGATAAAGACGGGAATACGACCCACCACTGGGGCGAATGGGTGCACGGCAGCAGCAACACCACGGTTCACCTGAAGAACTACATGGAACGGTGGGGAAGCGAATACAAGACCGGAACCCCTCCAAAGTGGAACACGTCACGACTCGGCAAGGCTATCGGCACCACCGCCGCGCACGAGTTGGCGCACAGCTTCTCGGCCGGGCACGATGACAAGAACACGAACAAGATGAACACCGCCAACAGCGCGAAAGAGCTGGGGGACGGTCTCAACCTCAATGATGCCGCGAAGAAAACGCTGACCGAGAACAAGGCCAACCCACCCTGCAAGGCGGTTACAAACTACAGCACGGAATGCTGCATCGCGAGCTGGTGGTCGGACCCGTTGACAGCGCCGGATCACGAGATGCATGAGACCGGTTCGATTACCACGCTGGCCACATTCGGCGGGCCTATGGCCCCGATGTTCGACTTCGGATGGTGGGGACCGGACGCGGACAGGGGCGCAACGGACGGGAATCCCTGGGGCAACTTCGTCTTCAAGAGCACTATGAACGGCAGCCTCACCGACGCTCCGACGATCACGTTCTTCGACGGGTGGACAGCGCATTTCGTGCTCCGGGGCCGAACCGGCACCATTTACGAAGGGCAGCTTTTACCCGTGCCGCCCGGTGACATGGTGCTGACAAACCCGATAGTGCGGCCCGACGGGAGTGAGGTCTTTCGCGAGATACACCTTTCGTGGGAGATTGACGGACTGCCCGGACCTGATGTGAGCGCCTTCATGACTACCGAGGCATTTGGCCCGCTCAGCCCGCTGTTCTCGGGCTTCAGGAAGGCCATCGCCGTTGCGGAGCCTGTTTCGGCGGGACAGGCCAAAGCGCTTGCCGAAGGTTCCTACGCCACGCTTGCGGACGCGACAGTCACGCGGATGTTCGGCGATCACTTCTATGTGGAGCCCCGGGACAGGTCGGCGGGGATTCGCGTGGAATGGTGGTCTGAGGCGCCGGTTGCGCTGCAGGAAGGCTTCGGCGTCCGGCTGCGTGGCGTCGTCTGCACAAGTGCGAACGGCGAACGTCTGCTGCGCGCCGACCCGGCGTACGTGCAGATCGTCCCATCGCCGCTGATAGTCCCGCTCGGGATGGCAAACGGATCCGTCGGTGGGGGAGACTTCCTGTTCGAGGCCGGCCTGTGGCCTTCAGGACAGGAAGGCATCCCGGGAATGCACGGCGCGAACAACACAGGGCTGCTTGTGCGCACGTGGGGACGAGTGACGGAGATTGACCCGGCGCCGCTGCCCGAGTTCCCGAAATGGCTGCGGATCGAAGACGGATCCCGGCGGAATATCAAGTGCACCGTGACGGAAGAGATCCTGCTCAGCCCGATCTGGCTCGGCAGATTCGTCTCGGTCACAGGCATCAGTTCGTGCGAACGTGACGCAGCGGAGCAACTCGTGCCGATCGTCAAGCTGAAGCGCCCGGACGACCTGCTCTCGCTGGAATAGCAGCCGCGTGCACCAGCAAACTCTATGATCGAAATGAGCAGCCGCCGCGCAGCACCCGGGCATTGAAGGCTATAATGCTCAAGGGAAGGCGCCGCCAACCCTGGCGCGCGCCGAAGGAGGGACAAATGAAGCGAATCACTGCTTGCGCGGCGGCCGCTGTTCTTTGGCTCGCTGCCTCTCACACAGTCTGGTGCCAGAGCATCGGGAACGCGAAGCTGCTGGCGAACGGTCAGGTTGTTGAGATCGAATCCGTCGTGGTCACCGCGGTCAAACCCGGCTTCTTCTACGTGGAGCAGCCCGACCGCTCGGCCGGCATCCGTGTACAGTCCGCATACACTCCATCGGTTGGCTCATCGCTGCTGGTTATCGGGACGATGGCGGCAAACGTGGACGGAGAGCGCTATGTCGCGGCTTCGTTCTTGACCGAGGGCCCGGGGCAGCCCGTGTCTCCGGTCGCTGTTTCATGCAGCGAACTGGGGGGAGGGAACTTCGGGGACATCGAGACCGGAGGGCAGATTGGCGTTGACGGCGGCGAGGGCCTGAACAACGTCGGGCTGCTGGTGAGCATAAGCGGCGCTTTCGCGATCGTTGACGAGTCAACCTTCACGATTGACGACGGCTCCGGCGCGCATGTCTGGTGCGAGTCACCGGGCGGACGGCTGAACTCGTCGTGGCTCAGGGTTCGCGCCACCGGCATCTGCACGCTGGAAAAAGGGCGCACCGTCAGGGCGAAGCTTCTCGCGACAGACATCGAGGTGCTGGTAAACGGCACGTACGAGGCCCCGATGGCAAGCGTTCCGGCGACCTGCTGCTTCCAGATGGGCAACTCGCACGACTACGACGACTACACCGCTTACAACAACGGCCTTGCACTGAACGAGCCGCAGCACACTGTCGCCATGTCCGCATACACGATAAGCGAGCACGAGGTGACACGCGGGGAATACCTGCTGTTCATGCTGTCGGGCGGATACGCGAACCCGGCCTTGTGGTCCGCGGACGGCTGGACATGGAAGACCAGCGTCAACCGCACGAAGCCTGACATGTGGGACCCGTTTCAGAACTGGGGAACTGGCCCACAATTCACGCAGACGAGCGACCATCCGGTCATCGGGGTGACGTACTACGAGGCCGAGGCGTTTAGCCACTGGGCAGGAGGGGAACTGCCAACCGAGGCTCAGTGGGAGTACGCAGCTCGAGGGGCTTCCGGGCAGATCTATCCGTGGCACGACTTCTGGGACCTGTATCGCTGCAACAGCTTCAGCGACCCGTATTTCCCGGGCTTCGTGACGGCTCCCGTCGGCTCGTTCAGTGGAGGAGAGAGCTTTGCGGGGTGCCTGGACATGGCGGGCAATGTTCAGGAGTGGTGCCGCGACTGGTACGCGGATGACTACGGGCCGTGGGTTGCCGATCCGGCCGGCCCGGCTTCTGGCACACAGCGCGTTCTGAAGGGAAGCTGGTTCGCGGCGACGAACTACGCATCGTACTATCCGTTCCGTTGTGCTGCACGCCGCGGCGCCCCGGCAGATGCGGAAGGCTTCGCGACCGGCTTTCGAGTTGTAAAGTAGCCTGCGGGAAGCTGTACGTTCTTGCAGGAGACGGCAGATCGGGCCGGCCTGACGCTATGTGACGGCGTGCGCGATTGTCAGGCTGAAACGCGCGCACGGCCTGCTCCCGCTGAAAGGTTATCCGGAAAAGGGAGCCGCGGACCCGGCTGACGATCTGGGAATGCCCGGCCCCCAGCGTCGGATCGGGGCCAGAGGCTTCTCCTGCTGCGAGGCGGCTCCGGACGCGCCTGTGCTGAAACCGTCCAACTTCCGGGTCTCGATGCGCTCGCCCAGCGCCCTCTCGATGGCCCAAACCGTGGCGTGGTCCTCCGGCGTAACGAGAGTCAGCGCATCGCCTTCCCGCTGAGCCCTGCCCGTCCGCCCGATGCGGTGGATATACGAGTCCGGGCCATCCGGCATGTCGTAGTTGATGACGTGGGAGATGGTGTTGATATCGAGCCCTCTGGCGGCGATGTCGGTGGCCACCATCACCCGGCAGCGCCCGGAGCGGAAATCCTCCAGGGCGCGCTGGCGCTGGCCCTGCGACTTGTCGGAATGCAGAGATGCCGTGGCGAATCCTGCGTCAGCAACGTGTTTGGCGAGCCGCTCAGCGCGATGCCGCGTCCGCGTGAAAACCAGCACCCCGCCCGCGTCCGACCTCTTGAGCAACTCCAGCAACACAGGAGTCTTGAGCTTCTGCGGGCACGGACACAGCGCGTGCGCGATGGTGCGCGGCGGCGCGCACACATCAGCCTCCACGCGCACAGGATCGCGAAGCGCGCCGGAGGCGAGCTTTTCGAGTTCGGGCGCGAACGTAGCGGAGAAGAGCATCGTCTGGCGCTCGGACGGCAGGAAGCGCAGAATGCGCCGGATCTGAGGCAGAAAGCCCATATCGAGCATTCTGTCGGCCTCGTCCAGGACCAGTGTGTCCAGCGCCCCCAGGTTGGTGTTCTTGCGCTCGATGTGGTCCAGCAGGCGTCCCGGACAGGCGACAATGATCTCCACGCCGTCTCGGAGGGCTCGCTCCTGCGGCTTCATGTTTACGCCGCCGTAGACTGACGCGACTCGTATCTTCGTGTAGCGGGACAGGCTCTTGACAGCAGCCGTGATCTGCTCGGCGAGTTCGCGGGTGGGAGTCACGACGAGGGCTCGTGTGCCGGACGCCCCACCCTGCGTGTTCAGCAGCCGGTGCAGGATGGGCAGCACGAAAGCGGCGGTCTTGCCGGTGCCCGTCTGAGCCGTGCCGATGAGGTCGCGGCCGCTGAGCGCGAGCGGAATGGCGGCAGACTGCACGGCCGTCGGCGTATCGAACCCGGCCTCGCTGACAGCATGATCCAGTCGCGAGTCGAGATGGAAATCGCCGAACGGAGAAACCGCTGCATCCGGCATCGCCTGGCCGTCGCGGTGCCTGGCCAGACAATCCGGGCAGCGCGTCGGCCGCGAGAAACCACGCCCGACGGAGGACTTGCCTCGACGGGGTGTGAAGACAAACTGCTGCCCGCAGTCGCGGCAGACATGGAAACGGACCTGAGAACTCAACCGAAACTCCTCTGTATGGGTGTAGATGAAAATGTCTTCGAGGAGTGAAGCTGAAGAGCTAGCGGAACCGAACTGAGTCGGGAACGAGCAGGCAGGCGCCAAACCAACGAAGTAATACTGCATCATTCTATCACAATCAGGCTGCGAGCGCTTGCCAGACGGCCAGATCGAGCGGAGAGCGTTTGCCCTGCTTTTTGTGAGCGTGCTATAATCAGCCGTCATTCGGCCCTTCGGATGCGCGGCCGCCGCGCGTCTGGCGGCACACCATACTCAGCATTCCCGGAGGTTCTTCGCGCTTGATCGACACCAGCGATTTCAGAAACGGCCTGCACATCATCCAGGACAACGACATCTTCACGATTGTCGAGTTCCAGCACGTAAAGCCCGGCAAGGGCGGCGCATTCGTGAGAACGAAGCTCAAGAACCTGCGCACAGGGGCGACCGTTGACAAGACGTTCCGCGCCGGAGAGCGCATGGAGCAGGCCATCGTCGAGAAGAAGCCGATGCAGTACCTCTACAGCCAGGACGACGAATACGTCTTCATGGACATGGAGACCTTCGACCAGATGACCGTGCCCGGTTCGCTTATCGGCGCCCAGGTCAAATACCTGAAGGAGAACAGCGAGGTTTCGGCGGTCTCTCACGACGGGGCCATTATCGGCGTGGATATGCCGTTTTTCGTCGAGCTGGAAGTGACCGAAACCGACCCCGGCGTGCGCGGAGACACGGCGTCCGGCGGCTCGAAGCCAGCCACGCTCGAGACCGGCGCCGTGGTACAGGTGCCCTTCTTCATTAATATCGGCGACAAGATCAAGGTGGACATCCGCTCGGACAGCTACCTGGAGCGCGTCCGCTAGGGTCCGCCGTTTTTTCGATCGCATTCGGAGCAAAATGGCGACACAGCCCGGCGATGCCGGAAACAGAGGGAGCAAGGCAGGCAGCGCGGCGATAGACCGCAACGCGCTGGATGTCGTGCTGACGGTCATCTGCGATTGGGCGTTGAGGCTCGGAGCCCTCGCTCTGATTCTATCGGTCGTCTATCTGGCCTACGGACGTTTCTCCGGCCCAGGAGCGGGAGCGGCGCTATCGGAGGCGGACAGAGCCCGCTTCTACGGCAACTACCTGCTTGCGCTCCGCCTGCTGGTGTGGGGGATGGGGCTTGCGGCTGCCGCCATCGCCTATCTCTACAGGGCTGAGCAGGCCACCGGATACGCGCTCGCAATTGTGGGAGCGCTGGTCTATTTCGGGATACCATCTACCCCTGGGATCATCTCTCCGGTCACTGACCCCGCATTCGCCCGTGCCACCGCGGCCGCCGGAGTGAGGGGCGGCCTGCTCTGCCTCGTGCCCGCCGCCCTGGCAATTCTGTACGACGCTTCTTTCCGCGTAAGAGAAGTGTGGACGGGCAGGCGCAGGTCCAAGACCGTGGCTGTTTCTTCGGACGCTATTGTGATGGAGAAGCTGCCCGGTCCTCCGATGCACTGCTGGCAGACGCACTACTGCCGCCCCGCCGTACGCGAGCTGTGCCCGCGCTTCACCGAGAACACCCCCTGCTGGCGGCGCAAGGAAGGATGCTTCTGCGAGGAGCAGATAGCCCTGCGCGCCGCCGCGCTCAAAGAGGGCAGCCAGGGCGTCTACCAGAATGTCCGGAAGTCCCTGGACGGCGGCCCGGGGCGGCGCATCCTCTCGCCCGCCGAGAAGCGTCAGCGCTGCCGGGTATGCCCTATCTACGCCGAGCACCAGCGCTTCAAGTACAAGATTCTCGTCCCCACGGTTTTCGTGGTCACGGGAGCGCTGATGTGGTTTGGCGCGGGCTGGCTGAAGGCTGGCGTGGATGTCTCTCTCACGAAGCTGGACACGCTGATGGCGCAGTTCTCTTTCACGGCCGGCAAGGCCGCCGGAGGGGCAGCGCAGCACTCTTTGCCACCCGGCCTGACGCAGGCTATGGACAGCGGCATCGTGTTTGTTGCCCTCATAGCATTCCTGAGCATACTGGTGCTCACATGGTTGCTCCGGCTGGTGGAGTATCTGATCTTCAAGGTACAGGTCTAGGTCTTGGATATCGTTCTTATTGAGACACTCGTTCAGATGTTGCAGGGATCGGAGGCTGAGGAGTTGACGGTCGCGGCGGGAGAGCTTCAGGTGAGAATCCGGCGGGGACACTCCACGGATTGGCATGAGGCTGAGCCCCTCCCGGACTCTGGGGGCGTCGAGACAGCCGTCCAGCAGCCCGAAGCGGCGGCGGACAACCTGTCCCGTATCAGCGCGGGCATGGTCGGGATATTCCATCCGGCCGCGGAACTGAAGCCCGGCACGCATATGCAGCCCGGACAGGTCATCGGCGTCATCGAGTCCATGAAGCAGATCAACGAAGTCATCAGCCCCGACGCGGGCGCGGTGCGTGAGGTTCTGGTGGAAGACAGGTCGCCGGTCGAATTCGGACAGGTGCTTGTCACGATAGAAAAGGGGAGCGAGGGTCATGCCGCCAGTTAAGAAAGTGCTCATCGCCAACCGCGGCGAGATAGCCGTGCGCATCATCCGCGCCTGCAAAGAGATGAAGATCGCCACGGTCGCCGTCTATTCCACCGCGGACGCCGACAGCCTGCACGTTCAGATGGCGGACGAGGCTGTCTGCATCGGCCCACCGGCCAGCAAAGACAGCTACCTGCACATGCCCAATATCATCAGCGCCGCCATCATCACCGGCGCCGATGCGGTGCATCCGGGCTACGGCTACTTTTCCGAGTCGCCAAGCTTCACCGAGGCATGCGAGTCGTGCAACATCCGGTTTATCGGGCCTCCGGCCACCGCCATCGAGAAGATGGGCGACAAGGCCAAAGCGCGCGAGATTGTGACATCCGCCCGGGTGCCGGTGATTCCCGGGGCTAAGGGGATTATCGCCAACGACCAGGACGCGCTGCGCACGGCTCAGAAGATCGGCTATCCCGTGCTGATCAAGGCGTCCGCCGGGGGCGGAGGGCGCGGAATCCGGCGCGTGGACCGGCCGGACGACCTGCTGACCGCTCTTAAGACCGCCATGGCCGAGGCGGAGGCGTCTTTTGGAATTGCGGACGTGTACGTCGAAAAGCTGATCGAGAACGCCCGGCATGTGGAGGTCCAGATTCTGGGCGACAAGCACGGGCACTACGTGCACCTGGGCGAGCGGGAATGCTCGATTCAGAACAGCAGGCGGCAGAAGATGATCGAGGAGGCCCCCTGCCCCATCCTCGACGCCGACACGCGCAAGAAGATGGGGGCCGCCGCCGTGCGCGCCGCCAGAGCCGTCGGATACTGCAGCGCGGGCACGGTCGAGTTTCTGGTGGATGCCGACAAGAAGTTCTACTTCATGGAGATGAACACGCGCATTCAGGTGGAGCATCCGGTCACGGAAGCTGTGACCGGCCTCGACCTGGTGAAGCTTCAGCTTGCGATTGCGGCTGGTGAGAAGCTGCCCTGCACTCAGCGTGATATCAGCTTCCGTGGGCATTCCATCGAGTGCCGGATCACGGCGGAAGACCCCGAGCGCGCTTTCCAGCCTTCCGTCGGCAAGATCAACCGGCTCGCCTGGCCGGGCGGCCCGGGAGTGCGCATTGACTCCCACATGTATCAGGGCTATACGGTGCCGCCCTATTACGACCCGCTGCTGGGCAAGCTGATCGTGTGGGGGAAGGACCGCCAGGAAGCAATCGCGCGCATGCTGCGCTGCCTTGCAGAGATGCGCATAGAGGGACTGAAGACCAACACCGCACTTCATTCCCGGATTCTGCTGGACCCGAACTACCAGAAGGGCGAGTTCAACACAACCTTCGTGACGCGCAAGCTGGCGGACGCCGGGCGCGAAGCGGCATGAATTCGTCGTCCCGCAAGCAGATTATGCGCGCGGCGCGCGAGCTTGCGCTCAACCTTCTCTTCCAGATGGACGTTGCACGGCTGAGCTTCGAGGACGCGGAGCGGGCCGCGTCGGAACACGCGCAGGTGAACCCGGAATCACTGAGTCTGGGCATCGAGTTTGCGCGCGAAACGTGGGCGCACGCTGCCGAGTTCGACGCCACGGCGACGGCGCTGGCGCCGGACTGGCCGAGCGAGCGGCAGCCGAGCGTTGACCGCAACATTCTGCGCCTGGGGCTGTACGAGCTGGAGTATCGCAAACAGACGCCGGTAGCGGTGGTGATTGACGAGTCGGTTGAGCTCGCGAAGCTGTACGGCACGGCTGAGTCAGCGAAATTCATCAACGGCGTGCTTGACAGGGCGGCGAAGGCACGCACGTCAGGAGAACAGGGAAAGGCGGACGATGGCGACGCTGCTTGACGGATCCGCGACAGCGCGGGAGATACGCGCGGAGATTGCCGCGCAGTGCGGGAATTTCGAACGGGAGACGGGGGTACGCCCCAGGCTGGACGTGATTCTGGTTGGCGATGACCCGGCCTCGGTGACGTACGTTCGCATGAAGCAGAAGGCGTGCGCGGCGGCGGGGATGGGCTCGGAGATCCACGCGCTGCCGCCTGACGCATCGCAATCGCAAGTCATGGATTTAATCGCAAGCCTTAACAAAAATATACACGTCCACGGCATTCTCGTGCAGCATCCGGTTCCAGCGCATCTGAACGAGCAGGAGATACTGGACGCCGTCCATCCGGCAAAGGATGTGGACGGAATCTCCAGCGAGAGCCTCGGGCGGCTGCTTACGGGCATTCGGGGCTTCAGGCCATGCACCCCGAAGGGGATCGTGCGGCTTCTCGACAGGTACGAAGTGCCGCTGAAGGGCAAGACGGCGGTTGTCATCGGCCGAAGCATCATCCTCGGAAAGCCCGCTGCACTGCTCCTGCTCGAGCGTCACGCGACGGTGACGATCTGCCACAGCCGCACGCAGGAATTGGATCAGATATGCCGGTCGGCCGACATTCTGGTGGCCGCCATCGGCAAGGCCGAGTTCGTGAAGGGTGACTGGGTGAAGCCGGGAGCGTGTGTGATTGACGCGGGATACAACCGCGTTGAGGGCAAGGACCACGACGTGGGCGATGTGGACTTCGCGGCGGCAAGCGAGCGGGCGGCGTGGATCACCCCCGTGCCCGGAGGAGTCGGACCGATGACCATCGCCATGCTGATGGAGAACACGGTGGAGGCGGCCAGGCTGGCCGCGGGCTCCCGGGACAACGCGTGACCAGCCGCGAACGCATGCTTGCGGTGCTGCAGGGCCGTGAGCATGATGCCGTGCCTTTCGTGCAGTATTCAGGCATCGCCGCCCCCGATGCCGAAGTTTGGGACCTCATCGGCAGAGACGCCATGGGCATTCTGGCGTGGGAAGGCGCCCACTGCGTCCGCACCCCCAACTGCCGCTGGGAAACAGAAGAGACAAGCCTTGACGGGCGGAGCGGCGTCCGGACGACCCTTCACACACCGGCGGGAGACCTGATTCAGGAATCGGTGCGTGAGCCCGCGCTCGGAACATCGTCAACACACAGGCATTTCGTCCGTGAGCCCGGGGATTACGCAAAGCTGCTCGCATTCCTCCGAGATGTCGAAATCCACCCGGACCTCGACGAACTGGCACGAAAAGACCGGGCCATGGGCGACGACGGCCTGCTCCACGTTTCCACCGGCCGCACACCGTTTCAGGCAATGTGGATCGAGTGGACCGGCATC
>Ga0255342_1003400_pt1 | contig 17816 bp, 10 predicted proteins | sample wastewater_treat_3_FD_192416 | JGI IMG/M metagenome (GOLD analysis project Ga0255342, IMG submission 192416) | Wastewater microbial communities from Lulu Island WWTP, Vancouver, Canada - plant14 | ecosystem: Engineered > WWTP > Wastewater > Unclassified | place: Canada: Vancouver, British...
AGCCATAAAAGCCACTTATTCCGGCATCCAGAGCTCCTTGAGCTACAGCTTCATCACCCAATAGCATCATTTTTTCCATTAATGAAGCTCCTTTATCAGTATTTTATATTGTAAATTCAAACCTAAAGATTAATAATCCTTTTATCAAAAGAGCTTTAATTAAGTCAAGGATAATATAGATACTGATTTAATAGCGCTAAACTTGGAGGTATTGATTAATTTAAAGGATAATAAAATGGAATTGTATTCTTTATAGGCTTCTATTCCAAATCAATAATATAAAAGTTAACTAAATAAATTGATAAGCATTGTGTATAAAGTTTTTAAACATTTTATCAGTATATTCAATATAATCCAAGTGCAATTCTCCTTTGCCACACCAGAACATATTAGGATTAAGATTTTTCAATCTATAATACCAACCTGCTTCTTCTATCACTTCCTGACCTAAAAGAGAATACCTAGAATTGTCACCTGCCAATTCCAGAGGGAAATGAAATTCTATAGACTTAAGAGTCTGTCTCTGGGGATTATTTGCTGAAGGTAAGGCTTCATAATCTGCCTTTGTTATGATCTTATTTAATAGGGGAGTGGGATTATCCTCATAGAAGAAATAAACCGAGTGATAATTTAAATTATCGCTTGAATGATAAACATAACGGAAATTTGGTTCAATGGGGTTGTTATCAGCTATAGCATCAGAAGGAGAGTAGTAACTGAAATTGAAGATAGCGAGGGTATCAGTACTGGCATAGCTTTCCAGATCCATCACCTCAAACACAAATTTTACATATAAACTATCATCTTCTACTGGAGTTTGATTTCCACTGCAAGCTCTTGTGCGTAAAAATCTAAATTCTGGTCCAATCCTGTAAGTATGATTAGTTGGCCTATAAGGCCAACGATAAAGCAGATCTTTATAGGCATAACCGCGTGAACCTGAAGGAACTTGCCAGGCATAACCATTAGAAAAATAACTATCATAACTTGCTGCACCTACTCTATCCACTGATTTATAAAAGTATTTGTCACTGTTTTCATCTCCTGCATTTAATGATGCCTCAGAACTATATTCTGCTTCAAATTTCTGATAGATGCCAGCAGATAAAGCAGCATAGCCATATTTTTGACCTGGAGTTGTGGAACTAAAAATTTGATCTTCCAGCATCAAATCGAGAGAATCAGCATTTAAAATATTAGCTAAAGCTCCTACCTTACTTAGGTCAGGATAATAGACTGCTATTGCTCTTGTTGCATTAAAGCCTGCACTATGCAGTCCTTCGGATAAGGGTTGGTTATATCCTGTCTCCACTAAATGACTGCGCATGGAGCTGTATGCACCTATTAAGAATTCATCTGAGTATAATCCCCAGAGTAGGGAACCTAATGTTATTATACTCAGAATAACACCAAAGGTTTTTAGGTTTTTCATCTTTTCCTCCCTTTATTTTATGGTTATTTTAGTACTCTTCAGATTTTTCCCTTCATAGTAAAGCCTGATAACATAGATTCCCGCACTTAAATTAAGTTGTCCTATATTTTTTTCTCCCTGGATCAATTCCTTAGTCTGGAGTACGGTTTCATATATCAGTTGTCCTCTTAGATTATATATTTTTAAGCCTAATTGGGGATAATTCTCATAGCCTTTACCAAAGAATCTTAAATTAAGTTCTTTATTCGGATGCAAGGGATTGGGATAAGCTTGAAAATACCAGTCTGAACCGATAACCGGTATAACCTCATCCTCAGTTCCAGTTCCGGTATCGTGCAATTGAGGATTGCCAGCATAAACCCAAACTTCTCCCGGGAAGGAGGCAGGTATATCAGGAAAACAAGGGGAAGATAGAGCGATATCATCACAGCCATCCCCATTAAAATCTCCACAGGCAATACCCAATCCAAACTGCATACCTACAGAATAGGGATACAAAAATAGATCAGCGGTGCCATTCATCTGAGCATTTCCCATCCATACACAAGCTGCTCCATTCCACCAATTATAACCCGGGTCTGCTCCTATCACATCACTATAGCCATCACCATTGAGATCACCATAGATGATGCAATCATCAAAGTTTGTTAAGCCCATAAAAAGAGGGGTAAGTATTAGGTTGTAATCAGTTGTTAAAGTTTCTCCTCCATACCAGACTTTAATTGGATTATCTATCAATCCGATAAAATCATCGTAACCATCTCCATTAACATCACCCAGAGGTCTACGCACATGAGAGGGCATAGGAAAACCTACAGATTCAAAGAATAAGGTTACATTGTTAAAGTCTAATTGAGCTGCTCCATAACCCAGATATGCCCAGGTATCAGGAGGTTGTTCATTTATTACATTATGATATCCACATATCATATAATCATCATAGCCATCGTTATTGATATCTCCTATACCATAAAGAAAACGCACATCATGCAATCCGGAATTGGTATTGGCAATCACTATTTCTTCCAGAGTGTTGCCACCTAATACCACCCGTAGAGAACCTGGACCATGGGAAGAATAAGTAGTATAGACAAAGTAAGCGAAATCAGCAAAGCCATCACCATTAAGATCATCTGAGGGGAAAAATAGAAAATAAAAAGGATGTTCATTATCCAGCGGTTCACAGAGATAACCAGGTTGATCGGAAGGAGAATCGGAACCGAAATAGATAGCCAGCTGATCTGGACTCCTCTCAAAAACTCCTAAATCTTCACAACCATCACCATTAATATCACCTAAATTTTTAAAGTTTTCCTCATGGCCTGCAGTGCAGAATTGGTAGGGTCTTTTCCCTTCTATAATAAAATCCGGAATCCCATCAAAATTGGGTCCTCCATAATAAAAAAGTATCCTTCCCCAATTACGGCCCACCCACTCTGAGCCTAACTGAGCATCTAAACTATCTGGCACCCACCAGGATTCCACTACTGCCAGATCCTTATAACTATCACCATTGAAATCCAGAGCAGCTAACTTCTCACCAAAATGATCATACCACTGGATGCCTTCTATATGCAAAATCATCGGCATCTGATTCTGACCTGAAATAATACTTATGAACATAGTACACATTATGATAATCAAATATATTTTAATTTTTTCCATCTCTTACCTTTTATAAACTTTATGCTTTTGCCAAAACACTCAAAGCCCTGATAAATTATCAGGGCTTTGAGAATATGATTTGAATTATTTCATTAGCATTACCTTGTGAATACTTGTTTTACCATTAGATTCAAGTTTAATTAAATAAATTCCTGAGGAAACATTTTTATGATTACTATCTTTACCATCCCAGATTACCTTATGAAATCCTCTATCTAATTCGGAATTTATCAGATTGCATACTTTCTGTCCTCGCATATTATATACAGTTATAGAAACTTTACTCTTCTCAGGGACACTAAATACTATTGTTGTAGAAGGATTAAAGGGATTGGGATAGTTGGAAGAGATTTTGGGTACCGAAGGGATAGGAATGCTATCTTCACCCTTAGTAATTAGTTTCATCAACATTGCCCAATGTTCATTATGCTTAGCCGTAAAAAGCTGCATAGTGGGATAATTATATTGAGTGTATTTGATATTTATCGGTTTTTTATATTCGGACATATTGTATAATTGCAGGACAATTTCTAAATCCATTACCGCTAATAATGAATCCACTTCATTAACTGGGTTATCAATCCTCAACTGGATTAAATTTATGGCACTCTGATAGTCACTATTCTTAATTATATACAACTTACCTAAATAGTCTTTAAGTAAACCACTAAAAGCAGGATTATCTATCTCATACTGTAATGTTTTTGTATCAAAATAATCTATGGCATTCCATTCAGAATCCATAATCAACTCTGTTAATCTATAAATCCCATCTGCTGCACTGGCTAAATACTTCTTTTCTGCCTCATTTAAGGGATTATCTAATATATCCTTATATATCTGAATAGCTTGATCGAACATTTCTTGAGTTTCATATTCAAGTGCAGTATAGAGTCTTATATTTTCAAGAGGAGGCGCAGGCATATTGGGCTCAGGATCGTAACTATCTACTTTTACATAATTAGAATAATGTGAATCATTAAAGGTCACCTCGTTGTCCTGAAACCAGTTACGGGTAGCATCAATAGAATAAACTAAAGTATAATTTTCATCAAAATCAAAATCACAGGCAGTGATACCGTTATTTATCTGATGATAAAAATCATTGTGTCCGTTAGAAAGTTGAATAGTAGATTTATAAGGATGTTCGTCATAAAATTTAATGTTGCTGTTCTTACTATTTAATACATTATTTGCATCTTTACTTAAGTTAAGGTTAGACTTAGAATGACAAATAATACATGTATTAACACTATTAAAATAATTGTTTTCCAATCTTAAATCTGAACCTCTGCTTTCAATTCCATAATCACTATTATTAAAATGACAATCAAAAATTCCACTGTTTATTTCTGGAGTAGAAGGAATCATTATAGAATATTCTGTAAAAATTCCACAATTATTAAAGGTACAATGCTCTATATGAGGAATTGCTCCTATCAACTTTATCCCTAATGTTTTGTGATTTAAAGCATTATTGTTGAATAGGCAGTCGGTTATGCTACCTAAATACTTCTCACTAATAATATCTATTCCAATTTCACAATTATTAAAGCAGCATTGATCAATGCTATCTCTTACGGTGGAATTGGCTACTTTATCTATACCTGTAGACAAATTGTTAAAGTTAACTCCTCTTATTATCACTGGATTTTTAATATATCGAAGTCGGATTCCAACACCGGATTGATTAGATTCTCCATAAAACCCTTTATTAGATTCATTATTGATAATTTTGGTTTCATAACCTTCACTTGGATTGGATAAGGTAAATCCACTGCTGCTATTTGCTGGTACATATATTTTACAATTGGTCAAATAAAAATTTGAATTACTTATAAAGTTATTTTTTGCGTTACTTATATTAAGATTATTTAAGTTTACATTACTGGTTTCTCCTGCATTGATACCGTTCCATAAAAAAGTGTTATCTGTACTTTGCCAATTCCCTCCGTTAACAGTTAAGGTCCCATTATGGACTATAATGCCTGAATTTTTACCCCAATAACAGTTTGCATCCCTGAATTTCAATTCTCCTCCTGATTCCACATATATGGTAACACTATCACCAATGGATACATTACCCTTGAATGTAAAAGAAGTACCTTGGTTAATGTGAATATTGGTATGATCAAGAATATGAGTCTCAGTGCCAGGATCAATATATACAAGAGCACCATTTATCAACGATATATCATCACCTAAAAAAGCCACACTTTTTAAAGTAACTGTAGTATCTACTACTGAAGGTAATGTGGCACACATCCTGAGTAATTTCCCATCTCCTGGACCTATCTCTACTTTTATATCAGAATCCTCCAATCTGTATAAAGAATCATCATAAGGATCATAAAGACCTGGTATGCCAAATAGATCATAAGCATTTATGGAAGGAGTAAATACTAAATCTTGAGGAGGAGCGTCATAGAAGTTTTGCAGATAATTGGGAGCACAATCACCTCCCGGTGGTATATAATTATACTGGCAACTATTAACTGCTGTTTTATTTGTGCGCATATTAACCGACATAAAGTAAGGTCTGCTATTATTATCTTTATAAAGAGCAGTTTGGATATAACCTACATAAAAACTATCCACCGGAACTGCTTCAACCTTTAGACAATCTAAAAAGCTATCTAAGGGAAAGAAATTTGGATCATATTGAGTCTGACTTGGATGAAATATGGTTTTTGCTCCAATCCATTGCCAATTATTATTCTTTATCATAGGTCCATAAATACGAATTTTTTGGTTTGCTTTTTGCACACTATCAAATAAGGGAGTATGTAAAGTATCAGGTCCTGCATTATATCTTACTAAAGCGAATTGATACTGTGGATTAGCATCATTGGGTGTGTATGGAGCATCAAATTTGAAAGTTACAATGCCATCTGAAGCATAACATAGAGGTAATAATTGGAGGCATTTTGCCATATTTGGTGGTGGGAGTAAATAAAACCATTTATTATTATCATTATCCCATTGACCCCAAGTTTGGGTAACCATATATAACTTCATGTCAAGATGGTTATTATTAATTAGTTTTCTGTAATAATCATATTCATTTAATATCATATCAAGCTTTCTTTGAACAAAACCATGGGAATTTTCTCCTTGTTCATGGTTATTTCCATAATTCCACCATACATGTTCGGTTATAAATGGATATCTATTTATCATTACTGCTCGAGGTTGAACTGTATCTATATAATCTTTAGTTAATCTATAGGGATTACAATCTGGTTTTTCTAATATTCCCATTTCAAAACTTGATGCACTTACCATCTCCCTCCCTTCAATAAGATTAAGATGTTGCTCTAATAAATGAGCAGATTGGAAATGGGGAGGTTTAGGTTCATCAATTATGAAATGATTCACAAGATTGGGAATATCATAATTGCCTGTAAATTCCCTTACTTTTCCTTGATTTGATAGCTCAGCTATATTGAAGGTATAGTTTTTAAACATTTTATCAGTATATTCAATATAATCCAAGTGCAATTCTCCTTTGCCACACCAGAACATATTAGGATTAAGATTTTTCAATCTATAATACCAACCTGCTTCTTCTATCACTTCCTGACCTAAAAGAGAATACCTAGAATTGTCACCTGCCAATTCCAGAGGGAAATGAAATTCTATAGACTTAAGAGTCTGTCTCTGGGGATTATTTGCTGAAGGTAAGGCTTCATAATCTGCCTTTGTTATGATCTTATTTAATAGGGGAGTGGGATTATCCTCATAGAAGAAATAAACCGAGTGATAATTTAAATTATCGCTTGAATGATAAACATAACGGAAATTTGGTTCAATGGGGTTGTTATCAGCTATAGCATCAGAAGGAGAGTAGTAACTGAAATTGAAGATAGCGAGGGTATCAGTACTGGCATAGCTTTCCAGATCCATCACCTCAAACACAAATTTTACATATAAACTATCATCTTCTACTGGAGTTTGATTTCCACTGCAAGCTCTTGTGCGTAAAAATCTAAATTCTGGTCCAATCCTGTAAGTATGATTAGTTGGCCTATAAGGCCAACGATAAAGCAGATCTTTATAGGCATAACCGCGTGAACCTGAAGGAACTTGCCAGGCATAACCATTAGAAAAATAACTATCATAACTTGCTGCACCTACTCTATCCACTGATTTATAAAAGTATTTGTCACTGTTTTCATCTCCTGCATTTAATGATGCCTCAGAACTATATTCTGCTTCAAATTTCTGATAGATGCCAGCAGATAAAGCAGCATAGCCATATTTTTGACCTGGAGTTGTGGAACTAAAAATTTGATCTTCCAGCATCAAATCGAGAGAATCAGCATTTAAAATATTAGCTAAAGCTCCTACCTTACTTAGGTCAGGATAATAGACTGCTATTGCTCTTGTTGCATTAAAGCCTGCACTATGCAGTCCTTCGGATAAGGGTTGGTTATATCCTGTCTCCACTAAATGACTGCGCATGGAGCTGTATGCACCTATTAAGAATTCATCTGAGTATAATCCCCAGAGTAGGGAACCTAATGTTATTATACTCAGAATAACACCAAAGGTTTTTAGGTTTTTCATCTTTTCCTCCCTTTATTTTATGGTTATTTTAGTACTCTTCAGATTTTTCCCTTCATAGTAAAGCCTGATAACATAGATTCCCGCACTTAAATTAAGTTGTCCTATATTTTTTTCTCCCTGGATCAATTCCTTAGTCTGGAGTACGGTTTCATATATCAGTTGTCCTCTTAGATTATATATTTTTAAGCCTAATTGGGGATAATTCTCATAGCCTTTACCAAAGAATCTTAAATTAAGTTCTTTATTCGGATGCAAGGGATTGGGATAAGCTTGAAAATACCAGTCTGAACCGATAACCGGTATAACCTCATCCTCAGTTCCAGTTCCGGTATCGTGCAATTGAGGATTGCCAGCATAAACCCAAACTTCTCCCGGGAAGGAGGCAGGTATATCAGGAAAACAAGGGGAAGATAGAGCGATATCATCACAGCCATCCCCATTAAAATCTCCACAGGCAATACCCAATCCAAACTGCATACCTACAGAATAGGGATACAAAAATAGATCAGCGGTGCCATTCATCTGAGCATTTCCCATCCATACACAAGCTGCTCCATTCCACCAATTATAACCCGGGTCTGCTCCTATCACATCACTATAGCCATCACCATTGAGATCACCATAGATGATGCAATCATCAAAGTTTGTTAAGCCCATAAAAAGAGGGGTAAGTATTAGGTTGTAATCAGTTGTTAAAGTTTCTCCTCCATACCAGACTTTAATTGGATTATCTATCAATCCGATAAAATCATCGTAACCATCTCCATTAACATCACCCAGAGGTCTACGCACATGAGAGGGCATAGGAAAACCTACAGATTCAAAGAATAAGGTTACATTGTTAAAGTCTAATTGAGCTGCTCCATAACCCAGATATGCCCAGGTATCAGGAGGTTGTTCATTTATTACATTATGATATCCACATATCATATAATCATCATAGCCATCGTTATTGATATCTCCTATACCATAAAGAAAACGCACATCATGCAATCCGGAATTGGTATTGGCAATCACTATTTCTTCCAGAGTGTTGCCACCTAATACCACCCGTAGAGAACCTGGACCATGGGAAGAATAAGTAGTATAGACAAAGTAAGCGAAATCAGCAAAGCCATCACCATTAAGATCATCTGAGGGGAAAAATAGAAAATAAAAAGGATGTTCATTATCCAGCGGTTCACAGAGATAACCAGGTTGATCGGAAGGAGAATCGGAACCGAAATAGATAGCCAGCTGATCTGGACTCCTCTCAAAAACTCCTAAATCTTCACAACCATCACCATTAATATCACCTAAATTTTTAAAGTTTTCCTCATGGCCTGCAGTGCAGAATTGGTAGGGTCTTTTCCCTTCTATAATAAAATCCGGAATCCCATCAAAATTGGGTCCTCCATAATAAAAAAGTATCCTTCCCCAATTACGGCCCACCCACTCTGAGCCTAACTGAGCATCTAAACTATCTGGCACCCACCAGGATTCCACTACTGCCAGATCCTTATAACTATCACCATTGAAATCCAGAGCAGCTAACTTCTCACCAAAATGATCATACCACTGGATGCCTTCTATATGCAAAATCATCGGCATCTGATTCTGACCTGAAATAATACTTATGAACATAGTACCCATTATGATAATCAAATATATTTTAATTTTTTCCATTTTTTTCTCCTTTACTTTATGATGGTAAATCTTTTTATTATTAAGTTATTATCTATATTAACCTGACACAGATATATTCCAGCTGGGTGTTTTCCTAAATCTAAAGAGATAGACAGTTGTCTAAGGGGTATATTTATTTTATCGAATTGATAAATGAGTTGTCCCTTGATATTTAATATTTTAATATTGGCCGACTGGACTTTTATATTATCTATATTTTCAATTTCAAATTTTAGTTTATCAACATTAGAAAGAGGGTTAGGATTTAATTTTATTTCTATAAGATTAGAAGTAGCAAAAATAGCTTCATTTTGGTTATTAACAAGTTCAGGATCCACTTTATAAGAATAGATATGGCCGCAAATTTGCTTATTATCCTTATCAGTTCTATAAGATGAAGCATTGGCAATAGCACAAAAGCCATCATTATTAAAATCGTGTGAGACAATCTGAGATCCAAAAACAGAATTCAAGGTTGACTCTTGTAATATACCGAATAATGGCATATTATTAGAATAAGCAAAGGATACAAAACAATCAAGAAAACATAAGGAGAATGTTAATAATTTTAACCTTGTTTTCATTTCAACCTCTTTTTATTTATTTATTATCTTTTATCTGGAAGAGGTTTCGTTCTGAATAGGGAATTCTACTAATTGCTTATCTGTTTCTAACTTTCTCTTTCATAAAGCACATTTTCATTTAAAATAAGAGTTAAATTTATGTCAAGAGATTTTTAAATATTTTAATAAATCCTAATTTAAATATCATTAACCCATTTTAAAGATGAGTAAGTGTTTTAGATAGGAATAGAAAGTTATTTACTTTCAAAAAGAATCGGTATTTTTATAGAAAATATTTAAAGCCTTTTTTATTTAATCTGAGATTCCATCATTTCTGAGACGGGAGAGAAAGTTTTTCTATGGATAGAGCATGGTCCATAAAGTTTCAGAGCAGTGAGGTGTTGAGCTGTTCCATAGCCTTTGTGTTTAGCAAAACCATAAAGGGGATAGTATTTATCCAGATTTCTCATTAATCTATCACGATAAACTTTGGCAAGAATAGAAGCAGCGGCAATGGAAGCAGAGAGGGCATCACCGTGAATTATGCTTTCACTTGGGCAGAAAAGACCATCGGGGACTTTATTTCCATCTATGAGGCATAAATCAAATGGCTGAGAAATAGCTGAAGCAGATTCAAACATACCTTTTAAAGTAGCTTGCAAGATATTGTATTTATCAATATAATTTACATCAACTTCAACAATTTTATAGGCAATGGTGGACTGGATGATTTGTTCAAAAAGTTTTTCTCTTTTTGTAGGGTTGAGCTTTTTACTATCATTAATTCCCTCTATAGGGTTTTTAAAATCAAGGATAACTGCAGCTATAACCACCGGTCCTGCTAAAGAACCTCTTCCAGCTTCATCAACTCCAATGATTCTTTCTGAGTTTTTCAAAAAGACACTATCAAATTCGTATAGAGGATTCATCTTTCCTTTTGAAGCACAAAAAATAAACGAAAGAAATTCTTATCCAGTTTTTCCACATTTTTTCCCAGTAGGTTATGGTTCTTTTCTGGGGAATAGATAGCTTTTAGTTTTAGTTTAGAAGCATTGCAGAGTTTTATAAGTTCTGGAGTGTAGTAGACTCTTTGCGTGTGGCGTTCCTCAGAAAGTTCATAATTATGGAGGTGTTTGCGGAAGATAATGATATGCGTGAGCTGGTGATTGGCAAAAGTATTATAATTAGAACGCTGAATGATATAGGCATCGTGGACTTTCAGATAGTTTGTGCTATCATAGAAATTGACCATACTATTCAGGAGAGTGGAGATATCAAAAATAAAGACGCCCTGCGGAGCAAGTGCCTCATAGACATTATCAAGCACTATACTGATTTCTTCTGGATGGAGTAGATAATTGATGCTGTCAAAGATACAAAATATCAGGTCATAATCTTTTTTCGGAATAGGGTCAGTGAGATAGGCTTGATAGAGGTTAGGTTTAATAGGTTTAGAGTCTGCAACCTGGAGCATAAAAGGTGAAGCATCACAAGCATCAACCTCAAATCCTCTGGCAGCAAGCAGAGAAGAAGCATTAGCGGTGCCGCATGCCAGCTCCAATATTTTGTGCAATGGATTTGGATTAATCTGTTTATACCACATAATTATTCCGTCTATCCATTCCTCATAATTCACATGGGACATATATATATCGTAGTAATAGGCAAAGACAGAATAGGGAAGATAACCTTTATTCCTTTCTTGAAGAGCAGAATCAATACCTTCTTTAATCCATTTGGTGGCGAGACTCAAGTTCGTAAACACATAGCCAAAATCAAAAGATTCCGTATCCAGAGAAAGATTAAGAGAAACTTTATTATTTATTAGATGGAGAACAAAATAATGACGAACACTTGCTTTGCAGACTGCTGAAACGAGGTCTTTATTTTTTGTTAGCAGGATTTCGTGTGACATAGTTCGCGTAAAACTATTAAAATCCGGATAAATAGTGGTATTCTCAGGCAAAAGGAAAGTTCCCGCTTCACTTAATAGCACTGCGATATCTCGTTTTACCAGGTCAGATATAGCTTCCAGCTTTTCTGGACAAGCGGAAGGTAGAACACTAATATCAGCCAGATAAAGGTCCTGACTGGTGTAAATAGTTACAGCATTTTGTTTATAAAATCGTGACCAGACCGCCTGAGTTTCCAGACTGGAGAAACAGATATGAGAGAGATTTTTCTCTTTTAGATAGTTATTCATTGCTTCTATCACTTCTTCCAGTTTTCCAGAAAAGGCAAGAGAATGGACATTAGAGCGAAGAGAGGTTATTTCTTCATCTTCTTTTCCAGGATAGAGATAATGATACTGAATATCAGATTCAAAAGGAAAGAATTTCCAGAGGTGTGAAAGGACGCTATGTTCTCGTCTATTGAGGGTTATAATGGCAAGTTCAGGCATTTAAATTCAGATTTTCTTATCGCTTGATCCAGGGACAGTTAAAGGAATTCCATTCTGGCAGAGAACGCAGTCATCAGCTTCCCAGGAAGGAATGTCCATTTTTAAAAGAGGAAGGAAGGGACAACCAAAATCCAATTCTTCGGTGCTACGATCTACAATAGCTGCGACAGCAACTACTTCTATTCCCGCATTTTTTAGAGTGGTTATAACTTCTTTAACTGAGCCACCTGTAGTAATTATATCTTCCGTAATAACCGCTTTTTTGACCTTACTTAAATCAAATCCACTACGGATTGTCATCACACCTTCTTTTCTTTGCGTGAATAGAAATCCCTTTTCCAGCATTCTGGCGGTCTCAAATGCCAGAACTATTCCTCCATAAGCAGGTCCAACCACGGTATCAAAATCATAATCTACCAATAACTCTGCAAGCATTTCGCAAACCCGAGCAGTATCCTGAGGATTCTGATAAAGATGTATCTTTTCCAGATAGTTAGCGCTATGGCGTCCTGAGGTTAGAAGGAAATGTCCCTCTTGCAGGACATCATTTCGCACTAAAATCCTTTTTATCTCAGGTGTATTCTGATATTCATCCAGTATAGCTCTGGCTTTTTCTTCATCTTCGCTATTTACTTGGAGTTCTAAGTCCACTTTTCCGGGGAAAACTCCAGGCATCATAGAATAGAAAATAGCATTTTTCACGAATGCTTGAATACCGTTATCAGCTAATAATCTTTGCGCTAAATCCGCTTCAAAATTATCTTCAAACTTGGCAATAGTGACCAGATTGTCTTCCATAATTTTTTCCTTTAATCACATAGGAGTGATTTGTGCCAGGTATACCAGCACCATAATTGCCTCAAATAGTATGGCATAATCGTCCGTTTGATATTCTATAGTGCGTCCATCCAATCTTTTAGTGTAGGGCATCAATTGTGCTTGGTCAGCCATAGAGCTATGATTGAATTCTATTTTAAGGGATAAAGGGGGTTCAAAAGTGAAGAGAGGGATTTCTTCTTTGGTTCGGGTAAGTGTCTGAAGTACAGAGGCTTTAGTCTGTTTATCTACCAGTTTTTGCGAGTAGTTCTTAGCGGAAAACTTAGCAACTGCCTTCTTAGTCGGAATATATTCAATCCAGGGAAGATAGAGAAGAAGTTCATCTTTTAAGGTTTCATCACCACTAACCAGTCCAACTGGAACTCCTGAATATCCAGCATAAGCAGCATTGATGAGTGCTTCATTCATTCTTTCTCCATTTATCCAGATATTGTGTATCCGGGAATTGGAATAGGTATGATCCATATTTCCACGGAGAGCACCAGTACCACTGTGATAACCTAAAAACCATACCTGATCATAAGCAGGGTCAAGATCTGGCATCATATAGCGAGGACGGGGACAGCCAGAAATTAGATTGATTCTTTCATCCAGTGCAGTTATGCTGTAATCAAGATTATCCCCTGCGCTATGAGAATCAGCCAGGGTGATTTCTTCAATTAAAGAGGCTTGTGGACTGGCAAGTATGCTCTCTATGACGGTTTGAATATGGTGAAACATACAGTTTTGGATAGTTGCCCTATTTGTCTTTTCCTGTTCCCAGTTAAAGGTTCCAGGAATGCCTTCCATATCAATGGAGATATAGATTCTCATAATTTAGCTTCCTTTATTTATCAAAGACTTAGCCAATTCTGCTGCTAACTGAACATTATTTTTTAACAAAGCTAAATTGGCTTTTATGGATTCACCTTTAGTTGCTTGTGCTATAAAGTCAAGTAGAAATGGAGTTAATTCTTTTCCTTTGATTCCTTTAATGTGAGCTTGCTCCATTGATTTATTGATAATAGAATCCAGCATTTCAGGTGGAAGACTGTATTCTTCTGGAATAGGATTAGCGATGAGAACCCCTTTTCCTTGAAAAGCAAGATGATTTTTCCAGAAAGTGGCAAATTGTTCAGTATCGTTAAGTCTTTCAATAGGATAATCACTGGTAGCGGTATAAAATAAGGGGAAACTATTTGTTCTCCATCCCAGAACAGGTATTGCCAGAGTTTCCAGAACTTCAAGGGTGGCAGGAATATCAAGAATAGCTTTACATCCAGCTGATACAACTATCACAGGAATCCGGGAAAGAGCAATTAAATCACTGGAGATATCCAGACTATTTTCCCAGTTACGATGGACACCTCCAATTCCACCAGTGGCAAAAACTTTAATTCCTGAAAGATGAGCAAGTAGCATTGTTGAAGAAACAGTAGTTCCGCCACTTCTTTTTTGAGTTATTGCCAAGGGCAGGTCGCGCATTCCTAATTTGCTGAAGTTTTCTCTATTCTTTAGCATTTGTTCCAGTTTATTCTGAATATTTTCTTCTAAACCAATATAGATGATTCCATCTAAAACAATTATGGTGGCGGGTGTAACATCTTGACTAAGGAGTATATTTTCCAGAGTTTTCAAAATAGAAATGTTTTCCGGATAGGGAAGACCGTGAGTGAGGACAGTTGATTCCAGAGCCACTATAGGTTTGTCTTCTGTTAAAGCTTCCCTAACGGAGGGAGCAATTTTGATGGATGCTGGTAACATAAATTCCTCCATAATAAAAAATGGAATCAATCTTTACTCTAACAGCTGGGGTAAGGATTGATTCCGTGCTGAAAGCACTGCTCTTGCCTCATTCAAGAGCTAAATTTATATTTTCATTAGTTTCAGGCAAAATTGAGACTACGACTTTCATTACTCCATGTTTTAATAAGCCAAGATCTTTGGCAGCAGCATAGGATAAGTCTAAATCGCGTCCTTTAACGAAGGGACCTCTATCGTTGACTCGGACATTGACAGTTTTGCCATTTTTAGGATTGGTAATTTGTAGAAGGGTATCAAAGGGGAGAGTTTTGTGAGCGCAAGTGTATGCATATTGATTATAGCATTCACCACTTGCTGTTTTCTTACCGTTAAATCGTTTGCTGTAATAGGAAGCTAACCAAATTTCGCCCGGTGGTGTTTCCTGTATAACAGGAGCTGTTATTTCATCCGGAGGCTCTTTAGTTAACAAAGAATCAATCAGCGCATCCTGTGAATTTCGAGCTTCCACAGCCTCTTCTGCTGTAATTTCAGTTATTGATTGCGCTATAATGGGACCACAAAATATGGACCAAACAGCAAAAACGACAGCGATGAGTTTCACTTTCTGTTGTTTCATATTGATTTCCTGTGTCTGTTTTAGTCTTAAGGAATAAATTTGAAGGCTATAGATAATTGTCAAGAAATTTTTCTTTTAAGATGATATAACTTATTTATAATCAAGTAATTATATGTATAACACAGGATATTGTATACAGATTATTTTATTTATTAATCTATCCCTTATAATCATATTATGAAATACGGAAATTTGTCTCCAAATTGAGGCTTATCAGCAGTCAAGTCTTAATCACTTCTTAATCAAGCGTTAATTTATTAACGCTTGATAAACGCTTGATTAACACTTGATAGCAGGGATAAGTAAGGGGGGACATTTAATAGAGATTCAAAATGTCCGATTAAATGTGGTCTTATGATTTGTTTTTTAACTGGTGAAAATAAATCCTGTATATCAATACAGATTTCGGATGATTTTGTAATTTATTAATTTCATAAACAGGTAGTATAGTCAAAAATAAAATTGGCTATTGGAAAAATCTTTGGCTGTGTTTTTCTTTTTCACCACTAATCCTTATATCAAACACCTAATTTTGCTGAAATTGTTTATCATTACTTTATGTTTTTTGATAGCTTTTGATATTCAAAATAGGAATAGAAAATTGGAAATAGAGAAGCTAAAATTACAGGGATAATACAAAAAAAGAAAGCATATTTTTGGGAAAATACTCCAATTAAAGTGATGATTGCAGCGATTTTAAACAATTTTCCTCCAATTTTATGAGTTTTGTTCCAGACCTCTTCATTACTTAAAGTCCAGGGAGTTCTAATCCCAATAAACCAATTTCTCTTAGCATTTTGGATTAAGATTCCACAATAATAAAAAAGGATGCTAAAAATTGGCACTAAAAATTGGGTAAAAACAAATCTAATCTCCATATTCCACAAAATAGTTAAAATATAAAGATAAAATAGAAACACCATCATTAATACTATAAATCCATCAAAGTATTTTCTAAATTTTTCAATATTATGCTTCAACGGGTCTATTTTTGGGATAATGATAAAAAGAAATAGCAATACTGCGGAGATTATGGGCATCAGAAACAATCCCCAAAATTTTGGCATATAACCATCAACTTTTCCTTCAGCATTCCAATGTGAGGCAACTTTTTCTGGCATTAGAGGATAAAAATAGATTCCAATAATCAGGGATATTATTACAATCACCAGACTAATTATTTCGCTTTTTCTAAGTTTCATAATTTCTGCTCCTATATTTTATATTATTTTCTGCTATAATCTAATTAACTTACATTCATATACTTAACTACCAGTATAGTAATATCATCGGTTTGTCTTTCTGGGTCGGCAAAACTTTTTACGGCATCAAGAATAGCTTGAGCAGTAGATTCGGGTTCTGGATTTTTTAAGTTTTTCAGTACTTTTTCCAATCTATCGGTGCCAAATAGTTTATCTTCTTGGTTAACCGCTTCTGTGATACCATCGGTACAAAGGACAATTTCATCTCCAGATTTTAATTGAATAGTTTCGGAACTGGCATTTAAGTTTTCCAGAATACCAAGAGCTGTAGAATGAGTTTGAGCGTATTTAGTTATTTTTCCATCTTCTGAAAGCAGGAAAAGAGGTGTATGACCTGCGTTAGAGAAAGTGCAAGTTCCAGTTTTAAGGTCAATAATTCCCAGTAACATCGTCACAAATCTATAATCTGGATTATTTTCAATCAGGAATTTATTCATATAAGTCAGGATCTTTTCTGGTTGTTTCAATTGAGGTGCATAAGTTCTTAGAAGAGTACTGACCATTGTCATAGTTAAAGCAGCAGCCACACCTTTTCCAACCACATCAGCAATACCGAAGAGGAAATGATTATCATCTACAGAGAAGTAATCGTATAAATCGCCCCCAACTAAACCTGCCGGTTCCAAAATTCCGTAAGCAGAAATATTTGGTGGTAGGGTAAATGATTTTTGATTATTAGGGATAAGGTTAAGCTGAACTTCTGAAGCAAAGGTCACTTCATCTATAATCTGGTCTTTTTCTGCCGTAACTTCTTGTAGACTTTCAGCATATTTTTTCAGGGAATTTTTCAAGCGATCAAAATTTGTATTTAGAACCTGAATTTCATAAGTATCAGAAACAGGTAAAGTTGCTGTGGAAGGAACACCAGATTGTGATTTTTCAATAGATTGGATTAATCTTTCCAGAGGTTGATTAATGGTTCGGGTTCTGTACCAGATGGCAATAGCAATGATTAAAAAAGCAAGTAGCACCCAGCCAATATAAATAAACATAAGATTGTATAAATCAGCAAAAACTTCCCTATCAGGTGCCACAGTTGCTAAAGACCAGGAATTAGTTGGAA
>Ga0255342_1003401_pt1 | contig 17811 bp, 18 predicted proteins | sample wastewater_treat_3_FD_192416 | JGI IMG/M metagenome (GOLD analysis project Ga0255342, IMG submission 192416) | Wastewater microbial communities from Lulu Island WWTP, Vancouver, Canada - plant14 | ecosystem: Engineered > WWTP > Wastewater > Unclassified | place: Canada: Vancouver, British...
CAAAGACTTTCTGACGCTCCCCAAAATGGGCCACTATATCTTGTGCGATTTGCCTTAAGCGCTCTCTACTTCCGATCAAGGCCTCAAGCTGCGTCCATTTGGCTTTCTGGCGATCCGACAGGTCCTCCAACGCCAGGTCTTGGTCAAGCTCCTTGATCAGCTTCTTGCCCTCTTCAGTTAAACCGATCTTTGCCAACCTGCTTTCGTAGTAAATCTTAACTGTGGCGCCATCTTCTTGAGCCTGGGCTATATCGTAGATATCAACATAGCTGCCGAAGACTACCGCTGTGTTGCGGTCTTCCTTTTCAATGGGCGTGCCAGTAAACCCAATGTATGTTGCGTTTGGCAAGGCATCGCGTAGATATTTCGCCAAACCATATACAACTTTGTTGCCGATAACGTTACCATGTTCGTCTTTCTCGTCTATAGTCCTTGCCTTAAAGCCGTATTGCGTCCTATGCGCTTCGTCGACGAAGACGACGATGTTTCGCCTGTCCGAAAGCATGGGATAGACGTTTCCTTCTTCGGGCCAGAACTTTTGCATAGTCGTAAAGACCACTCCGCCGGATGTAACGCGCAAAAGCTGTTTTAAGTCATCCCTGTTTTGAGCTTGAACCGGGTCTTGCCTAAGAAGCTGTTTGCAAGCTACGAAGGTATCGTATAGCTGGTCGTCAAGGTCGTTTCTATCGGTAATTACAACTATCGTCGGGTTATTTAGCTTGAGAATAAGTTTACCGGCCAAAAAAGCCATAGTGAGAGATTTGCCGCTGCCTTGCGTATGCCAGATGACGCCGCCTCTTCTATCCCCGCCTTCGGATGCTGCCCTCATTACGCTTTCCACAGCTTTGTTTACAGCGAAGTATTGGTGGTAAAAAGCAAGCTTCTTCACGGTTTCTATGGTTGGAAGACCGGTTTCCTTATCCTCGGTTTTTGTTTTATCGAAAACAATGAAGAAACGCGTTATATCAAGCAATGTGGGGATATTCAACATACCTTTTACGAGCGTTTCAATTTGACTGATCAGATGCGAGGCATCAGTCTTGCCGTCAATTGATTTCCACGCCATAAAGTGGCTGAAGCCTGATGAAATCGTGCCAGCTTTCGCCTCCAGGCCGTCAGAGATGACTATAAATGCGTTGTATATAAATAGACTCGGTATCATCTGTTTGTAGGTTTGGATTTGATCAAAAGCAGACTTTAGCGTCGCTTGCTCGTCAGCTGGGTTTTTAAGCTCAATTACAACCAAGGGCAGACCGTTAACGAAGATGATCACATCAGGCCGCTTGTTGATGTTGTTTTCAATAACTGTAAACTGATTAACGACAAGAAAGTCGTTATTTTCCGGGTTGTTAAAGTCTATCAGCCAGACCAGGTCGCCTCTTTCGATGCCGTCCCTGTTATAGCTGACATTTACCCCTTCCGTGAGCATCCTGTGAAAGGCTTCATTGTTGGCGATAAGGTCGGGCGCACTGATCCGTTGAAGCTGTCTGATAGCGTATTCTCTTGCCTCTGTCGGTATATGAGGGTTTATCCGCTCGATGGCCTTTAGCAGTCGGCCAGATAAAACTACATCTCTAAAGGTTGTTCTTTCCGGTTTACTACCATCAGGAGCGATGTCCGGACCGTCGATGTACTGATAGCCTTGAGATATCAGTAACTCTATGACAAAATCCTCAATGTCGGATTCTGTTATGCGCGACATGACACCATCTCCTCTTCCTCATATTTCACCCTTACTTCGCCGCTCATCAGTTTAGGAAGCAATATATCGCGGAGCTTTTCGAGGGTGTGGATTTGGGAAATATTAGCATCCACCTTTCTGTACAGGTCATTAAAACATACAAGCTTATCTTCAATTAAATCACGGCGTTTTGGTAACAAGAATACAAAATCTTCAATCATGGGTTTAATTATAAAATTAATTACGCTCCCTTGATACCCTTTAGTAATGTCAAAAAGATAATACTTCATTAGTGTCAATAAAAAACCAAAATAAAGTGTGTCATATGGCATCAGTACGTATGTACGTTGATAAGCCTCAAATTTCCCAATGTAATGTTTAATATTGAAATCACCGTTTCCTGCAAGCAATATTGCTGCACCATTAAAGCTATAGCTTGGTGCTTTTAGGACTGACTGTGAACAAGTAAAAAAGGGATACGGCCCATCAGACGTGGCAAAGCTGGCGTTTTTTTTACCTGTTACTACTGGAAAGAAATCGCCAAGCTTGACTTCCTCCCACCCTTCGTCTGCCTCCTCAATAAACCACTGCCGAAAGAGCGTCTCTGCCATAGCTTCAAGCGTCTTGTTTTCTCGGTGTAGTAAATCTATTCTGTCATCGAGGCTGGAAAGGATGGAGGCAATGGCGCGCTGCTCGGGAAGAGGAGGGAGAAGGATATCTATTTCGCTGAATGTGTCTCTTGTTATCGTATCAAAAACTCCTCCATGAGCTATTTGCAAAAATTCTGAAACTGCGTCTTTGATAAGATAATAAATATAATCATTCGTGGTTATATTTTCTGAAGCCCTAATTCCATAACATGACTGATTAAATGCCATTTCTTTTCTAAGAACCGCAATAGCGCCTACTGTTCCTCTTGCAGAAATAATGATGTCGCCTTTTTTTAGCATTTTTGTGCTGCTATTCTGAAACCCCTTTTTCGATATCTTTTTTTCGGTATCGTATACATATTTTCTACCATGATTAAAATCTGCTACTGAAAGCCAGGCGATTTCACCGTTCCAATACTCAGCAACATCCGTCCTTGGTGTTCCGCCTCCAAATATTTCAATAACTTCCCCTAACCTATACTCTTTCCACCCATTCGGGAGCTTATTACTCATCCACCTTCACCTTCTTTAGGTTTTCAGCGATGAGTGCGTTAAGCCTTGCTTCTTCTTTAAGCTGCTCTTCCCACTCAGCTTTGAGCCTTGTAAATCGCTCCTTAAAGTCAAAGTCGTCTTCCTCTTCAGGCAAACCTACGTAACGACCAGGTGTGAGTACATAATCAAGCTGCCTCACTTCTTCTATCGTTGCGGATTTGCAAAACCCTTTCACGTCCTCATAATGGCCGTTTGGATTGCGCCAGTTGTGGTAGGTATTGGCAATCTTTTCTATGTCCTCTCGCGACAGTGCACGCGTCCTGCGATTGATGAGATATCCCATATCCCTTGCGTCTATGAAGAGAATCTCATCGGTTCTGCTTCTGTATTTTCCGTTGGCCTTATTCCTGCTCAAAAACCAAAGGCAAACCGGGATTTGCGTGTTCAAAAAAAGCTTTGTCGGTAAGTTTACTATGCAGTCAACGAGGCGATCCTCTATAATTGCTTTTCTGATCTCACCCTCACCCGAACTTTTCGACGTAAGCGACCCTTTAGCCATGACAAACCCAGTCAGTCCGGTTGGCGCAAGGTGATAGATGAAGTGTTGAATCCAGGCGTAATTCGCATTTCCAACGGGCGGCACGCCATATTTCCATCGTGCGTCGTTACGGAGCAGTTCCCCACCCCAATCGCTGTCGTTAAAGGGCGGATTAGCGAGGATATAATCAGCCTTAAGGTCTTTATGAGCGTCATTTAAAAACGAACCCTCGTTATTCCACAGCACTTGAGAACTGTCAATGCCCCTTATAGCCAGGTTCATCTTGCAAAGCCGCCACGTAGTAAGGTTGCTTTCTTGTCCGTAGATCGATATATCGTTCATTCGTCCTTGATGTTCGGTTACGAACTTTTCGGAGTGAACAAACATCCCGCCTGAGCCGCAGCATGGGTCTATGTTCGTACCGTCTTTGATACAATGCAAATAAGCGGTTCTTGCTCTGTTGCCGGGTGGCGAAGATGCAGAAACCGCTTGATATAAGGGCTTTCTTGTGTCGTGGGTGAACTGAAGAAGGCCTTTCTTTCGTTTGTAGATAGTGTTATGCAAAACAGTCTGCCTTGCCGTCGCCTCCATCATTACAGTCTTTGCACCCCCTCTTGGTAGGCATCCGAGGAATAATTAAAAGGTATAGTTAAAATTAAAAGGTTATCCTAACTAATCATCTGAATAACGCGAGAATGCTGATAAACAATGCTACTACAGAAATAAACGTAGGAATCATCCATTTCCAAAAATCATAGTATTTACGTTCAATCATTTCATTCGCCTTTGGGGTAGCAAATGATACAAACCGAGAGTCCATGATTAACTGTGGCTTGTCAAAGTCAATCCATTGCCCTTCGATATCCTTTGTCACTAAATATTGTTCTTTATTCAAAGCTTCGAGCAAAAAGGTATTTGCATCATCCTCGCCGAATTTTTTCTGCAACGTCGCCCAAGTAACGACGCTCTTGCTACGATTATGTATATAATTTAGTACCCTCAGTGTTTTTTTATCAAATACAACCATGCTCCATATCCTCCCCAGCTACGGGCTGTCTACACCTCTATAGTTCACTATTCTCAATATCCTTCAGCGTCCTCCCATCATGAGTCATCCACATAATAAGTCCGTTGGCGCTGGAATAGGTTACAAATCCTGCAGCTGCTGAAGGGCTTTTGAAAAGCACATCTTCCATCAATACATCATTATTAATTCTTTCAGCATGCTTTTTTCGTAATTGTAGTATGGAATCTGAACAGCTTTTAGTTGGATTTACAGAAACCATACTATCTTTGAAAACAACGAATCCCTCATTAGTTCTACGTCCTTTTGCATTCGCTTTTGTAGTTTTCAGATAGAGTAATGGCTCATCATTTTTTAATGGTTCGGCCACGGGTACAGGGGTTATTTCTACAAGGGGTTCAAATATCCTATGTCCAAAGGTACCCATAACGATTCTTGCATAATCTATAAACTCCTCCAATTCGCTTTCTTTTTCCTCTGTTACATTGCCGGATGTAGGATCATTCCCATTCTTGACGATATATCGCCTTGCTTCCGTAGACAAGTTACAGAATCGGTTTTCAAGATAGCTGATTTCAGTGGGACCAAATGAGTTATTCGAGGTAGTAAAAACTACCGCTTCAGTCCAGTAGTCCTTATCCGGATTTCGCTTGTGTTCCTGTAGCCGGAAGAGGATACCTTCTCCATTTTTTCTCGCACCAGCTTGACCTATATAAACAACATTTTCCCCAGTCTGATCAGAAGTGCCAAATAGAAAGTAGACCCCACTCTGCTTAAGATCATCTCGTTCTTTGCACTTATCAAGTTCAGTTCGGGGTATCTTGTATGCCACACCTGTCCAGTTTGCCAATGTGCATTTGATGCGACCGTTTGCTGTGCCATCCATCAAAAACAGATTGATGCTTTTCCCGCGCGTCATACCCATAACCTCCTAAATCCATGCGACACCAAAGATATAACCAACTAAACAATCTAGTGTATCTTCGCAAAAATACTTAAAATCCATTACTAAGGGAACATAATATTTCTGTTATTATAAAGAATATCAACACTAAATGTTCCATTTACTCCTACGATAAAATCCACAAGATATCTTGCATCTTCTGAGCGTTTACTATGTTTATTCGTAGGTAAGCCTATTCCATAATATATTTCGTTTACAAAGTATGGTCTCAGTAATTCATTAATAGCAATTGAATATTCATCGCTAACAATAAGATTGTTTATTTTTTGATAGTCAGGATAATAAAACCGATCTTTGTTTTCAAAAAATAAGGATATAGAGTCTTTAACTGCTACAACATCTGGAATAAATCCATCTTTGTTTTTTTCTGATTGGGCTGAGTTTGGATGCAATAGTATACCTGTTCCGCTTTGGGGAAAGTCAAAGCAAACTATCTGCCAATCATTCTCGGTTAACCATTTAAGGATAGCTTTTGTTACTTGCTCTTCACGCATCATGCATCCCTCCATAATGAACCATCAGGAAAGAGAATAGCGTCTGCAAAATAGGAGTACACTCGAATGTGTTTGACCTTAGAGTAGGTCGAACCATAACGTACCTGCATGTAATACCGGGATATTTTATTGCTTCCTAAATCGGAATAGTTTTTTGTTAATAAATTATGCCTTTCGCTATTTTGGACTGCACTAAAAAAATCCAATATTGACGAACCGTTTATATCTGTAATTGAAATAGTTTTATTTTGTTCATCAATTTCAACATTACCAAATGCAAGAATTAAATTGTATCTTCTATCTTCATATGTTTTACCCTCACGACACAGCAGATAGTCGATTGCTGCTAAAGCCCCTGGATAGGGGTCTCCTCTAAAAGCCGCATTAACTTGATATATTATTGTATTTTCTCTCGATCCAAGAAGTTCACCGATTGAGTAGCTTAGAGTCTCGTATTGAGCTAAGTAGTTTAATAAGTAGTGTGTTGGTATTTGTTTAGTTGCAGACGCCGGGGACATTTCGTTAGCGGTTCTTCCTAAGGATTTGCTATGAAATTCTGCTTGCATAAAACTCCTGCGACTGCGAATAATCAAGTTCCTTAATAAATGAGTACGGCCTGCTATTACCCCGTATGTTGATGTAGATGTAATAATTTCATTAATTGCCGCAAACATATGTTGCATTTCCGCACTTGTTCCATCTGGGCAACCCGGGTACCTTACTATGTCCGAATCATAAGTTAGCCCTTTTGTTCCAATGTGTGGGGCGGCTGAGGCATCAGGAAATGCATCGATATCCGATGGAAAATAGTAGAGAAGCGCCGGTATGTCATATATATTCATAACTGACTCTAGTGCTTGGAAAATTAGCGGATTAATTCTATCCCAACAAGGATTCGCACCACGTCTCGTGATAATTGCACCTTCGGGATAAATATAAAATGCAGGAACATCATTCTCAACAGATGCGGCTATTCGTGCAAAGCGTTGAAATGCATTGTGCCCTGTTCCTGCTTCAGTAGTGACTTCAATAGAAAAAATAGGTTCCTTATCCCTTTCAACAATTATATCTGGGGCGTCCAAATAAAGTATTTTACGAATATGGTCAGGCATGGTGTGAAATCTTGAAGGATTATTAGCATCGCTCTCATACATCCTATTTTTTATTACATTATCATGCCGTAAATTCGTATTATTAATGATAAAATCAGCAAAACTCTCGGTACTATACCACACTCTGAACATTTTCATTCTCCTTATCTCTTCTTAAAATATCTGCAGCAATAGATTTCGTTATTTCGTGAATTAATAAGGGTGGAACCGCATTGCCCGTTTGCACTCTTTCTTGAACAATTCCGCCCTTAAAAACATAAGTATCAGGAAAACTTTGTATTCTCGCCCTTTCTCTAATTGAAAGCCCTCTAGGTTGAGTTGGGTGGCCAAACTGAAATTGAGGACGAATACCCCCAGCTAGCTGTGTCGGGCTTGGTTGATTTTGGTCAAGCCGGATTCTTTGTTTGAATTTTGGATACATCGGTTTGCCTGGCAATGTGTTCCCAATTTTCTCTATTGTTTCTTGAGGATGGTTTGGTGCAACATGATTATGTAGTTTTTCCGGTATCCCAACTGGTAGTACTCCTTCACCTCTTATCAGTTTTTGAAACTCAGTAATTGGACCCCTAGTATAAGTGTTTTTCTCTTCATCATTAGAAAGTTCAGGTAGGTCAGATATTGCGTCATAGACTGTCCGATAACCTTCTTTAGTATCAAAAATAGAATCTGGAAATTGATATGGTGCTGTTAGCGCAGAATTGTTTCTCACACCGACGAAAATAAGTCTTTGCCGAATCTGTGGAACCCCATAGTCTGCAGCATTAAGTAATTTTACTTGTACACAATAACCTAATGTCTCCATATGTGTTTTAATATCTTGCTCGAACTTTCCTCCTGCAGTACTCCGTAATCCAGATACATTTTCCAAAATTATATAATCGGGAAGAAATGTTTCAACATACCTCATATATTCTAAAAACAAATAATTACGCTCATCGTGGTCTATATGTTTCCGATTTGCTCTGGAAAAGCCTTGACAGGGAACGCCGCCCGTAATTAAATTTATTTTTTTTACACCTTTACTGTGAAGCAATTGCTTAACATGGTTAGCATCTAATTTTTTAATATCTCCTAAGCAGCCTATAGAATTTGGATGGTTATATGTCCACGTTTTCATTGCTGGTTCTAAATAGTCAACTCCTAGTACGGGATAGAAACCAGACCAAGAACATCCTACCGAAAACCCTCCCGCACCACAAAACAAATCGATCATTGTCAATTTCCCTTGTGGTAAAGAAAATCTATCAATATTAAAATATTCAATCCCTTCATCTTGCAAATATGCACTTTTCTCTACCGGGACAGACTTGTCCCAAGCATTCTTTTTGTTAAGACTCATATCTTATCCTCCTCTTGCGGAATTAAAATCGATATCATTATAAAAATTCAATAATAATCAGTTCAGTACATCACTTATTACTAATCTGTTTTATCAAGTAAAATTTCCATAATATCACTAATATCACATTCCAAAGCTATACAGATTTTCTGTAGTATCTCCGTATTTACATTCTCATTTTTCCCAAGCTTGGTAACGGTGGCAGAACTTATGCCAGCAGTCCTTTGCAGATCTTTTTTCTTCATATCTTTGTCTATTAACATTTTCCACAGTTTCTTATAGCTAATAGCCATCGTAATCACCTCTCTAAAACGGGGTCATAAAAAGCCATATATAAGTATATCACGAGCAAACATTCAATTCAATCCTTTTTCTTTACAAACACAAGAATTAATGATGTAAAATATTGATTTTTCCTCCTCTCGATGCTATAATTTATACATCTTTATGTAGCACACACATCATGGTAAGGGCAGCGAGGTAATACTAATGTGATAAAAATTCGGAGGAAATGGTTATGACGCAGAATCGTTCATTTAAAGATTATGTCGCTAATCGTTTTTATAATGAGCTATTCGATGCTGTGTCCAGCTATTTGGAACAGAATCATCGCGATCTGGATGTTTCTTCACAGCTGGTCCGCACTATCGACAGTGCGGAATTGTCGGATATTGATATCAAAAGCGTCTTTGTAGATAATCTGCCAGGTATGAAAATAGCGTTTGATGTCCTTCTGGAAGCTGAGTTTGAAATATCGGAGACCGACAGACACACCGACAGATATGACCAGAAAAGACGCTGGTTCAAGGTTTCTTGTACTGGTGACCTCTCATGTAGCCTTGACGATTTTGCTATCACTGCTACGGAAGAATATAACTACCGCAGTAAGCAAGACAGCCCTATGTCGGACTCACTCGTTCCTATAATACATAAAGATCAGCTGGAAGCTGTGGCTAAAGCTTTCTTAGCGAAATATTATCAAGAAGCATTATATAAACCAATGCCCGTTGATCCCACGGTTCTTACAGAACGTATGGGTCTTTCAATCCAGCTGAAGAATATTACCTCCGATTTTTCTACTTTTGGGCAGATATTCTTTGCGGATTGTGAAACTGAATACTACGATAAAGAAAACTCTTCTTTCAAAAAGATACAAGTTAAAAGCGGCACAATCTTAGTAGACCCCGATGCATATTTTTTACGCAATCTGGGGTCTGTTAATAATACCATCATCCACGAATGCGTCCATTGGGATAAGCACAGGAAAGCCTTTGAACTGGAACGTCTATACAATGAAAACGCTACTCAAATAAAATGCCTAGTTGTCGGCGGCATAAAGGATAACAAAGGCAAATCGGCTAACGACTGGATGGAATGGCAGGCAAACGCTCTCGCTCCGAGGATTCAGATGCCTGCAGAGCCGTTCAAAGTAAAGGCGAAGGAATACATAATAAGGTTCATGCGTGAAACCAATGCCCGCCATACCATTGAGGTCATGGAGCAGGTCATTACGGCATTGGAGACTGATTTCGGAGTATCCAGGCAGGCCGCGAAGATTCGACTTGTGGAACTTGGATTCGAGGAAGCTATCGGAACATACACCTATCTGGACGGACGCTATGTAAAACCTCACGGATTCCGAAAAGGCGCCATAAAGGTCAATCAGACATTCTCTCTATCTGCACAGGATGCGGCGCTCGAACGTTTCTTTAATCCAGAACTTCGTGCTTTAACTGACAGTGGTGACTATCTGTTTATTGATAATCACTATGTTTATAATGCTCCGCTTTACGTTCAGCCAGGTGAAAACGGAAAGCTTGACCTAACCGGTTATGCTCGCTCCCATATGGACGAATGCTGCCTTGTCTTTGACATGACCATTACGAGCAAGGTTGCAGACAAATACTATACTGCGTGTTTCTTGAACCGTGAACCGAGTGATATCACCTTCGAAATAAAATACCATAACGGCTACCAGAATGCGCCACAAGAGCGCCAGGTTGCTATGAGGAAAAAGTATCAGGCAGAGGCTATTGAAATCCGTAAACAGATGACGGATGACCCAGAACAATGCATGGAACTGCTTTTAAAGTGGCGGGATATGAATTATACTGATCTCGGTTCTGAAATCGACCGTGATCCAAAAACCATCAGCAGAACTGTAAAGGGTGAAACAACTCCAAAGGTGGAAACAGCAGCTCTTATTTGTTTTGGACTCCACCTACCTCCTGTAATTAGCGAAAAACTTATGACTGTCTTGCAGTGTCCGCTGAATCCCATGAATTCAAATCACCAATGGATCAACGAAGCTCTTCACGTTAAATATCCAGAGCCTTTATGGGCGGTTCAGGAGTATCTGTATCAGTACGGAGTAGAAATATAAAATTATTTTGCCCAAAAACGGACATGGCGTGTCCGGTATAGAGAATATCGGCAGACCTGCGCTCAATGTGCAGGTCTGTTTTTGGTTCGAAAATAATTTACAATCCACTACATTTGAACTGTTGACATTCTATGGTTCAAATATTATAATACAAGCAAGGATATTTGAACGGAGGTAGTATTTATATGTCACGCCAATATGACGAATCAATAGAAGGCAAATTTGATTATAACGGAGAGTGGTATTCTCTTATCGAAGATATTAATTCCCTGGAGGATCTAATTGAAGCCATGCGCATTAGGGAACTCCTTGTGCAGTGCGAAAATCAATTCGAGCCTGACAGCGGACATCCTTGCTTCTGGATGCTCCGTCAGCAGGAGGAATACATTGATGAATATCTTGAAAAATTCGGAGACTTTGATAAGACTATCCTGCATAATAACATCGCATTCCTTTTGAAAAAGTACGATATGCGTATGGGCGAGCTGGAGCAACTTCTAAAAATCAGCAGTGGTTATATTTCCAGAACGGCAAAACCCAGTTCTGATAAGAAGCTTAGTATTGACGTTGTTTGGAAGATAGCCAGAATCTTCGGTATTAGTCTATCTGACTTGCTTGGAAATGACTTGTCCATTCCAAGCAATAACACTGATATGGTAGCAAAATTTCTCATAAAACTTTGTGAGCAGACCAAGGAGAACATTATCGAGTGGGAATCTGAAGGTGGGGTTATGACAGTCCTCAATGATAAATATAAGGAAATGGGACTTGTAACTGAAGTGAGTGAGGACGAAGTGGTATATCATCCGCAGCACCTAAACCCCGATTACAAATGGGTTCTTACTGATGACATCTTTGTATGCAAAAATATTGACGCAAAGAAAGGATTAGCTGTCATTCCCTATTCGGCTGCTGAAAAGGAAAAATTCCAAGGTTATGACTTTATATTCGTTTGGTCTGATAAAGATGGCCATCATTGGGAAAAGGCATTCTACACCTCTGATGACCCATTTGAAACCCTAAAAAAGTATGCTGCTCAACTGTATAAGAGCGTCCAGGAGACTGAACTCGATGCAAAGGTTGCACCAGCGGTTCGAGGCCTTATTGCCGACTACCTGAAGGGAGGGTCTTAAATGGTAAAACGCCCTATCCTTAGTTTCAGTAATGAGAGACCGACACCGCAGAGAGTGTTCGATGTTGTAGTCGAGGGTAACAATGTCGATTTGGAAATCAAAAACGATAAGAAGAAAATCGTGAAAATCCCCTGGGACGAAGTGGTGTCTCAGGTCGAAGCTGCAAAGGCAGCCAATAAGTAAACAGAAGCTACCGCAATCTGCCCCGTAACCAATCGAGGAGCAAACCGCCGGAGTTATCTATGAAAGCCGTAAAAAGGCAGAAATAGATAACTCCGGCGGTTTTTATTTGCATGGGTTTTGACAGGACATGGCATGTCCATTTTAAGAAAAATTTCCGTGCTACATTAAGTTTATAGATAAGCAGTAATGCTTTCTAAATAAAATCTCAAAGTCCGAGATGCGCATTAGGACGGCGGGATGCATAAGAGTTCAAGACAAAGCAATAAAGGCTGTGTCGGGAATGAAGATGCACCCACCGTGATTTCGTGCGCCCATTTTTTGGACAAGCGGGGTCTGTGGACATCTTCACCACAGGCTCTTTTTGTATTCCGCCGCCCTTTGCCCGGACGGAAAGGAATGCAAAATGAAAAAGTCTCAGAAACAACCAACCACCTACACCTACTGGCACTGGAATTAGGAAGCCAAAAAGACTCTCCCTATCACCATCACCGCAGGTCAAGACGGCGTAACAGAAGAGCATATTATCATGCTCAATGATTTCGACCACGCAGCTGGCCTTGGTGACCGTTACGAACAAGAGAACCGGGACTTCAGTACGGAAAACAAAAAATCCAAGCTCGAAAGTGACCCGGATGATTGCATCGGCGACCCCATTGAAAATCTTGGTACTCGTAAAACCGACCCTGCCTTTTTTTTAGAGCAGAAATCGGACGAGCCTAATCTACTTGTTGAGCAGTTGCTGGCACTAATGGAAAAACTCACTCCCCAGCAAATCGACCTGATATATGACCTTTTTGGCAGCCAACGCCAACTGACTGAGATTGCCAATGAAGAAGGAAAATCAGTTACGGCAATCCATAACCGAAAAAGTAAAATCATCGCCCGGCTAAGAAAGCTGTTTGCAGAACAAGGCATTCTCTAAAGCCGCATAACTATTGCATTTTAGGAGGGGGTTAATAATTTCGGCTATTAGTAGAGGAAGAGATAAGACGCTACTGATAGCCACCCTTCCTCCGGGTGCAGACCCGTCTGACACAGGAGGTAAAGCCTATGAATCTGCAACACAAAGTGCAAATCAATGTTGCACGAAAAGATGGCTCTCAAAAGAAAGCTGTTATCAAAAGCGGGATCAGCAAGATACCGCAAAGACTACTGAATTTTCTTTTCGGTGAGTTTACCGAGATTTTGGTACTCACTCCCGGACAGAGTGTTCAGTCGGTAGAAATTCACGAAATTGGGAAAGGAGGAACTGCACATGAGCCGAATCAAACTGCTTCTTGATGTGGTGAACGACATGGAGTCGCTAACAGAAAGCCTGCGCACCCTGGCAAACGCCATCGCAAGCGACGAACCTTCAGTCGAATCCGTAGAAAAGCCATCCACTCAAGAAACACCGGAAGTTAAGCCTGCCGTTAAGACCATCTCAGTTGAAGATGTCAGAGCCGTGCTTACACCTATCAGTCAAAGTGGCAAAACTGCCCATGTCAAGGCGCTACTTATTAAGCACGGGGCAAACCGCTTAAGTGACATCGACCCCAGCGAGTACGGGTCCCTCCTTGCGGATGCGGAGGTACTCGCCAATGGGTAGACACGCAGTCCTTTCCGCATCCAGTTCCCATAGGTGGACAAAATGTACTCCCGCTGCCCGGCTTGAATTGGAATTCGATGATAATGAGTCTTCAGCCGCTGCCGAAGGTACCGCCGCCCATGCCTTAGCCGAACACAAACTGCGTAAAGCATTGAAGATGCGGAGCAAGAAACCTATCTCTCCCTTTGACTGTGACGAGATGGACGAATACACAGATGCCTATGTGGATTTTGTGCTTGAGCAGTTGGAACTGGCAAAGCAGACCTGCTCCGACCCACTGGTGCTGATTGAACAGCACCTGGACTTCTCTAAATATGTGCCTGATGGCTTTGGTACGGGTGACTGCGTCCTTATTTCCGATAAAGCCCTGCACATTATTGATTTGAAGTATGGCATGGGAATTTTGGTAAACGCAGAGCGCAACAGTCAAATGATGCTCTACAGCCTCGGTGCTTTGGAAATCTACGACAGCCTTTATGACATTGACGAGGTGTCTATGACGGTTTTTCAACCCCGCAGGGATAATGTCAGCACATGGACTATCCCCGTGGATGAACTGAGGGACTGGGCAGAAAATGAACTAAAGCTAAAGGCTGAACTTGCCTTCAAGGGCGAAGGCGAATATTGCCCAGGCGACTGGTGTACTTTCTGCCGTGCCGCTGTGAAGTGCCGTGCAAGAGCCGAAGAAAAGCTGAAGCTGGCACAATCTGAGTTCCGTCTTCCGCCGCTCTTATCAGATGCGGAAATCGAGGATGTATTAGGAAAGTTGAACGACATCACCAAATGGGCAAATGACCTGCTGGCTTACGCTACCGATGCAGCCGTCAACCACGGAAAACAATGGTCGGGCTACAAAGTAGTGGCTGGCCGAAGCGTAAGAAAATTCAAAGATGAAGATGACGTTGCCGAGGCTGCAAAGGCCAATGGCTATAAAGACATCTACAGGCAGAGCCTTATCACGCTTACGGAATTTGAAAAGCTGATGGGTAAAGCCAAGTTCAATGAGGTTCTCGGTGACCTCGTATATAAACCACCGGGCAAGCCGACTCTCGTTCCTGTTTCGGATAAGCGTCCGGCTATAAACGTATCAAGCGCAATCAACGAATTTAATGAAATTATGGAGGATTGAATATCATGGCAAATCAGAAAAACAGCAAAACCAAGGTAGTAACCGGTGTTAATACTCGTTTCAGCTATTTTCACGGTTGGGAACCCGTATCCATCAATGGAGGTACGGAGAAATACAGTGTTTCCGTACTTATCCCTAAGTCCGACAAGGAAACCATCAAGGCAATTGAAGCAGCGGTAGATGCTGCTATCGAAGAAGGCATCGCGAAGTTCGGTGGCAAGAAGCCAAATAAGGCTGCAATCAAACTGCCGCTTCGTGACGGCGATATTGAGCGTGATGATGAAGCCTATAAAGGGCACTACTTCGTTAATGCCAACAGCACTACTGCCCCACAGATTGTGGACAAAGCTGTCAAGCCTATCCTTGACCGTGATGAAGTCTACAGTGGCTGCTATGGAAGGGTATCACTCAATTTTTACGCTTTCAACTCTAACGGCAATAAGGGTGTTGCCTGCGGCCTTGGTAACATCCAAAAGATTAAAGACGGCGAGCCGCTCGGCAGCAGATCCTCGGCATCTGATGACTTCACATCCTTAGAAGATGACGATTTTCTCGCATAGACAAAACGGCACTCACGGTGGGCGGCGGAGCTATTCCGCCTCCCTTTCCGTGTAAGAAAGGATGTGATTTTTTGAAAGTTATCAGCATTGATATAGAGACCTTTTCCTCGGTCGACCTTGGCAAAAGCGGTGTCTATCGCTATGCCGAAGGTAATGACTTTGAAGTGTTGCTCTTTGGCTATTCCATTGACGGCGGCGAAGTGCAGGTTATAGACCTTGCCTGCGGAGAGAAAATCCCTCCGGTTATCAAATCCGCTTTATCTGACCCCACCATTACAAAATGGGCATTCAATGCACAGTTTGAGCGAATCTGCTTATCCCGTTTTCTTGGGTTCCCCACAGGTACTTATCTCGACCCTACAGGATGGCATTGCACAATGGTATGGTCAGCTACACTCGGCCTTCCACTTTCACTTGAAGGTGCCGGTGCGGTTCTTGGATTGGAGAAACAGAAACTCCAGGAAGGTAAAAACCTCATTAAGTATTTCTGTGTCCCTTGCTCCGCTACCAAAACAAACGGCGGACGCAGAAGAAATCTGCCACAGCATGATACGGAGAAATGGGAAACTTTCAAAGCTTACAACAAGCGTGATGTAGAAACCGAGATAGGCATTCAAGAAAAACTCTCCAAGTTCCCGGTATCGGATATAGAATGGGACAATTACAGGCTCGACCAGATCATCAACGATCGTGGAATTACCCTAGATATGGATTTTGTAAAACAAGCTATTTGCTGTGATGAGGTTACAAAAACAAGGCTACGCAATCTCATGCAAAACCTGACCAGTATTGAAAACCCCAACTCTGTACAACAAATGAAGGAGTGGCTTGCCGACAACGGCCTTGAAACAGATACCCTCGACAAGGCAGCGGTTGCAGAACTAATAAAGACTGCTCCGCCAGATCTGGGAGAGGTGTTATCCCTACGACAGGAACTGGCAAAGTCCTCCGTCAAGAAATACACCGCTATGAAAAACGTAGTCGGTTCAGACGGCAGAGCCAGAGGGCTTATCCAGTTTTACGGTGCCAACAGAACCGGCAGATATGCAGGCAGGCTTATACAGGTGCAAAACCTCCCGCAAAACCATCTGCCTGATTTAGAAGATGCAAGAAACCTTATAAAAGCAGGACTTTTTGATGCTGTGGATATGCTCTACGACAGCACTTCAAGCGTCCTTTCAGAACTCATCCGCACAGCTTTTGTTCCAAGAGACGGCTCCCGCTTTATCGTTGCAGACTTCTCTGCAATTGAAGCACGGATTATCGCCTGGTTTGCAGGTGAGAAATGGCGAATGGATGTCTTTGAAAACGGTGGTGACATCTACTGTGCGTCCGCTTCACAGATGTTCAATGTGCCGGTTGAGAAAAACGGTATTAACGGACATTTACGGCAAAAAGGCAAAATCGCAGAACTCGCCCTGGGCTATGGCGGCTCAGTTGGTGCGCTTAAAGCTATGGGTGCTTTGCAGATGGGTGTCCTCGAAGAAGAACTTCAGCCCCTTGTTACTGCCTGGCGTCAATCCAACCCCCGCATCGTAAAACTTTGGTGGGATGTCGACAAGGCAGCTATGACAGCAGTCAGACAGAAAGCAGTAACAGAAACACACGGTATCCGCTTTACCTATCAAAGTGGAATGCTCTTTATTACTCTCCCATCCGGGAGAAACCTTGTGTATGTAAAGCCACTAATCGGAACCAACCAGTTTGGCTCCGACTGCGTGACCTATGAGGGTGTCAGTAGCACAAAAAAATGGGAACGCATCGATAGTTACGGTCCCAAGTTCGTGGAAAACATCGTGCAAGCCACCGCTCGTGACATTTTGGCGGAATCTATGCTACATCTTTTCGCTTCCGACTTTGAGATTGTCATGCACGTCCATGATGAAGTGGTTCTTGAAGTACCCATAGGCAAATCCTCAGTTGACGAAGTGTGTCGAATTATGGCTGAAAACCCTGCATGGGGCAACGGACTGTTGCTTAGTGCAGACGGCTATGAATGCGATTTTTATAAAAAAGATTAGGAGGCTTACCATGAAAAATGATTTTCCAAAGTGCAATACGCACCTTGATTGTTTCGCTAATAAAGAAGGTTGCTGCATCGCTTTAAAATCAGAAGGTTTCTCAGATGCCAACTGCACCTTCTACAAAACAAAACAGGAAGTTGAAGCAGCAAGACTTGCAAGTTACAGGCATCTGGTGGAGATTGGCCGAGAAGATTTGATTGAAAAGTACGGAGGGCGAATTACTCATGAGCATAAACAAATTTAACGCTGAAGGCTACTATGACCCAACAGCATATGAAGCTTTGACCCGAATTGAAAGAGAGTCAAAAAAGATGCCCTTCAGACCCCTTGTATATATCTGCTCCCCTTATTCCGGGGATGTGGAAGAAAACGTGAAAAAAGCACGAGAATATTGCCGCTTTGCTCTTAACCGCGGCTGTATCCCCATCGCCATGCATCTGCTCCTGCCTCAATTCATGGATGACGGCAATCCCAAGGAACGTGACCTCGCTCTTTTTATAGATATGGTCATTATGGG